>MDSQ01000511.1_pt1 | contig 10205 bp, 5 predicted proteins | sample 1008251 | NCBI WGS metagenome assembly MDSQ01 (sample SAMN05526597, study PRJNA338239) | gut metagenome | isolation source: Hindgut content | host: Naso unicornis | place: Saudi Arabia: Red Sea | collected 2016-05
CATTGGTTAAACAAACCACATATAACAAATTAATTGCTTAGCTTTAGCAGCTCCGTTAGATGGCTTTACGCTAAGTTAGGCTAGCTTTTTTCCTGTTTCCACTCTTAGTGCTAAGCTAAACTCAGCTAACCTGCAGCTTAATGTTTTTCTAAAGAAATGAGAGTTGCTTTTTTTGTCATCAACTGTTTTTTTCGTCATCTTTAGGGAGAGCATAGATACAGTGCATGCATATTAGTGAAAGTTTACCATTCTCTGCCTGTGTAAACCCCCTGTGGTGACCTTCTCACCCCACACCTTCAAAATCTTAGGATACAGTGTGTTAGGGATGGACAATATGGGTACAAAGAATATTGCGACGGTCATAAGGGTTCCTCTCGGGATCAAAACACATCACTGTCCCTGAGGAGAATTTGCTTGATGCTAAAAATTAGAGGCAGAAATGGGTGAGATACCATAATACCTCACGGCATCACAAGATATTTCCACTAAATGATGACAAATGGCTGCATGGATTTATTGCCCGGTTCTGAGCTGAAATGTGACACCATTATACATAAAAGTTAAAGACAAATTAAGCTTCTGCCTTATCAAGAGTCGTACCAATCTTCTTATCTACCTCTCAGCAAGAATATAAACAAGCAAACTATCCCTATAAATAAAACATTTCATTTAGAAGCTAAAGCCTCTATATGTCACCGTCAGAATGATAGCACAAAGATGGCAAAAGAAATCTGGTGATAAAACCAACAAATTTCACTCAGTTTACAACAACAGGAACTTGTAGATAATCTTTTTCTTCAGGGCTGCTGATGAGAGAAAACCAGAAAATCATCTGTCAACAAACACTGGGAGACAAAGTTAATGGGGGACAACACTGACAGATAATGAGGGAAAAACAATCAGGAGAAGACTTTGCCCAAAGAGTTTCCACATTCTCCTGCATATATTTGAATATCTGTCATTGTCTGTCTGAGCTCCATCTTTGCTAACAAGGCCAAAATAAAGATCTCACGAGCCCTGCTGAAACACGACATGAAATAGAGCAGGAGCGGCTTTTTGCTTCATTGATTGCAGAAGTAATGATACATGATTATGTTCAGACGGGGAGCTGGCTGTTAGCTGGTGCTTAAGGGCATGAGCACTGCTGGGCTTTTCACAAACTGCTGTCAGCATGTTGTTCTGTGCAACCGCTGATTGATTAAATATGAATTGGTGTTGGTTTGGGGAGCTCGGCGTGTTCGTCTGAAACTGCTCCTGAATCGACTCTCCTCATGAAGCTGTCAGCGCCAGCCGCAGCTCCAGGTTGGGGTGTGGAGCTCCAGCGAACGCCGGCTGCACTCCCTCTCAAACTTCACAGCTAATCAGTGGGAAACTGTCAGTTATTTTGCGAGAGCTTGCATAATGGGCGATTTCAGCTGGAGATTTCAGGATTGCAGATAATCTGGGACGCAAATGAGCGGAAGCTTACTTGTGAAATAAAGAGTGCTCATCCAGAGAGTGAGGCAATACACAGCAAAAACTAATTAAGAACAATTCCATTTTAGTGGGCACAGACAGTTTCAGCAGAAGTCTTTTTTCCTTCAGAATTATTCACAGGAGGCGTTATTGATGATTCGCCACATTCGGCAATTTTCCCACCATTCTCCTCCTCCATTATTCATCCACCTCTACTTTTTAATCTCCTGTGAGCTGACTCAGAACTCCACTTCCATTTGCAGACTGTTCCTCCTCTATGCTCATGTCTGTAGCATTGATTAAATGGACCCCAGTGGGCTGGGGATTACATCGGGGTCTATTTGAAATGGCATTGCTACTGTGTTTTTCCATTACTGAGCATACTATTGGAATTTAGATAAACTGGGTCTGGGTAAGCTGCGTTGATTTCTGAGTTTATTCGCTCACATGGGGTCCATTTTCAGCAATTTAACAATTATACTGGCTTTGGCATGTTTGCTAATTTTCTATGTTCACATCCCTCACCAGCCTAGAGCGCAGCCAACTGGGCTCCCACAGGAAGGCAGAGAAGTGGAAAAGGGAATTGCGGAGGCTGAAAATGAATACAGACGATTGTTTTTCATCAGCTGAGTTGGAGCAGGGACACGATCAAACAAGGCTGAGCCAAATTAGATAAGAGGACGGAGAGTGAAAGACAGTGTGCCTGCTGCGTCCACTGCTGCTTCTGTCTTGTAAACATATTTGTGGTTTAAAATATGAGCTCAGCACTGGTTGTTAATAAATGTCTGTGCTCCCATAGCTTTAAATGAAGAAAGGATTTCACTCTTAAGCTGCATTTCCACCTAAAGTACCTGATGTAATAAGACCCAGAAAATAACTTTTCAAGCAACTAAAAGGTAATTTCACCTCCTTCTTGAGTCATTTTTGTTTTTTATCTTGAGTAGCTGATAGATTTTCAATACTCTACCCACCACTGCTGGTTTGACAGTTTGTCTGAGTTTTGTGAGCCTGCTGAGTTGCTTCAGAAAGGGCTGCTGACAACCAATGAGAGCAGTGAAACGTGTAGCATGTGACTTTTAGAATCAGAGCAGGAAATGCTTCAGTCTGTCATCATATCAAACAGGCTCCATATTAGATATACTGTTGTGTTTGGCCTGACACTGGCCAGGTTGGGTGTAAATTTGTCTGAATTGGAGGGGGGCCATGCACATCTGCCAGAGCGAATGAACCTTAAGCTCGGCAGATTGGTGTACTTCCCAGGCTATCTGAGGCTCATGCATACAGATGTGACATCCGGAGCTTTTTTCACTATCTATTATTAACACATGCTAATGTTGCAAAACTAAGGCTAAGAAGGCTTTTAACCTCTTCATCATATGCGATTTTCCTCAGCAAGTGTCCAGGTAAAGGGTGTCTTCTGCACCATCTAACAGCTTCTCCACTTTCCCCCCAAAGTGAAGTAATTGGTGTCAAATATTTTTACTTCTTGCACTCCTCATTTGAAGTAAAAACTGTCTGCTGCTTCCAGCCAAAGGTTCACACTAGAGCAGAGTCTTAGCTCACCCTGCACAAGCTGCAAAATGATTTGAGTCAGACAGCAGCATCCTCCACTTCAGGCTCTTCTCAGGCACGGAAATTATCACGCAGGCTGAGCAGATTGCTGCAGAGGCTGCTCATGTGTTCCCCCGAGGCTCAATTTAACCAGTACAAGATGTCCTGTGACCTTTTCTGTTAGAACTTTGGACAGATCGACCCGAAATATGATGCATTTTAATTTAAGTTTTCACAATCATTTCCATATTATGGATCAGTCAGGACACACAATGGCTATTTTCAGTGATGGTAGTGGTATTTGTGCAATTCTTAAGTAAAAGTAGTGATATGACTGCAAAAATCATCACATGTACGGTTCACCGGCTACTTGTGGCTGCTGTTCGATGTTGAGCAGGTGGAGTGCAGTGGATTTACTAGAGGCTTTTCTCTGAGAACAGCTGCCTCCTGCGATGCTATGAGAGCAGTCAGAGTGAACCAAAACAGAGAAGTCATGTAGCCGACAGACAAACAAACTCACTGTAAAGCTCCATAGAGGCAAGGGGGCTGACACTGTAATTTAATGAATTGTTATCATAAGTATAATGGTAATAGTCACTTGTATCAAAAGTAAAAGAGTTCATTATGCACCTTTGTTCCTGTTTAATATTTGTTATTGTACCTCACATTTGATTAGATTTTTATTTACTGTTGTAGCAGGTCAAGATGGAGCTGTTTTCAAAGCTACAACAGTTAAAATTTTCATATTACCAAGAAATCAATTGAACATGTAAATGTGAAAGGTGTCTCCTCTAGTTCTGAACCCACATAAAATCCCCACTGACTCTGACACCCTTTTGTGCTTTTCAGGCTATTTTAGCTCTACTTTTTGATTTCTGGCATATTTACTCTACAGTTTAGTGCTATTTGTAAAAGTACCACAACACTCAAATGTCGTCCGTGCATGCGTGCATGCTCATGGTCCAGAAGTTGTGCAGCTTCTATTTTGAGGAAAGTTGCAGTGCAGACAGAGATCAAGCCCATCTCATAAGATAGTCTTATTAACGTAGCTAAGCTAGCTTTCTTTTCTTGCAGCCATTGGAGGCAGCACAAGCAAGGCCAAGTTTAACAGGCTGGCTTTGAATTGTTTCTTTGAAAATGAATCAAACCATCAGAAGAGTGAACCATGAATGAAAGACGTTTTTGTTGCCTTTCTTTACCAGTTAATGCCAGCAAGATATCGGTGAAAAATAGTTTGTTCACTGCTGCTCAACAGCTACATGCAGCTATTAGCATCTTTTGAAATGTGTTATTCTGGCAAATAAAAGTAACACTTAAAGCATCCATCTATAATGCATTATGAACATAATTATAATTATGTGCTAATTACTATAGTGCTGTATAATTATTGTTATAAGTAAGGTTAGGGTAAACCATAACTATAATCACATATAATGCACTATAAGTGTGTTCATAATGCGTTATACTGTGTTATATATGTTCATAATGTTATAATGCATTATAGAGACAGGCTTCATAGAAAGTGTTACTCCAATCAACAACTCTTCAGTGTCAAAATGACAACTTTAGCCATTTGTTTTTATTAGCTCTCTTACGTGTCCTGTTAAAGTGATGATTTGACCTTTCAGTGCTTGTGACTTCTGACAAGATTAAGTGAGCTATAAATATTTCCTCAGGAAAAAAAAAGTGGCAGAACATTTCTCCATCGCGCTCTGACAGCACTACTCCCGTGATCTTAGCATTTCTAACAGAAGGCAGCTAATTTCAGCAAACAAGCGCTGATAAACCCAATGTAAGCTACACTGCTTGTGCATTTTACTGGAGGTAGAGGTTCCTCAGCGACAAATCAAATGTAGAAGTCACTGCTGGAGGATCCACAGCATTTAGCTTTATTCACTGAGACCAGCATGCAGTTATTTTTCATGCAACATCTTAGGTGTGTTTCATTTGTGTTGGTGTGCATCAACCTGGAAATGACTGAAATAAATGAGACCTTTTTTAACAATGTAGCTGTTCAGTAATGTTTGCTTAGTTTGATTTCACATCTGGCAGCCTGATGTCTATAAAAAGAAGTTGCTGAAATGAAAGTTCTGTCATAGGATTACAGTTTTGTAACTTTGCACTATTTGAAGCATTTTTACGGATATCCTGGAATTTTCAAAGTGGATAAATGGTGTATATCATGTCTCTACAGTAGCACAGAATGGATAAACCAAACCTGGCTCTAGAGATGGCATTTGACATTTTTTTGCTACCTAAAGGCCACCTTAAGTTCTCTTGCACGCTTTGAAAGGTGAGTGGAATGATATTATGTCGATTGCAACCATACCACTGGGTGCCACTAAATCTTCCACACAGGACCTTTAAGAATTCTTACTGCCTCTTCCAGCAGCAGCAGCTGTGCATCAAACAGACATGACTTTACCCTGGAGACGCACCAAGCTTGACCTCATCTGCCTCAGTTTGGAGAAAAAAGACGAAAAGTCAATCTGTGGGTTGAAGGCTCTGTGAAACCTTTTCATAATGAGGTCAGAGTGATGCTGTGTGCTCCTTGCGTGTGTGTGTGTGTGTGTGTGTGTTTGAGTCAAATGCCCTGAGAAGGGTTCATTCCATGTTTGAGCGGATTAGAAGGACCAAACCCCTTGGAGGATTGCAGGCTGCAATAACTTGCATGTAGCAGAAATGACTCCACAGCTAAATTTAAAGGTAGTGGTGATGATGATGAGCACTTGTGACTGTGTGCCCCCTCCCTCCTCATCCCTGCAAAGGGTGGTGACACAGAGCAAGAGAGGGAGAAGCCTGGTTGTTACACACACTCAGATTCGGGGAAGGGACACGATAATTTTATCTGGCATGGAGGACACATGGAATATTACATCATGATTCAACCTGCTGTATGTTCCCTCAAGCCTGCAGTGAATGATCGTTAACTCATGGAGCTTGAGCACCTCCTAGTGTCAAAAGGCTGAAGTACAACAAGTATAACACCACGTAGCATACTTATTCTAGTCAGGTGTTGAGAATGAAGGCCATTCCCGCTGGAAAAATTACAATTAAATGACAAATAATTGCACTCAGAGAGTGAGTTTGCATACTAAATCCACTTGATTCTTGAGTGTGCTGTTAATATTCTGTGCACTGTTGGCCCTCAATGCAGTGCACAGGACAGGAAGGAACAAATGGAGGAGTCACAGCTGCAAACAATCAAGAGGTTTGCTTTCTGTCTCTTAAGTTTAATTTTTAGTGGCATTTCAAGACCATCAATCCTCAGGAAAACTTCACAGTCAAGACAGTAAGTTGTTAAGTGAGTGTCAGAGTTGTTGATTGTTGGAGTTTGTTAGTTTTGGACAGCGTCTGGCTAACTGTTTTCAGTCTTTTTGCTAATCTAAGCTAATAACTGTACGGACATAAAAATGGTACAGAACTTTTCATTTAATTCCCCCAAATGTTTAACTTTTCTTTTATGTAATGAGTACTAATAATTACGGTAAAACTATTGCTAAAAGTCTAAAATGTCACTTTTATTGTTTTGAGGAAGCCATTAAAAGTAAATATCTTACGATTAAACATCAACAGTTAAAGATCTTTGTTTGAGTGCCATCTGGCAGCACACTTCCTGTCATTACAACACACACCCTAACCCTAACCCTAATGATATGCCAATTTAAACTTATAATATGAAACATTTCCACATTAAAATGTCTAATGTCTAATTGATCTTTGATATATATAGTGTTCTTTTGTTTGTCCACAAAGTCCATAATTTTATTCAAGGTAACAGTGTGTTTTATTTTTCACCTGTTGCTAACATCAAGGGTGACACCCGTCAGGGAATGAGGAGGAGAGTCAGCAAACGTGCCTAAGCTTAAAGTGAATAAAACTTTAAACCATTACCTCTTCTGAACATTTCTGCCTGAATCATTCAGATTTCTCTTTTGTTGTCACATCATGATAGAGGCTTCTAGGAGCAGAAAATATGTACTGTGCATTTTAATTTGTACCTCTCACACAGATCATAACATTTCCACAGTACACAGGTCTCATTTCAGATTACATATATATGATCTGAGATTCTCATCAGGAGGAGGAGCGGATGTTATCGTTACAGCTGGCTATCCAGCAGCAGAATACTGATTTGACGACTTTGGCACAAATTTTAGTGACGCTTGGGACATTTTGCAGCCATCTTTATGGTAACAAAGCTGAGGGTTTTTTTTAAAGACTTAATGACATTTTATATTTCAATCAAAAAACATTTTTTTAACCTTAACCAAGTAGATTTTTGCATTAACCTAGCCAGACCTTAACCACAGTGTACAGTAACTGAAAATTCCTGGGTTTGGGGCGAGTTTGTCGAATGGAGGGAAAATTAGTCGGGTGCAATCTGCAACTTCACCACTAGATGCCACTAAATCCCACACACTGGACCTTTCAAGGCCATCATGTTTTCACGGTGAACGTGAGAATTCTGACCTGTACTTCATTGCTGCCACTTGATTTGGTTCCTCTGTTTATACAGTGTATGTCCTCAACAGAGAATCTTCATTTGTTGATGAGTTTCCACATGAGATTTGTTTTGCTTTGCTGTCTGCATGTTGTCGCTGTTTTAAAGTACCATGCAGGGAGTGTCAGTGAGAGCAGAACCACGCCAGCAAGCTAAACTGTCAGCTCTGATAAGAGATCACTTACCGGCATTTCTGAAGAATGTCCTTTGGTACATATTCTCTCAGTGTTTGAAATGTGAATCAATATCAGCACCGCGTGTTCTTCCTTAAACTGTAATGCATCTAAAGTAAGTCTGTACTCAATACTTGGGGAAGCAATCGTACCACACTGCATCACTATTGCACGTTAAGGACAGATTACTGTACTGCAGCTGACTCCAAGGTTACGTCAAGTTGAGTCTTCCTGTTTACCATCATGCTGTGTTTTGTTTTTTGTTTTTTTAAGAAAACAAAATGTTAATGGACTAATCCCAAGTCTGTCATGGATTTCTATAGATTTACTCCAGCAGGGTTGTGTAGGGTCAGCATGACACAAAGGTATCATTTATACATGATCAAACATGTTCTGGCTGTCCAGTTAAAATCTTGTAACATTGTTGTACAGACACAAAGACTGCACTGTTGTTTTCAGCCTGATTAATGTGTATAATTATCCTGTTGTGATATCAGTTCAGAGTAAGTTTTGAGAGGTTTAAACAAGTACAAGGGCTGTTGAAGTTTGTCATGTAATCAGAAGTGAGTCGCCCTTTAAAAGTGGTATATGATTACATTCGAGGTAAAAATAGACTTGTTTTTGGTACTGACCACTTGAAGAGGAGGATGCTAAAGGGGCCCACAGAGCGACCAGTCTTCCAAGGTTTTTTCCTGCTGATCCATATCACACATCTGACTATGTTGCTGCTGTGTGTGTTTCCCGGATACACTCCTCGAGTTCTACTTTCAGTGTGTCAGACAAACAAAGCACTGCAAGCACCAACAGAGAAAAGCAGGCAGTTGAGAACAGGAACAGCGTCATGTAGTACCCCCTGGTAATGTAGATATTTTGAAAGGTCCAGAGAACCCGATATGGCAACCCAATCGCCAGGAATTATAAACCACATTTGAAAAATTCGCATCTTGGCTTCGGCATAAGCTGCCATATCAGAATAACGGTCTAAATGATCTTCCGATAAATTCAAAAATGTTGCTGCTTTCATTTTTAAGGACGAGGTGGTTTCCAACTGAAAACTTGAAAGCTCAATGATATAAAGCTCATAGTTTTCTGCCAGCATATCCAACACTGGCAAACCGATGTTGCCACCAACCCCTACATTAATCCCTGCGGATTTTGCCATTTCACCCAGCAATGCTGTGACTGTACTTTTACCATTTGAGCCTGTAATACCAATGACAGGCACATCAACCGCTCTGGCAAACAATTCAACATCACCGATAATCTCGATGCCTTGTTGTTTCGCTTGCTGCAATTCAGGCGTGGCGAGTGCAATCCCAGGTGGAACAATGATTAAATCCGCTTGCAACAGCCAATCAAGCTGCCAACCGCCTGTATGCAAGGGGATATTTGTCGGCAGTTGCTCGGCATGAGGAGGATTAGAGCGTGTATCCATCACCCTAATTTGTATGCTTTGTGTCGCTATATTTTTATTTTGTGTAGCCGCGTTTTCTCGGAGCAAATAACGAATAACAGAAAGGCTGGTCACGCCCAGCCCGACAACAACAATGTTCTTGGTACCAATGCTCTTGCCGCCAATATTCTTAACGCTCATTAGCGCACCTTCAGCGTAACCAATGCGATCAATACCAACATCAATGTAATGATCCAAAAGCGCACAATAACACGCGGCTCTGGCCAGCCTTTTAATTCATAATGATGATGAATGGGCGCCATCCTGAAAATTCGTTGACCTCGCAATTTGAATGAACCGACCTGCAAGATGACTGAAATGGTTTCCATCACAAACACGCCACCCATGATCAAAAGCAAAAACTCTTGGCGTACTAATACGGCAATGGTTCCCAATGCACCACCGAGTGCGAGAGAGCCAACATCGCCCATAAAAATTTGAGCAGGGTAAGTGTTGAACCAAAGAAAGCCTAGCCCAGCGCCAACAATCGCAGCACAGAAAACCACCAATTCGGCAGAGTCTTTGATGTATGGAATATGTAGATAATTGGCGAAATTAACGTTTCCTGCTGCCCAAGCAACGAACGAGAAGCCAGCGGCAACCATCACGGTTGGCATAATTGCCAAACCATCCAAGCCATCGGTTAAATTGACCGCATTGCTAGTACCGACAATGACAAAGTAAGTCAGCAGAATATAAAACAGCCCAAGCTGTGGCATGACATCTTTGAAAAAAGGCACCACAAGTTGAGTGGCAGCGGTATCTTTGCCATAAACATATAAAGCAAAAGCAACAGTTAGACCAATGACTGACTGCCAAAAGTATTTCCAACGCGCGATCAAGCCATCGGTATTTTTACGGATCACTTTTCGGTAATCATCGACAAAACCAATGGCACCAAAGCCCAATGTGACAAACAACACCGCCCAGATATAAGGGTTTGACAGATCAGCCCAAAGCAAAACCGTGATGGTGATGGAAGCAAGGATCATGATCCCGCCCATCGTTGGAGTGCCACGCTTGCTAAAGTGAGATTCTGGGCCTTCATCCCGAACCATTGGCTGTTGAA
>MDSQ01000512.1_pt1 | contig 10204 bp, 3 predicted proteins | sample 1008251 | NCBI WGS metagenome assembly MDSQ01 (sample SAMN05526597, study PRJNA338239) | gut metagenome | isolation source: Hindgut content | host: Naso unicornis | place: Saudi Arabia: Red Sea | collected 2016-05
GAGCCAGTGAGTGAAGCGCAGCTAAATTTTTGTTCACTTCAGCATGTCATCAACTGTTTCAAACCACGGCAAATAAATAGATGCGAATGCAAACGACAGCAGCTGGAAACAAAAACCCCAAACCCTTACAGTTTTCGCATTTGGTGCGCACCAGGGAAGGGGATTAGAGGTGGACTATTAGGTGTAAAAGCACCCTGAGATGCATAAAACACACACGACTGAGAGATACTGTGAGTGCTTGGGAAGAAGGAAGAGTCCAAATCTGATTTTGGAAGAAGCAACAAAGCGCAAAACTGACAAAGGTAAAAACAGACTGAGAAGTACGAAGCAGAATGTAAAACAAATGTGACAGCACTGAAAAAGTGAGTCAGAGGCAGCGAGCAGTCTCGTTCAGACAAAAGCACGACAGAAAATAAATGAAGACAAGCTGCAAGAGCTGCTTTTAACGCTGCTGCGGCATGTCTTCTCTCACTTTGCTATTTTTTTGTCGTTTACAGCATCAAAGTGCTTGATCATCTTTAAATAGCTCCAGGATGTTGTCTCAGAGAGAGAAGTGCATGAGGTGCAGGCAAACACAATTGTGTGGACTACAGACGGTGTTCTTTACTGTGCACAGCTGTGTTTCTCAACCCTTTTGACTTGTTACTTAAGATATTAATATACTGATACTGATAGTGATGCCTCCTCCAGGGTTATATTATTTATTTATGATTTTGCTGGTTAACAAGAGGCCTATCTCAAACCATGTTTCCATTAACTGCAGAGCAAATTTTAAGCAAACTTCTGAAATCTTGCAAAGAAGAAAATACCAATAAGGAATGTTTCCATCAATGGTTTTGGGGTGAATAAACTGTGTTGCAAAGTGCAGTTTAGCCAGAGGGGGGCGGTAAAGACAACGTTACACATGGCTGTATTAAACAGTAGAAGAAGTAGTAGAGGTTGGATGCATTAAAAATGAAATAATGCCCTTTAGAAAATTGGTGTAGTTGAATGAGGCTTTCAGTCTCTTCATTTCACTTCACACGCAGTTGCATCAACAACAAAACTACTGCCTGTCAGTTACTTAGATTGAAGTATTTGACAGTGTGACACACACAGTCAAGATTTGTAATCTGTAAAGTATTAAATGCACACACTCAAGTCTTTGATTTATTTTGCAACACATATAACAACCAGGTCTACTGATGAGTCATAGGTGACACACTCGCCTACACACACACAGGTCCGTAAATTCACTGATGCAGTCTGAGTCTTATCGGCAGTTGACTTACAGGCGTAGCAGAGGTCTCCTCGTCACTCCTCTTCACCCCCTGCCTGTCCACGTTTAATATTTTATGACCACAGAGCAGCTTTATTAGGACAGTGGGAGTACATTTTTAATTAGGCCACTCTTCAAATTAACATCAAATGATAATGAAATAAACAGATTGAGCTGTGCAAATACTAAATACACACACTTTCAGGACATAAATTTAACTCCCACAGCACAGATCAGACCCATTGATCTATTTTATTTAATCATCTATCATTTTGAGCTTCATTGTTTGGTTTTATGAGCTGGATTGGCTTAATTAACTAAAGACTGTGCAATTTAATGCTGCACTGCTGCACACTTAGCCAGCTGGAAAGGTTTGGTTAGCAGAAGCCAAGCCATGGAAAAGCAGCTTTGGAGTCAACAGTCAGGGGTTAAAACTGAGCTGATGCTGCCCTCTGCTGATAGAAGAGGATGTAGCAGCTTCAATACCAGAGACTGTTACCCATTTCTCAACTTTAAAATACTTCGCTGGGAGTTAATTATTTGAAATTTAAAAAGTCCTTTGAGCTCCAATGGGCTGAAATGAACTTTTTCTTGAATTTGCACAGTTTGCATTTGAATTTTCAGGTTTATGATCTCACATTAATGACCCTCCATTGGACAGAAAAGGTAATTTGAAACAGGCCGCTCATGCAAATCAACTATAAACGAAGAAATCACTGCAACCATTTCATGTCACATTTGTTGCCTACAGTCGACAGATTCATGTCTGTTGTTGCTGCAGAAATGAGAATTAATCAACACATAATTCATTTACTTGTACCTGCGTGATAACAGCTCATGTGTTTACATATGGTGATGTCAAATTGTTCAAGTTTTCCCATTTCCCCCCGAGTATTTCACAGGTTTGATATCAACTCATGTTGCCACTAATGGGGAAGAGAGGAGAAACTGATTTGAGCCACACAGAGTGAAAACATTGCATGCAAGGATCAGTCATGTCAGATAACTACTTTCAATATAATTTCAGTGTAGACTTTAAATGCAAAATTACAAATGATTGAATGCATGTCTGCAGTTACAGCAAAAAGCTGGTTTGTGTTGACTGTGTTGCCTACAAAATCGATGTATACAAATCAAAAAACATACATGCTGAATGGCTTGATGAGTATGAATATGAAGCTTGATGGCAGTCTTCAGATGTGTTTAACTCCTCCTCTCTGGTAGATTTTATACCAATGTGATAGTCACTCTGTGGCACCACCATCAAACCACTTGAGGAGGGAATGTTTTTTAGGTAAAATGATTATTAGTAATGTGTGCTCAGTGTTCTCAGCCAGAAAAAGCTTTCAGGTGCTGCAGCTCCCCCTGCTGGTGTAATAATAGACACACAATGATGCCTAAACGTTGTACTGACAAAAAAATTCCTTCAGTCTTATCAAATCTAACATGACCAAAACCCCAAAATACTCAGTCGAAACAGCAGACACACATTTTGATTCAATATGATGATTTCTCTTTCTTTTTATTCACCAGTTTTTTTTATGCTCATATGGAAATACACGAATAGTGATGATGTGATTACTTATGCAGAGGAACATGACAGCCTCAAAACTAAAAAACTAATATGTTTCAGGGCATTGTTTAAAAATATATAGTTGCAGCAGATACATTTTTACATTTATTTTGATTAAAAAACGTCTTCCTCTGAAGCAATAATTGCCACTTAATCATATCATTAAATTACAGATTTCATTTAGTGTTTTTAATCTTTTTTTTTTGTAAGATTACAATATCTGACACTTATTACAAATTTAAGTGATAATATGATATAAACTCAAATTTGTAGTACATGGCAACTGTTTTGATTTTCTCATGATTTATATATGTGTGTCACCCTGCAGACATATTTGTTTGACTTTATTTGCTTTTACTGCAGTGAGATCTGAGCAGAGTAATCTAGCAGAGGAACACGATGGAAACTTGAAGGGAATTCACAGCGGAGCTCCTTGACAGGACTCAGGAAGGTTACTTTGGTCTTTTTCAGCCACGCCAGGAAGCTTTTCAGGTTCGAATCGCAGTGAAATCGGTTCATTTTTAGGTCGAGGAATCTGAGCGAGCGGAAAGCGACGGGGTCAGGGGAGGCTATGAAGTTGTTGGAGAGGTAGAGGACTTTGAGACTTTGGGGTAGACTTTCAGGCTGGAGATACGTCAAGCTGTTGGATGAGAGATCCATCACCACTACTGACTTGAGACCCTTGAAAATGCCCTGAGGAAGAGACTGCAGGCCGTTGAAGCTCAAGTTGAGACCAATCACATGGTCAAGATTGTCAAACAGATTCAGGCATCTCCCCTGAGACCAAACAGAATACAGAGAGCTGCTGTGAAGATCCAGAGCTTTTAAATTATTCACACCGATCGCTGAAACTTGTCTACTGACTGTGCACCACCTCACTGTGTTGCCTCCAAAGAAGAGATTCTGCAGGCGTTTCAGTTGAGTCATAAAGCTGTAAACATCCTCCAGGTTTGTTAATCTGTTGTTTTGGATGTTCAGATGCATCACATTACCAGCAAACCTTGCGAGACTGCTTACTGACGTCAACTTGTTGTCATTCAACAGGAGATAATTCAAACTGGGTAGAGATGCGGGGAAGCCGAGTTCTCGCAAAGAGTTTCCTGTTAGATATAATGCTGTCAGGTTGGGAAGTCCACTAAATGAGCCATAACCCAGCGCGCCAATGTGATTGTAAGACAAGTCCAACACCAAAAGGTTTGTCAGAGAGGCAAAAGTGTAAGAGTAGATTTCCCCCAGCAGGTTGCGTGACAGGTTGAGCATTTTTAAATTTCCCTGAAGACCCTCAAAGGCATTTCTGTGTATCTGATTCACTCTGTTTTGGGAAACGTCAATAATTGCAACCTCTTTCAGCGGACTGAAAACCCCCTGTTGCAATGCAAATATCCTGTTTTTAGACAGATCCAAAGTGTGGAGCGAACTGTTGTTCAGGCCTTCAAACATGCTACGGTCTGGATCAGGGAGATTACTGAAGGAAAAACCTTTCCCCATGTGTCCTGACAGTTTGAGATGGAAGATCTTCGTCCCCATGATGGCTCTGAAAAACTGCTTTGATTTACCGACATTAAACCCGTTGTTGGACAGGTCCAGCGTCCTAATGGACATTCCTCTGAAAGGATTCCCACATTCCCGCCAGTCAAAATCTTCCCCTAACATTGCCAACAAGTACACAGAGTTCAAGTTCAGAACCTCAAAGTGCTTTCCCTGGAAACCAACCAGATCAGGCTCGCATATTTTGTCAATTTTGTTTAGCTTGAGGTTCAGGTATTTCAAATTAGTCATGTTTGTGAAGAACATTGCAGGCTGGAGTCTGTTTATGTAGTTACCAAACAGGTCAAGAGTCTCTAAGGAGGACAGTGGCTCCAGAAAGTTCTCCTCCAGTATGGACTCTCGAAGCGAACAGAAATCTAGGTGGAGTTTCTGCAACACAGACAGTCCAACGAAAGCCTCCGGCTCCAGTCGGAGGCCGACGTTGCTGTCGAGCACCAGCCTCCTCAGGCGTCTCTGTCTGATGAAAGCGTTGCTCCTGATTACAAGTGGTACATGCTGATGTCCAAGGTCCAGCTCCTGCAGCTCCTCCAGGCCCGACAGGGAGGTAGAGTTGATCTCAGCAATGTGGTTCATCTGCAGGTACAGGTGGGTGATGTCGGGAGGGAGCAGGGGGACCCAGTGAAGTTTCTGGGAGTCACAGTTGGCTACAGTGCCCATTATGAGGCATGATGGAAAACATCCTGGCACCTGCATTGGGCATTTCAAAAACAAGTATTCTTAAATCAAAATTACAATAATCAGTTAGCACTTCCTGCTTAAATTAAATTACAGATTTTATTGTTTGGTGGTTCAAATAATCATCTTTTTTGGTCAGTGTAATGTTTGACAATTAGTAATAACTGAATAACACATATAATCACTGGGGGTAGAAAATAAAGGGATTAAAAGTGCTACATGTGTGATTAGTTTTTACACACTGTCAATGTTAAAAACTCAGCTTTACTCTGACTCTGACTGATGAATTCATCTTTTTAAGTTAGGTTACGCTACTTATTACTGGTACAATGTTTTAAAAACAATTCATCCTACTTGACTGGGGGAGAAGAAGAAGAAGACCAAAAACGAGTAGCTTCTCTGATACAAAACTGTGTTTTTTAATTAAACATTGCTCATCTCTAATAAAACATTAAATTCAAAATAATTACAAAATAACATTTCATTATTTGAATTTGCATTATTTCTGTCTAAACACTCAAAACACTTTGCAAACTTTGCACCGAGGCCAATTAATTCTAAATTTCCACAACACATCACAAGTACATTAAGTCTACATGATTCCCACATTCAAGCATTAAACGGTTTCTATGCTTCAAACACATCTGCCTGTTGATAAGCAGCCTATTTAGCCTATTAGTCTTCTTCAAAACATTATTAGTATTTCAGCATGCAGAAAACAGTGATATATCATTATTCTTTTATTTCGATGCAATTGTGTACTTTTGGGTACAACCTTATGTAAAAAATATGACATATTTCAGAAATAATCTTGTAAAGAATTTCTTCTCCATCAAAACTCTTTTGCTACACCAAACTCTGTATTTGTATTTTGTGTTTAAAAAGATGCTATAGAAACAAGACATGTCTTATTAAAACTGTGGGCTAGTTACTGTCTAGTTTAATTTGTCATATTAGGTCATATCTTTAATAGATGAAAGTTTATCTACCTGCAGGAAAACACCGAGGACAACGAGCTGAAGACCCAGCGTCCACATCTTCACACTGCCTGCTCAACAAAATCCAACTCTTAATATGAGTTTAAGAAATGATGCCGTCTTTACTTTGTAAAAATCAGAGCTCTACTCTGCAGAGATTTCTCTTGGCGGTGTTTTTATCTCTGAGTGTTTGCGTCACTTGGGTGGTGCAATGCGTTGAACCTGCAGCGTAAACATGACACTGAGTGGGATTTTCCTCTTTTTTATTGCCAGGTTTACATGAGGATGGGAAGTACCACTGCATGTTTGCAGGAGTTGCTCTGCATGCTGTGTTCTGTTTTTGTGTATTGCGTTAGGACAATACATTGTTTTGCAAAATAAAAAAATTCTAATGTTGAAAGTTTTTTCTCCTTTTTAATATTTTTGGATTTTTCAGCATCCCTTAATAGGTTTTCCACCTCTTTGATTTTTAACTATTCTTACTTAAAGACTAACATACTTTATGACATCATGTCAATTAACAGCTTCACCATAAACACATGTTCTTATCAGCCTTAAAAAACTCAAATTTTTGCCAAATAATACACAAAAATCAATGAATCTTGTTAAAGTACGTATGTGTTTATTATAGCCTATGTGAATGTTCTTTGCTGATGATTTCATGAGTGATATTTTACTTCCGATAGGAATAGGGTTTTATTTATGATGATTTCATTAATTTGTAATATGCAACTACTTGTTTCTCTGGTTTAAACTACTTCAATATAAACTTGCATGAGCGTCAATTCAGTGCCAGTAACTGTTATAAGATTTGCAGTACTTTAAAAATGGTCCAACATAGACCAGTAATTCTGTTACATTAGTGCAAATGGTGATATTAAATGTGTAATTCAGTTTCATCAATATAAGCTGAACATAAACACACTACAGACACATTTGAGAGGAAAATGTTTTTGTCACAGGAAATGTTGGGAAACTTTTGGTCAGATTTTTTGCTGAATGTGAAGCCAATCAGCAAATTATTTCAAATGGTTGTATATGTTCCAGGATTTCCACTAAAGGCTCAGTTCCTCTTTTGGATATCAAGCCCCACAAGCCAATTAATGTCCAAATCACGAAGCCTGCATAATAGGCTATAGTCAATGTGTGAGGTGCAAAGTGTAGTTTAATCACACAGAGATGGTGAATTTCACAACCTTTGGAGAATGAAGGCTTGTCTACAATGCAGACAGAAGGAAAGAAAGAGACTGACATTTTGGCAAAATTGTTCCTGCCTCTCCTAGAGAGGAATAGTGTAATTTGAGTAACTACTTAAGCAAAACAGTTAAGACAATTAAATTAGTGGTAGCGAGGCGTAACATTGGCTAAAGTTAGCCTGCTTAAGCTCAGTTGTGTTGTGCTGTTAGGTAAGAATTTTCATTTCATCCTTTTTGCCTTTTACCCTACTACATTTAAATTTTTTGTACTTTTTAGTTCACTTCATTTGTATTTCTATACACAGTGAATGCATTATCAATAAAACCATCTTATAGCAGGCCTAGGTTGGATATCTAGGCTACCATAAGCTCCCCTGGACCCTATTATATTAAATTACAATCAGTATCAGTATCATATCATTATGTTCATGTTACTTCTACTTTAGCATAAAGGTAACATTATTAGAAAAGTACTTGTGTAAGCAACCTTTAAGTGTTGCAATTGATCATAGCAGGCTCATTTTCAGTACTTTATATAGGCCTAGCTTATTACATAGCCTAAATGTATTTGTTACACACATCATAGTGGAAAAGAAAATACAATGTGTGTACTATTCTTAACAAAATGTAGGCTAAGAAAAAAAGGTGAATTATGCAATTCTATAACAATAATCCTAAACCTCGGACCACAAGTTGAAAACAATATTAATAAAAATAAATACACAAAACAAATAAAAAGTATAGTTTGACACAGAAATAAGACTAAAAAGTATTTAGTCTAACTCTTACATGTATAGGTGAAATTTAATACGCTATTAGAAAAGTTCAGGTGTGTCAAAACTGTTAATAACAGTACTTAAGTAAAAGCATCATAATGTAACTTGATTACTCTCCACTAATGGACACAGTGAAGTTGGCTTTCCTCAAACAAGACGATGAAAGAGACAGCACGTTTTTAAATAATTCCAGTTTAAACAGCCATTTATCTTTGGCGGTTAAATACTTTCTCAGGGAGGTTAAGCTAACATAATGGCATTAAAGTGAAGTTGAAGGTCAGCCGTTGGAAATTGTAACGGTTACCGATGATCCTTCCTGTTTGAAGTAACGTTAACCGTCATGTATTTCTGCAGACTCAAACTGAAAGTGTCAAGCGAGTAATGTGTTGGTTTTGTGTTAGCGGCGTACGCCGCTCACTGTCACGGAGGAGGGGGCAGGACGGGACCGACGAGAGAGGAGTGACTTTCTTTCAAAAATAGTACACTTCATCACAGCAGCAACCGGTAACGTTACAGCAGCCGAGGCGAGCGGCCACGGAGGGTGTGAAACATGCGTCGTTACGGAAAGAAATAACGGGACGGTTTTAGTTAAACCAAAGACGGGGCCACAAAACACGGTGAAGAGAGGAAGCGGATACTTTCAAAGAGAAGAAGAAACTGGTTTAAAGCTAGCAGAAGTGTCACACGTTTCAGTGTTGATGCTGGTATTTGGCCACGAATACCTGCCGAAAATAGTCCCGGTGAGTAGACCCCGTCTCTTATAGGCTTTTAAGGTATATAGCAAAGTTGCAATGCCAAAAGTTGTGATTTTTAGTTGATATAAGTTAGTTTTGAACGTAAAATTGCACCTGAGTTTGTAGAGAGTGAGTTACAGAACACATTCATTCGGGGGAACAAGGTGAACAGGGAGTTAAACTTTTCTGCAATATGGCCGCTCAGATGTCAGCTTCCCAGAAGTAGGCAGAACTAAAAATGAGCTTTGACTCAAGTCTTTGAAATTCATGGCAGCTTCAAGTGTCCGCCGAAGTCGGTTGAAATGTCGTACTTCTAAATGTCCGTCTCTGTATAGTATTGTGTTGTAGTAAACCAAAGTCATGCCCACTTTTCAAATCAAAACCACTATTGGTGTTTCACTTGTACGTAGTCGTGCTGTTCTCCTTTATGGGAGGGACGTTATTCCATTCAAAAAGTGTGGCAGTTTTACGTTACCTGGCTTATCACCAGACATACAGGCTCTGTGCAACATCATTTAATGCTTTGTTAAATCGTTAGTCTCCATTGTGAAATTCGGCACTCCATATGTGTAGAGATTACAAAGCAGCGTGCATGCATGTACGTATATTTAAAATGCAATGTTATAAGTCAGAATGTTATGATAAGGATGGCAGTGTTAGGGCTAGTGAGTGATTTCATCTGACCAGTAGGGGGGAATTAAATGGTTAAATAAACTATAATATGCTTTAATGAATCATCAGCAGTGTACTAAATCATTGTACCTAATCTGTGTGGTTAGCTGAAATGATTTAACACTCGACAGCCTGCCAAAAGGTGTTAACAGGGACTGCCCCAGCATTTCTGAAGCTGCAGCAGAGTATAACAGACCCGCCCCAAGCTCCAAAATGTGTTTGGAGCATATGCATACTAATAAACCAAATACTATACATGCTAAGATAAATACATACTGAGATACTAAAACAGGGTACAACTGGGAAAGCTTTGTCTGCTGAACACATGAGGCTAAGCTAACAGAGGTTATATTTAACCTGACAAGCATACACAATACATAAAAATTTTTCCATAGACAATAAACATTTTGCATTCCTGTATTGTAATTTCTACTATGGCCTGACCGATATGGGATTTTTGGGACCGATGCTGACACTGATATTAGGGAGTACGAAAATTCTTCTATCTGATATATCGGCTGATATTTTATATGATATTTTGAATGTAGTAATCAAATACATGTGCCAAAGACATAATGTAATGAAGGCATGGTATCCAACAAACTTTATTCCAAACATCATTGCACTGAACAGTTAACACATCGCTTATTTCCAATCAGATAATTGAGCGCTCTCTGCTGGACAAACTACCTGATTACACCATTTTAAATGACTAGTCCATGCAATTTTTCCAGCCTTAATAAACAGTTTTAATATCAGCATATATCTGAGAACATATGCACCGATACCGATATA
>MDSQ01000513.1_pt1 | contig 10200 bp, 3 predicted proteins | sample 1008251 | NCBI WGS metagenome assembly MDSQ01 (sample SAMN05526597, study PRJNA338239) | gut metagenome | isolation source: Hindgut content | host: Naso unicornis | place: Saudi Arabia: Red Sea | collected 2016-05
AATGTGGCGTTTTAGATGGCGTTGATATTGCGGTTGCTGGGCATATGTGGGGCAGTTTGCCACATGGAGAAGTTCACATTAGGCCTGGTTGTATTATGGCATCGCCAATTATTTTTACCATTAAAGTGCTTGGCAAAGGTGGACATGGTGGTATGCCTCAGTTTGCGAAAAGTCCAATTATTGTGGCTAGTCAAATTATTTCTAGTTTGCAATGTGTAGTTAGCGGTATGACTAATCCTATAGAGCCAGCAGTTCTTAGCATTGGTCAAATTCATTCTGGCAGTTGTTTTAATGTTATTCCAAATGATGCGTTTATTGAAGGGACTGTAAGGGTTTTTGACTTAGACTCTGCAAATAGGATTAAACTGCAGATGGAGCAAATTATAAGTGGTGTTTGTGCTGCTTATGGGGTTGATTATCAATTTGATTTTAAAGTTATTTATCCGCCTGTTGTTAATGACCCCGTGGCCACACAGCTTGTAAAAGATGCTGCTTCAAAAGTTACGAGCGGCGTTCATATGCTAGAAGAGCCTTCGATGGGTGGTGAGGATTTTTCTTATGTAGGGATGCGTGTTCCAAGCGCATTTTTTATGTTAGGTGTTGCTCAACATGAGCCAGTTATTCATCATAATCCTTACTTTTGTTGGGATAGTAGCTTAACTGTTACTTTGGCCAAATGTTTAGCACAAGTGGCTGTAGAGTATTTAAATTAAAGCTTTTCTAGATTTCTAGAAAAGCTTTTTTTGTTAGCTAATTTCAGATAATATTTCTTTTGCATCTTGGTGACCAGCCTCTGCTGCTTTACTAAACCACTTTGTAGCTTTATCCATATTGTCATTATCAAAGCTTTCAGTTCCTAGCCCGTACCAACAGTCCACTATAGCATCTTTAGCTTTAGTGTGGCCTTGTGTGCCTGCCATAGTAAACCAGTTAATTGCCAGGTCGTACTCTTCTTTTTCATAACACAATTTGCCTACTCTATATAAACATTCCATTGCAGCAGTTTTGGAATTTTGGTCGCCTTCGTTAGCTCCTTTTACAAACCATTTAACCGCTGTTTCCAAATCGTCGTTAGCAATTGCTTCACTGCCTAATTTAAACCAGCAGTCAATCAGCTCCGTTTTAGCATTATCGGCTTTTTGGTAGCAATCAGCTGCAATTATCAAATCGCCGTTTTGCTCATATTGTTGCGCAAGTTCATACCAGCATTGTTTGATTTTATCATCAGCGCCTTTATGGCCGGTTGCTTGAGCTTTTTCAAGCCAATTAGCCGCCCCGACTTTTTCGCCTTGTTCGTACATTTCAACTCCTATGTGGTACCAACATTCAATAACATAATCATCTTGTTTATCTGCTTTTTCAAACCACTCTAGTGCTTCAGTATAGTTTTGATTATTATAATTTTGTATGCCTATATTGTACCAACATTGCTCTATCGCTTGTTGCGCTTGTGTATGGCCTCCTTTTTTAGCTTTCTCCAACCATTGTAGCGCAGTTTCATATTGCTTATCATTTAGATTTTGTAATCCAAGTTGGTATATACATTCTATTATAGCCTCATAAGCTTGTTCGTGGCCTTGTTCATCCACTCTCTCATACCATTGTAGTGCAATGTCATAGTCACCATTATTAAATGCTTGGTTACCAATTTGATAACCGCAGTCTAATTCTCTATTATACGCATTTTTATGGCCATACGAATCAGCTTTTTGATACCATTCAATAGCTTTTTGGTACGTCTTAGCATCGTAACATTTTTGGCCTTGTGCATATAAACTATTCATAATGCCAACTTTAACCTCATCGCTTTGCTTAGCTTTTTCGTACCAGTCTATAGCAGCTATAAAGTCACCTTGTTGATACATCTGATTACCCATGCCATACAAGCTATGTTGAATGCCTTGTTCTGCTCTATTATCGCCCATTTGCTTAGCACGCTCGTACCAATGTAGCGCATTTTCGTATTGAGAGCTTTGTTCAAGTTGCCTAGCTCTTTCATAAGTGCTATTTACAATTCCTTGCGACGAATTTTGGCATCCCATTCTAGTAGCTTGCTCATACCAATCTATAGCTTGTTCATAACTACCGCCTTGGTAATTTATATCGCCTAGTTTAATTACAATATTCTTTTGGTTTTCTACATCGCCGGTGCGTTGGTAACAACTAAGCGCATCTTCATATCTGCCATCTTGCTCAGCCTGCTGTGCTAATTTATTAATACACTCCGTAATTTCACCTTTAGCTTTTTGGTTACCAGCAGCAGATGATTTTTCAAACCACTCAATAGCTTTTTCATATTCATACTGTTGCTCAAGTTGTTTTGCTAAGTTATACATACAAATAGGTACTGCTTTTTTAGCTTTAGTGTGGCCTTTTTGTTTAGCTTTATCGTACCAATAAATAGCTTTTTCATATTCCTTATCATTATTATACCTTTGAGCAAGGTTATACCAACAAGCTAACATTGCTTTTTTAGCATTAGCTTTTTCATAATAATCGGCCGCTATTTCTAATTGCCCTGCTTTCTCATGTTTTTGTGCTAAACTATGCCATGTTTTAACCAATTCTTCAGTTGCTCGCTCGTCTCCATCATCATTTCCTTTTTGGAACCACTGCGCAGCTGTTTCTAATTCTCCTAGCTTAAATTGCTCCTTACCTTGGTTATACCAAATATCCCAAACGCCTTTCTTAGCTTCAAAGTGGCCCATTTCTTTCGCTTTTAAATACCACTCTATAGCTTTGTTATATTCTTTTTTATTCTCCTCTACCTTTCCTAGCTCATACCATGATTGTATAATTTGTTGCTTAGACTTATCATGACCTTCTTCTGCTGCCTTCTCATACCATACTATCGCTAATGCATATTGTTGTTTATCAAACTCAACAGTTCCTAAGCTATACCAACTTTCCAAAATAGCGTCTTTTGCGCGTGGATGAGTCTGAGCTTTTTGGTACCATTCTATAGCGCGCTCGTATTCCTTTTGTTCGTAAGTAGTTTCGCCTAGTTTATACATAGCTTCTACAACTGCATCTTGGTCATCAGATTTAGTGTACCATTCAATAGCTTTTTCATATTGACCATTGTCTTGTGCTATTTTACCTAATTGATTTAAGCAGTCTTTAATAGCAGCGTCAGCTCTGTTATCGCCGCTATCTTGAGCTTTTTTATACCAATCAATAGCTTTCTCATATTCACCATTATTTTTATATTGCTCGCCCCTATTATATAATGATTCCATAATTTGAGGTTGTGAGTCGCCGACTTTTTTATACCAATGGATTGCATCCTCAAAGTTACCTTGCTTACTAAGCAGTTGCGCTTGTTGATACATACTGTCTTTTATTTTCTTATCAGCATCAACGCTACCTTCATCTCGAGCTTTTTCATACCAGCTAACTGCTGATTTATAATCTTGTTGTGCATATGCAGTGTTACCTAATTCATTAAACTTATCTCTAATAGCATCCTTAGCTTTTATATGACCTCTAGCAGCCGCTTTTCTATACCATTCAATTGAAGCGTTATGGTCAGTTTGATGTTTACCCATTTGATACATAGATTGAGTAACCATATCATCAGCATCAGAATCACCCATTCTTTTAGCCTCAGTGTACCACTCAATCGCTTTTTCATAATCTTTATGCTCAGTAGCAATCTGCGCCAAGTTGTTATAGCTATCTATTAATGCATAACGAGCTTTAACATGCCCTTCTCTAGCCGCTTGCTCAAGCCATTGCAAACCTTGTTCATATTGCTCTTTATTAGCATAGTATTTACCTTTTCTATACAAACTGTCTAACACAGCCTCTTTAGCCTTATGGTGCCCCTCATTTTTAGCTTTAGTAAACCACTCAATCGCAGTGTCATACTCCTCGCGCTCTGCATATCTTCTACCCATACCATACATACATTCAACAATAGCCTCATTAGCTTTCGCATGGCCTGCTGCTTTAGCTTGTGCATACCACTCCATAGCTCTCTCATATTCAAGTCTATCGTAATACATTTTACCAAGGCTATATAAACATTTAACAACATTTAACTTAGCTTGTCTGTTACCAGCGTCGCCAGCTTTATCATACCAAACCATAGCGCTCTCATATTCGCCTTTAGCATAATACTGCTTACCTATATTGTAATAACTATCGGTAATTTTAAGAGAAGCTTCTGGGTGCCCTTCTTCAAGTGCTTTTGTAAGCCACTCAATAGCAGTTTCATATTCCGCTTTATCAAAATAAAATTTACCCATTCCATATAGCGAATCTAGTATAGCTTCGCGAGAACCTAGGTGACCGCCTCTTGCGCCTTTTCTAAACCACTCCATAGCTTCCTCATACTCATCTTTATTAAAATGAACCATACCCATGCTATATAAACATTCAAGAGCGGAACCTGTAGCAGTTGTATGCCCTTGCTCAGCAGCTTTGTCAAACCAAGCTCTAGCTAGCTCAAATTCTGAATTAGCAAAATGCACTTTACCAATGCTATTTAAACATTCAACAGCGTCATCCGCAGCCCTTTGGTGGCCTTCTTCGCTAGCAATTAAAAACCACTCTCGCGCCTCATCAAATTCGCCTTTGTCAAAGTATGATTTACCCATGCTATATAAACACTCAACTGCGGCGCTACTAGCGTCTTTATGCCCTTCTTTAGCAGCTTTAGTATACCACTCCTCAGCTTTTTCAAACTCACCTTTATTGAAGTAATATTTACCCATGCTATATAAACAGCCCACTGCTGCGTCTCGAGCGCCAGAATGACCGTCTTGCTCCGCTTTTTTAAACCATTCGCGCGCTTGTTCAAATTTACCTATGTTAAAGTAATACTCACCCATGCTATATAAACACTCAACAGCAGCTTCAGTTGCACCATCGCGACCTTGTTTGGCTGCTTTTATAAACCAATTGCGCGCCTTTTCAAATTCGCCTTTGCTATAATGGAACGTACCTCTGCTGTATAAACATTCAACAGCGGCAGCAGCTGCACCCGAGTGGCCTTGTTTATCTGCCTTTATAAACCACTCGCGAGCAGTTTCATATGCGCCTTTATCGTAATAGTATTTACCTATAGCGTATAGTGACTCTAAAATTGCGTCTTTTGCCTGAGGGTGGCCGGCATCTTCTGCAACTGTATACCAGTTTATAGCTTCCTCAAACTCGCCGTTATCATAATAAGTTTTACCAACCTCGAACATGCATGCTAAAATTCTATCGCTAGCACCGTCATGACCTGCTTCATCAGCTCTGCCATACCACTCTATAGCGCTCTCATAGTCGCGAGCTTTTTCATATTTTTCGCCAACATCATATAAACATCTAACGATTTCAGAGCCTGCGAACGGATGACCTTCATTTTGTGCTTTGTTATACCATATAATTGCAGCTTCATAGTCTCCTTCATCTTCGTATAGCTTGCCACGGCTAAATAATGCATCAAGCACAGCAGTTTTAGCCTGCGAATGCCCTTCATCTTGTGCTTTAATATACCATTCAATAGCCTCTTCGTAATTGCCTTTTTCTTGCTCTCTTTTACCCATATCAAACATTGCATCTAGAACCTTATCTTGAGCGCTAGCTTTATTAAACCATACTATAGCTTTTTCATATTGCTCTAGGCTGTAATATAAATTGCCAAGCTCGTTTACTATATCTCTATAGCGCTCACTTGCTCCTGGGTAATTATTTTGTGCCGCTCTCTCAAACCATTTTGCAGCTACCTCTAAGCTAGCTGGAACTCCGCTGCCATCATAGTAACATTTGCCTAAATAAAATTGAGAAGCCCCGTCTCCTGCAGTAGCCCCGTCTCTAAAACAATCAACAGCTTCTTCGTAGTCTTGAACTACGCCACTACCCTCGTAGTAACATAAGCCAACTTTAAATTTAGCTGTTATATATCCATTTGCAGCAGACTTTATAAACCAGACTAAAGCCTCGCTAAGATTCTTCTCTACACCGTCGCCACTCTCATAGCACATGCCCACATTATACTGCTCTACAGCGCTACCCTCTTTAGCTTGAACCAAATGCACGTACCACATTAGTTCATGGTCTACACCATGGCCTTCTAACCTAGCTTTAGCATCAGCGCTACCTTTACTAGCAGCCTGCATATAGCACATTACAGCTTGCTCATAATCAGCAGTAACGCCTTCGCCATTAAGATAGCACTCACCTAAAATAAATTGAGCCTCAACATGACCGGCCTTAGCAGCAGTTTTAAACCATTTTACTGCAAGTCTATAATCTTTATCAACATTATGCCCCTCATAACACCACATAGCGAAAGTAAACTGCGCATCTCTATCACCTTGAGCGGCAGCAGTTCTAACATCGTATACTATGCCAGCCTGACCAAGCTCGCTCTTAAAGCTATGCCCCTTAATCTTAAGCTCATGATAAACATCGCCCTGTAGTAGCGCTTTATCGTACCATTGTATAGATTTAGGCAAACTAGCCTCTGTTCCAAATCCGTTATAATAGCATACTGCTAAGTTATATTGAGCGCTTGCATAGCCTTTTACAGCGGCGCGAACAAACCAGTTAAATGCGGCATCAAGATCGCGAGCTACACCAACGCCTTCAAAATAGCAAAGGCCTAGGCTACACTGGGCGCGAATGTGGTCTGCTTTGGCTGCCTTAGTAAACCACTCTACAGCTTCACTAACATTTAGCTCTCTGTAAAAAACTCCTAGCTTATATTGTGCTTCTACAAAACCAAGCTCGCTAGCTCTACTAAGCCACATTAGCATCTTAGTCTCATCCGCATCAACAAACTGGCCAAGCTCATAGCAAATGGCTAGCCTATATTGTGCAGTAGCGTAGCCAGCTTGGGCGGATAAATGATACCACTCAACAGCAGTACCTAAATCTTTATCTATACCACGGCCAAACTCATAGCACTCACCAATGCAAAATTGGGCCTGAGCATTGCTTTGGTCGGCTGATTTTACTAGCCATGCTAAAGCGATATCTAAACTATTTTCCGCATCTAGCTCCCAGTAGCATAGCCCGAGATATAGCTGCGCCTCTGCATTTCCCTTAACAGCCGCAAGCTCCAGCCAGCTAATAGCTTGAGTTAAATCAGCCTTAACACCAATACCATTTTTATAACAAATACCTAAGCGACACTGCGCCTCTGCAAGCCCCGCCTTAGCTGCTTTGCTGTATAATTCTACAGCGTGTTTAGTGTCACAATTAACATCGCAATCTATATCATACCCTTGCTCTATGTATAAGCCTAAATGATACTGAGCCTGAGGGTAGTTTTGTCCTGCTGATTTTTTTAGCCATTCAACAGACTCCGAGGTGTGATTTTGAAGCTTATGATGTAGACCCATCTTAAATTGAGCCTCAGGATTGCCTTGCGCTGCGACTTGAGTGTACCAGTGGAGTGCTACTGAATTTGCGCCGCTGTCTTCATGGTACTTAGCTAATTGCAACTGCGCATCTTGGTTGCCGGCCTCTGCTGCTTTTTCATACCACTCAATTGCTGTCTCAGGTTGCGTTTGTTGGTAATATTCGCCCATCTTATATTGTGCATCTACATAGCCAGCTTGTGCCGCTTGAGTGTACCATTGAATTGCGGTTTGGGAATCTTGCGCCACTCCTATCCCTTTTTCATAAGCTAGACCCAAGCCATATTGTGCCGCAGGATTACCTTTTTGCGCTAACTTTATATTGCGCTCAACAGTGCGTTTAGCTAACCAACCATTCGTTTCGCTCCCAGTTATCCAATCGCTGATTTTGCCGATGTTATCTTCTGATGTTATTTTTTTTATCCAATTTGTTAATTTATCTTGGTCCATGTATGTCACTTCCTTTGTTTGGTTCTTGGTTTGGTTTTTCGTATTTTGGTTTTTCTTATAGATTTTTTTTCTTATAGATGAAAATACTGTGTTAATCATAGTAAATACCCTTTTTTCCATATTTTTATGCTTTTTACAATTGGAAGTTGTTGAGCTTTTCTGTATTATTTTCCTATATTGTTAATCTTTGCGTATATTTTTACCTAAATATAACTGAATTTACTTTAATTGGCGTTTTTTTAATAACATATGTTTATAGGCTAGTTTCTGCGTCAATACTCTAATTAACAAAACTAACGCAAAAACAGAAAGGATTGTTATGTATACAAAATATAAGATAACTAAACTAAAAATTTTAGCTAATAAAGGTGATATAGAAGCACAATATATATTAGGAGCACGGTATGATTATGGTAAAGAGGTTTTACAAGACCATAAAAAAGCTGTGGATTGGTATACAAAAGCTGCGCAGCAAGGGCATGCTATGGCACAAACTGCGCTTGGGGTTTGCTATGCTAATGGGGAAGGGGTTAGTCAGGATTATAATGTTGCCACACAATTATTTAAAAAAGCTGCTAAGCAACAAAACCGTATTGCGCAATATAATTTAGCTTACTGTTATGCTAATGGTATAGGAATTGCTAAAAATTTGGATATAGCGGATAATTTATTTAAAAGCGCGGGCATTTTAGTCAAAAACAACTCGGCCATTGTTATTGTCAACTACCCCCACCTAAGAGGTGAGGGCTTGAAAAAGCCTTAGTTGATTAGCCTAAGTATTAAGTTACTACGTTATTTTAGAATATATAGTTACCCTAGAATGCTCCACAAGTTCTAGGCTCTAAGGTTAGTGATTAAACATCTTTGAGGGGTCGAAGAAGTGTTGCTAACATACAAAACCTATTATAACATTGGCGATGTGGACTCACTCTCTTGTGCTTTTTGCAAGGGAAGTATTTATCTGAAAGGATTGATTTATTTATGGTATACGTGTTAAGTATTGACACAGCGCCGTTAATGCCAACAAATAATGCTAAAGCTAGAGTATTACTAAAAACTAATAAGGCAAAAGTAAAACAAGTAAAACCATTTACAATTCAGTTAACCTATAAGACTGATACCGAGTATACGCAAGATGTAACGTTAGGTGTAGATAGTGGGTACTTGAATATTGGCTTTAGTGCTGTAACAGAGCAAAAAGAACTGATAAGTGGAGAAGTCAAGCTATTGCAAAATATGAAAGAACGCATAACAGATAGGGCTATGTATAGACGAAATCGTAGACAACGATTGAGATATAGAAAACCTAGATTTGATAACAGAAAAATTGAGAAAGAGTGGCTTGCTCCCTCAATTCAACACAAGTTAGATAGCCATATAAGATTTATTGAAAAAATTAAAAGCATATTGCCTATAACTAAAATAATTTTAGAAGTTGCAAACTTTGATATTCAAAAAATCAAGAACCCTGATATACAGGGGCCTGAGTATCAACAAGGCGAACAATTAGGTTTTTGGAATTTAAGAGAATATATTTTGCATAGGGATAATCATACTTGTCAAAACCCAGATTGTAAAAACAAATCAGAAAATCCTATATTAGAGACTCATCACATTATTTTTAGAAGTAATGGTGGTACAAATACACCTAGTAACTTAATAACTCTATGTAGTAAATGCCATACTTGTGCTAATCATAAAAAAGGCAAGTTTTTAGACTTATGGCAAACAACTAAACCTAAAATAAGAAGTTTTAAAGACGCTACATTTATGAGTATGGTGAGATGGAGACTAAAAGATATGATAGATTGTGAAATAACCTATGGCTATATAACTAAAAACAATAGAATTGAACTAGGTTTAGAAAAAACTCATTATAATGATGCTTTTTGTATAGCTGAGGGAACTACACAACTTAGAAGCAATCCTATTGTATATACACAAGTAAAGCGTAATAATCGAAGTTTAGAAAAGTACTATGACGCACAATATATAGATACTAGAACAAATCAAAAAGCTAGTGCTAGTGAATTAAATTGTGGCAGAAGAACTAGAAATAAGAATGAGAATAGAGAAAACCTAAAGATTTTTAGGGGTACGAAACTATCTAAAGGTCAAAGAAGAATACGAAAGCAAAGATATTTTTATCAACCTAACGATTTAGTTAAATATAATGACAAGGTTTATACAGTAAAGGGTAGTCAGAATTACGGAAGATATGTAGCATTAAAAGAAATCAAAAAAGTACCAAAGATAGATTTATTGATACCATATAGATTTAGAAAAGGGTTTGTATGTTAAAGAAGAAAGAATGGCAATTCATCTCACCACCTAAAGAGGTGGGAGTATTCTTGCCTAATTTAGATAAAAAAAAGAAGCCCCATTAAGGGCTCTC
>MDSQ01000514.1_pt1 | contig 10198 bp, 6 predicted proteins | sample 1008251 | NCBI WGS metagenome assembly MDSQ01 (sample SAMN05526597, study PRJNA338239) | gut metagenome | isolation source: Hindgut content | host: Naso unicornis | place: Saudi Arabia: Red Sea | collected 2016-05
GTGAAACTTTTATCTGCGTATAACAAGCGACGCTATAATTCTGTTCTCAGGCAGATGGAAATTATTGCTGAGCAATGAGGTTTTTATTTCAATTCCTTCAGAATGTGGTCATTTTGCTCTACTCTGCTGAAATAAATATAAGTTATGTTTCTATCGGTTTCTGCTGGGCTATCAATTCCCTGTTCCAGCCCAGTGGGAAGTTAGTTTTAACAGAAACTGTGATAAAATTTATTTCTTATTTTATGTCTAAAGATTATATCTATTAAACTGCTGTTGTATGAAGAATCTGAAGCCAAGAGTAAAACCCTTGAGCTGTTAGATTTTCAGCCAGAAGGATATGAAATGTTTACAATGACTCCACTTGGTTGACATTAACAGTCATGAAAACAAAATGTTTTGTGTTCTCTCACAGTTTAATACAAATACTACAGTAATTTCTATCCCTATGCTCTATGATAGAATTTGCATAAATGAATCTCTTTTGATTTATTATAACTCCATCAACGTGCACCCTGAGGACATTTTCTGAAGTATGAATTTACACATTCTTAAAGGAACAGGAAGTGTGCGAGGGGTTGTGAACCACATGCTTCACATCTGACCAACATAAATCAAACCAAAAATATTTTTTTGTGCTCTGTAGGGTACCTGCAGAACAGAGAGGCATGAGGCCTGATAGAGGAAGAATAGATGCTCTGCGTTGAGTGGAGGAGACATGATAGGAGGACTTGGATCATTAGCCCAAGACTAAGAGTCATGCAGGAATATGCAGCATGCAGAAAGGAAAAGTGGAAGAAAAAAAAAGAGGACAGTCACGGTAATGAGAGTTGTGTGTCCAAAGAAAAGAAAAGATAGATTCAGATAATCTCCACACATAAAAATGAAAAGCGTGAAATTCATACTACAGTATTATGAAGCAAACAATGGAATTAATTAGTTAAATACCTACATATGTGAGCATATGTCTTGAAGCACGATCAAACAAATGTGTGTTTATAATACGAGCAGGGGAGGCGTGTGTGTCACCTGTAGCTGTAGCTGAGCTCCAGGCTGTGTCTGTGGTAGAGCGGAGCTGCTGCTGTCTGGCTGTTGTTGCTGTTGGGGGGGAGACGACTGAGAGGATGGAGGTATCATCACTTGCTGGCTGGAAATCTAAGAAAATTTAAAGGATACCATAAGTCACAGAAACAAGAATAAAATTTGTGAGAAGGACGACAAGCTGAGAACTGACATACATTTATAGTGACATTAGGCTACTTCCGGATAACCTGGTTTCATTCTTATCTAAATATTTGAGAGATTCATTTTGGTTCCAATGCAAAGTCACATGCACTTACCTGTTAGATAACACAGCTGCATAAATTTGACCCTTTTTATTTTTATTTTTTTTTAAATTTGACAGTATTGGGCATCAAAATCTTTAACTGTAAAAACTAAATGCCAACTCTGCAGTCTGTTTTAGAGACATGTACATCACATGTCAAAACACATCACACTTGCAAGTTTTAAAATCCCATGAATACAATATTCTGGATCAAACAATTTCCATTTATAAAATCCTACTTTAACTGAGTAAAAACTAACCAAACATCAGTGAAAATTAACTTAAAAAGGGTGAGTCCGCCATGCAGACTATATAGGCCTTCAGCTTATTTTGTTTCCCAGAACATGTTGTCCAAAAGACTTTGGGTGTATCGAAAGTGGTAACAGTAAAATGGGACATTTTATCTACCTGAGGGGGAAGCGATGGTTGGTAGTAAACTCCGTACTACAAGAAACAAAACAACACAGGGTAAGAGTAGGAAACTTGAGAAGAAAAGAATGGCTAACTAAAGAAAATATAAAGAAGAAGAAGAAGAAGAGGAGACTGGAAAACTTAAGATTCAGAACACTCAGCTATTTTCAACACAGCCACCTGTAGCCAAGAAAAAAGGCCTTAAAGGTTAACTTAACACCCTCTGAAGATCGTTTTCTAACCTTCAGTTGTTGACGTTCATGTTTGCAGTAACATATAAGTGTATTTGTTGTGAGTTCAGTACAATCAAACATTACTATTGGTGTGCTGATGTAGTGATTAGTTATGTAAATGCAATGGATAGTCAACGTTTAACCACCGGTCAGTGAAACAATGCCTTTCATTTGGTGTGAGGTTATTCTTTAAAGACATTAAGACATGCCAACAAAATTTACCTGTGCAGCTGCCACTGGAACAGACTGGCTGCTGGGCGCAACAGGAGCAACTTCAGGTTGGACACCTGGCATCTGGGAAAAACAACAGCACATGTTGTGACAATGACGCGAAGATCAAAGTTAACAGATGGATGACTGGACTCGATGAGCGGAAATAAATTCAGAGAAATTAAGTCTGTAGATTTTACATGTATCCTTAATTCTGAGGAGCACATACCAAAGAGACATCATATGACCCCCCCCCAACACACATGATTATGTCCTATTTCACATGTCTTACCACTGACAACTGCTGCTGTTGCGTTTGGTCATTTTGTGTCTGTGACACCTGGGGCTGAAGGTGCTGACTTGGAGGGGAGCTGTAGGATATTCCAGACGGAGGAGGCTGGGCTTCAGCAGGGACAGAGGAACCAGGTAGCCTGTCTCCCATGTGACTTCCTGTAAGATGGAGAGAAGGTGGTTCATTTACAAAAAAAGTCTGTTTATGTATTCACCTTTCAAAATCAAATCATTTTAACATCATGCAGTGGTCTGCAGGGTTATTTGACTGTAAATCATCTTGGACACACACCTCCTCCAGTGTGCTGCAGTTGTTGATGTTGGTCAGTCTCGGGCTCCTCTGACTCTGGCTGGACGGTAGCCACATTCTGACCCTGAACTGAAACTGGGACTTGCCCTGTTGAGTGGGGGACAAAGGGCACTCCCTGTGCCATGCTGCTCAACTGGGTTGAATGAGGAGCGCTGTAGTTGGAGCTTTGAAGGCTCTGCTGAGATGCAGGTTGGGCAGACATCTGTGTGCTGTGTTGGTTTGGTTGCGGAGAGACATAAGAAGCAGGCTGTGGCATTGGCTGGGACTGAGGCACCTCCGTGCTTGACTGTTGGCCTGGTTGCTGTGCTGGCAAAATCTGACTCTGCTGTTCTTCTTCTATTCTTCTCTTCTCCTGATTTTCTCGGACCTACAAAAAAAAATCAGAAGCAAGTTGATAGAAATTACTCAAGACAGCACTGACAAACAACATCTAGACATCACAGCATAAATACATACATACATCCTATGACTTAGTACAGATTCAAGCAAAGCTCTTAAACGAATAGAAAACACGGGAGAAACACAGTGGCAAACATAAGACACACCTGCTGCCGCTGTGCTCTCTTGCGGCTAATTAGAGACACCCTGTCCTTTATGGCCTTCGCAATGGTCTTCTGGTCACCATCACACACATAACCAGACTCAACCTACGAAGATACGGTGAATAATTCAGCAGTGAACATTTCAAAGGTTGCAATGGAAACCCTTTCAACATTGTTTTTATTTGTCTTGCAGCATTTTCAAACTGAAGGTATTAATGAGTTGTTGTATTTTTAAAACACCGATTACAGCATTTGAGGTTCAATTTACCATTTCCTGAGCCACATCCTCTGAGACATCTTTGTTGAGGTCAAAGGAGAACTCAATAGCTTCATTGTCTTTGTACTTCCCCTTGAGTTTCTTTACATCCTCAATTCTCAGCCAAAGCTTAATAGCCTCCATCTCTCCATCGTCCTCTTCTGCCAACTCAACACGCACCCCTGTGTCCTCCTGGAAGAAGGCATGGTTCAGAAGGTCCTTGATTGAGTACCTAAATAAAGGAAAACAAGTAGTGAGCAAATACAAGTTTTCCCAGGAGATAAGCAACACTATGCCCTACATAAGTTCACTCCAGTTAGAGACCTCTCATCCTTGTTCTGCCTGATACATCCTTCGATGATCTCCTTCACCTCCGGAATGGCCACCTTGTCGAAGCTGCCCGGCTTCACCCCCTAATGGAAACACAGAATCCAGAATGAGAATGGTTCTTCTTCTAATCTGACCTTTTCCCATTTTGGAGGGTACACCAAACCCTGTTGTCTTTTACCAGCCATAGATTTTATATTAGCACCACAAAAATATTTGTCGTGTCCAAGTTGACCAAGATAATTTACTTCCTACTTCAACTTGTTTTGTAATGTTCTCAAATGTCACAGAATGACATAGAAGGAGTTTAGTCTGAGAAATTTAATCTCCCAAAGCAAACTATTCAAACAATGTTTGCAAAAGGGTTGGCTGATATCAGCTACAATTTATATATGTTGTTATTTTCAGGCTGCATGGTCTATGTCACATTTCAGATGTCACAAGGGCTGAGTGATATATACAAAATAACATATCACAATATTTTTAAACAATATTCATATCAGAATTGTGACAATATAGTGCGGAGAACTATATACTGCTTTTACAAAATAATAACACAAAGGGATTTCTGATGAGAAATCATGAGTTAAGTTAAATTTGATGAAAATCAAATTTTAGAAAAGCTAAAAAGGACTTGAAAGTTTAGAAAATTACTTGACTTCAATGCAGTCTATAAAACCAGAAAAAGACAACATTTTCATCACTATATAACAATATCAAAAATCAAAGACAATGTAGTCTTAAATCAGGGCATCAATGTCGTCACAATATGATGCCCAGCCCCGGAATGGCATGCTTTAAAAGGAACTTCATGTGATGTAAAAACACGGTCAAAAGTCGGTAGAGGATTGCTAAAGAGAGGTGATGATTTGAGCGGATAGAAACAGGAAACTGCGTGTGCCCCAAGAATTGAGGGACTGACTACGAGCTGAACAGCTGAGCTAAATGACAGAATAATAGCCCATTTCCTAAAGAATGTTACTGTAAAACCAGAGCATGTGACACTTCCTAAATGTACCACAATAGCACTTTGTTTCTCAACTAAGTCAACTGGTTTGGTATGAGCTATAGTTGGATCACAAAGAAGCTTTAAGACCTACTTTAGGATACTTAGCAATTGGGCAAATTAAAAAAAAATCTTTGCTGAATCATAATGAGAGGTACTCAGTTTTTAAACTTTGCAGTTAATGATAAACTGAGGGTACTGGGACAGATTTCAAGGCACACTTTGCAAATAACACTATGAGAACAAGTTCAACATACTAGGAATAGGTTCAATCCTTGTATCTACATGACTCTTGTAATTGCAAGAGTATGAATCATATCAGTGATTATGCATCTTAAACGTAAGCCAGCCTGAACTGTATGAATAAGACTAAAAATATGTGTTTTTTTCTTGGACAGTTCCAGCCCTTCTGACTAAGCCTTCAGCAGGACTGTGCTTGCTGGTCTCTTATCAATCACCCACGCCTCAGGTCTACATACTTAACCATGATTACGCAGGGAAGAGAAGGAAAAAACAGCAGTATGAGGTGAAGCAAAGCAGTTTGTGGGTGTAAATAACAGATTTTAAGTTTGTGGGTTCTTTAAACAGGGCAGTAAGAAATCATGGGGAAGATACAGGAATACACTCAAGTTAGGAGGTGAAATACACTAGTAGAAGATAGATATATTGTGTGAACTGGATAAAGGGGTATCGGAAGGAATATGAAATTATTATTATTCCAGAATGGGACACTAGCCGTCTTGGCAAACAGGAAGAGGTGAAGACGGGGCAGAGGGGTGACATAAAGGGTCGAAGAGAAGACTTACACTGGTAACTCTGCGGTAGATCTGTGCAGCATTCTGGCACTCTGAGTAAGGGTACTCTGAGGTGGCCATCTCCAGCATGCACATTCCAAAGGCATACACATCCACTGACTCGTCGTACTTCTCCTCATACATCTCAGGCGCCATGAACTCAGGGGTACCTTAAATCAAAACAACTATTCAGAACTCTCGACTCCCTTACTGATTGAGTGGGCTTCTCACAACCCATTGCCCCTCTGCTCCTCTAAGCCGTGAGGGCTTGAGGAAGAGGAGGATGAGAAGAATGACCAGCCTGTTGACAGCGCCTGGAGTAGAACCTGTGACGTGAAAGTTGGAGGAGAGAGAGAGAGAGAGAGAAAGAAAGAGAAAAAAAGGGAAGGAAAGCAAAAAAAAAAATACCATGAAATGCAGCGACACAAAACAGCCTGCAAGCACTCGCCGAGGTGGGCTTTATCTAACATGCTGGAAGAAAATCTTCAGGGATTAAATCAGACAACTTTGTTAAAGAGAGGGAGTGTTTTAGTAGAGTGGTAATACACTTGTCTGTAAGTGCACTAAGATGTAACATTTCCTAAACCTATTAAAGTCCACTTTGAGGGAAAAGAAGGAAAAAGGCGAGTGTGAAAGAAGACGTCAAAAGCAAAAAATATCAAGCAGCAATCACGCAAGAGAGAGGATACATGATAAAAGCCCTTAATCTTGAGGATGGAAGATGTTGGGTTGAAGTGCAGTGAAAATACACGTCACAGGGAGATGGGTTTAAAGAACATTTTCAAAGATTATTACGCTTGGCCAGAAGTGTTTCTTTTTGTTCCCCTTGCCTGCACCCTTAAATCTGCTCATCAAACAGCCTAATCCTTCTGCTTTTCGAATTAAAGCTTTTGGTCACACTTAATTTGCTTATGCGCCTTCTTGGAGATGGGACTGTTCACCTACTTGGGTCTTGTTTTCATCTGCACATTGCATTAAGCTAGACTCTGGAAAGCCAATATATTCATATCCTCACAATGACCACACTGCAGGTCCAGATACATGCGGATGAACACAAGGCCAAACAGCATGTTGTCCCAGGCGCTGGGCTTGGCTGCTGCTTGGTTAGTGAAAAGCTCTTCAAACAATGGGTCTCCTATGATTGTAACTGTTAGCACTTGACTTACTGCTTGAAAGCATTGTGGCATGACGCTACAATCAGGTTAAACTCTCAAAATTATTGGGCATGTTGAACAGCATGAGAAATGTAATAATAAAAAGAAGTAAGCTCTGGATCAAGAAGCTACTGGGAAACCCAACAAAGAAGTACTTCAGGTTGTTCTCTTACACTACTGTCTTGGCCTTAGGTCACTTTTAAAGCAGTGTTTGAAACCTGCCTCCAGTGACCCCATCAGCTACTTAAAATATCCGGCAATGCTTGCAGCATGGAATTGACTGACTTGAAGCCAGTAACAGAAGAAAAAAGGCATTAATACAAATTCAAACAGGCACCAATGTGTCTCCTGCAGGCCAATTTCACCTTTTCACACACCTGCGTTTCATTTTCAACGGGATCGTGAGTCCTGGAGATGATCATTCCTCACTTTTGGAGATAAACCCTTCTCCCTTGAGAGAGGACCTGGCTTTTCTCTCCCTCTCTGTTTGATCACTCTTAATGAAATGTAGCAACATTGCAGCATTTATTTTCATGCAAAGCATCATTGCATGGTTGTCACATAGGAAACACACTCCTTATTCAACAGAGGTGAAGTTCTACTAACCTCTTACCCATAAACCTGATAGCAAGAGTGTCTTGACCTGTCAGCAGAGTTAACTATGGTCAACAACAAAGCTAACCTGGCATGTCCTCCCCGGCTCTGTCTTTCTGTCTCCAGCAGGGGATAGAATAACAGAAGGGAGACAACGAAGGAAATATGCCAACACAGCTCTTGATTAGGGAGTATTAATGTTCCCCTTGCCTGCTTTAGCACACAGACACTTGAAACTAATTCATTGCCTACTCAGGGCAGCTGTCCTGACAAGCACTGATGAATTCCAGTGGCAGAGGCAGCTAATAGAGTTTTCATCCCCCTCCTCCCCCTTTTCTCTCTTCCGGCTTCCTTCCACTGTTTCACTTTTCAGTGCTTGTTTCACAGCTAGAGAATCAGTTCTCCTTTCAGAAGGAGCTAAGGTCATATTCATCACAGCCCTGGCCTCTGGCTCGCAGAGTGCAGAATAAATCACAAACACCTTCAGTGGGAACCATTTACTCCGAGTCCTCTGCTGTCATATTGTGCTTCAGTCCACTAGTCGTAAGAACCACTTAGTTCACAATAACGCCTGTTCAGCAGCATGTGAAGTGAGTGTTTATGAAAATATTAAACTAAACTGCAATGAGTCACGGACAAAAAGTTCCAGTAGCGCATGGAAGTGATCGAAGATTGTTTGTCATCACGGTTTTCATTCAGCTTTTTCAGCGTCTACTGTGGAGCAGGGTCGACCTCCCCAACAGCCTTGAGATCCGTGGTCCCAGACTCATGTGTATCATATCATGTAACAGCCAGAAAACACTGGCATACTATTTTAATCTCTCTGACAGAGAAGTATCTTTGCCCAGTCGAAGTCTTGCCCCGTCCAGTCCTGTCAGATACACTGAACAGGCTGTGATACTTTGGCCACATTCATCCAGCCTTTGCTGGAATGACTTGGAGACAGGAAACATATCCCTAATTTTCTTTTCTTTTTTCTCTTGCTCTCCTATGGGTACTATATGCTGATGTAAGTAGGTTTCCTGTGCTGTAACACTGTGTAGGGTGAATCAGGCCATAACTATATAGGCCACATCTTAAAGGCTGGTGCCTTGTGGCCTGAATTACAGAGCCAACCTGGAGATTTGAGACGTCAAAGAGGAGGGTTGGCTGAGGTAAACTCTACTTTTGTGGGAGAGCAACACGAGCATTAAGTGTGACCTTTAAGCAAAACAGAGGCATGTACTTGTAGGAGAGGAATGCTAGTGTTTAGTATCTGCTAAACAGAGTGGAAGCAGAAGACAGAAAAAAAAGACATTTCTGTGGGGGAGGGATGAGCAAGATCAGTATCAAAGACTGTGCTTGTGTGCATTGCCTCTCTTTGTTAATGATGATACAAATTAACATCTGCACCAGGGGCACTGATAATGGAGACATGGCGTTTGTGTCTCATTTGGGAGGATATGGAAGATGTCAGCTGTCTGCGAAGTAAAAGGCCGTCTCCCCGGGGAAGAGGTGCCAGATTTTACTGGAACCCACAGAGTGTTACAGTGTTGCACACTGTCTAGTGTCATTTCACATAAAGCCAGTCTAATTCTGCACCAGGAGCAGCTTAGGGGGCTCTGATCAGAGATTAAGAGATGCACAATTCACTGTCTTTGCATCACCAGCCTGATTATCCATTTAAATTGTTCTGAGAGGCTCAGCAGAGCCAAGTGCCAAGCCAGATGCTGGCTTGGGATGTACAGCCATGTCCATGTTAAAGGGTGGGCAAGGGCGGGCACAACAGAAAGAGAGTGTGTGCGTGTCTTTCAACTGGCAGCCACAGAGTCCAGTGGTATGAGGGCAGAGTACGACTTGTTACAGACAGGCCTGATGTATCCATCATTAGCAGCCTGAGCAGATATGTAGGAAATCTCCAGTCCTCAGATCATACCGGAGGTGGCAAACCCGGATCACACTATACTGCATCGCAAATTACACTCAATAGTTGTTACATTCTGCATGAGAAAATGAAGGAGTGGAGTTTATCATGCATACAGTGATAAGATACAGTAAATTCACCTTCAAATATTGTACCTTTATTTGTGTAGAGACAAAATGCTTAAATTAAATTAGATGAAAATTCAAAATTAAGAGTACAGACACACTAGCACTTACCATTAGTCCTAATCACCAAGTACAGCTAATGCTTATAGGGATGCCAATAGTTTTGCAGGTAGTTAGTCATAAAATAATATATTGGAGAAAATATTGACTTGATTGTGGAACTGAATCACAAGCAAGATGATCATAAACATTATTATTACTTGTTAATTCACTCAGAGAGGATCATAAATGCCTTTGCAATCTATCCAATAGTTGCGACATTTCACCTAAAACCACAAATGTGAACTTGATGACGACGCCAGAGGAAACAAGTCAGGTAATCCCAAAGTCATTTACAACATCTGTGAACCATCAATGTATGTACAACACTGTCTAAATTGTGTTCATGCCATTAATTTTTCCTTATATTTCAAGGGATAGGTGGAAAGTAGCAAATACACTGGATGGGGGCACTGCATTAAAAGTCAGCCTACCACACAGTAAGTATTCATATTCTACATTCAATATCTGTACAAATTTCATGGCAATTTAACAGTCAAGAAATGTCACTGAAAACCAGGAAAGTAAAACTCATGCTGGCCCTTGAGTAAATGTCAGGGGATCACCAAAGTTAACACACTTCATCCTCTGTGGAACATGAACGTCACAAAAAATTGCA
>MDSQ01000515.1_pt1 | contig 10189 bp, 5 predicted proteins | sample 1008251 | NCBI WGS metagenome assembly MDSQ01 (sample SAMN05526597, study PRJNA338239) | gut metagenome | isolation source: Hindgut content | host: Naso unicornis | place: Saudi Arabia: Red Sea | collected 2016-05
CTCGTAGACAATCTTCCTCATTGTCTACATCAGTTTGTCTTCTCTGCTTCGTCTCCACCCAAATATTCCCTCCACATTCTCGACCCTAAATCATGTCCATCGCCCCTCCAGGCGCTTTCTGTAGCGGGGCTTGGCGCAGGCTTGACTGAGGCTGTTGTCGTCAATCCTTTCGAAGTGGTGAAAGTCAGTCTCCAGGCCAACAGAGATTCCTTCAAAGAGGTCAGTGGAAATAAAATACTGTCTTCATACGTGATATAAATGTGCACTTTTCTCCAGAGGCCAAGTGGTTTGACATCTTCTTTTGATTTTTTTACTCTCTTAATACAGCAACCCTCTTCATTCTCTCAAGCAAGACGCATAATTAAGTCAGACGGAATTGGACTGAAGGGCCTGAATAAAGGACTAACATCCACTCTGGGACGCCATGGCGTTTTCAACATGATCTACTTTGGCTTCTACTTCAATGTCAAGGATGCTATCCCAACCAGCCCGGTAATACACCAATCAGAATCTATGATCGCACTCTGACCTGCAGTTCTTTTTAGGCTTTTGCTGACAAATGCAAACTCATGCCAAGTGACCAGTGTTTGTAACCTTGACTACGCTCCCGTTTTGCTGCCTTCAGGATATATGATACGCACGTGTCCCAGCCACTTCACCAGTGGGGAAATGGGAAAGTGTTTGACAGCATGATTAGTTAGCCTGCCTGCCATGACAGGGAGGAAGCAAAAATCAGAGAGGAGCTTGTAAGATCAGCCCCGCTAATACCTCGTCTGTTTGCTCCTCATAACATCCTCAAAGTTTCACATTACACATCCGGCAGGGCCTGATGGCCCAAACAAAAGTTAATTTTGTTTAATGGAAACGTTACCATACGCCATTTCCACATGTACAAACTGGGCGCATTAGATTAACTCCAATGAACTAATTGGAAGCAGACAACGATACTATTTTCAAGGGAAGGTTACAGTGGGAGCCCAGGCTCTGCTATATTTTCAACATTTTTCCAGTGACGCATGGTGTACAGAGAACCAAGTGGTCATCCTCTGTGAATGATAATTATGTGGCTGGATGACCCAAATAGCTCTCCCCTCAGATTGTGGCCGTTGCTTTTGGGAACGATCCATTGGTATGTACATCGATGGAATGATCTTGTTTGTGAGAGGCTAACGACGTCTATTGTTGAGGCAGGGAAGGATAAATATTGTGGCCTCAGACAGCTTACACACTGAGCCCATAGTGGCGTTTGTCCAAAGCCTTTTTGTCAGCAACATGAGCAACGAGCATGCAGCTCAAACATGCTCATAGTCAAATTGAGCCAACCGAGCTGGGGCATCTCTCACGTCTCTATTTTACTGGTACAGAGGGGGCAGATAGCACACTGCCATCATTCACAAGTGAATGTGTGAGGAGATGTTTGCTTAAGGCAGTTAGGAAGTGGGTTGATTGATGTACTTAGGCCACGAGTATGTTACTCCTTTCCCCACATCCCACTTGAAAAAAACAGAAGAAGTGGGATTAACTGTTGATTTACCTCGGCTCTCAGGGTGTCCAGCCGCTTGAGAAAGGCCTGGACCAGAGAGGCTGCTGTCATTTGTAAAAATATCCCGGCCAATTAGCTGTCAGAGCTCTCTGAGTCTGGGCTTCTTTGGTACAGTAATACCCCTGTGCCGAGTCACTGCCCAATTACCCAAATTGTCCCCATATGCCTCCCCAGTCTGCCTGCATGCACCCTGTTTATAAATCCTCTGTCTTGGCTCGCCAAGGAACATGTGCTTCTGTTCAGCCAATCAGAGTGCTGCACCACAGTCAGGAAGCACTAATCTGCCCCCCGCTACCATAAAATGATCAGGGCTTTCATGCCAGCTTTGCTTGCTCTCCTTCACTTTTGCATATATGTATACACTGAGTGTCTCATTTATTTTTGTTTCTGTTCCTTTAAGCATGTTTTGTGCAATCACATTTAACACCTGGTGCGTTACTCAGGAAATGATCCCACTTAAATGGTGCCACTTTTTTAATCACATACCTCCTCTTCTTTACCAGGACCCTACGTTGGAGTTCCTGAGAAAGTTTACCATCGGCCTTGTGTCTGGGACCATCTCCTCCTGTGTAAACATTCCCTTCGATGTAGCCAAGAGCCGCATCCAAGGCCCCCAGCCTGTGCCCGGAGAAATCAAGTACCGCACCTGCTTCCAGACCATGGCACTGGTGTACCGGGAGGAGGGGTGAGAACATGACTGGATGAGTCAGGGTTCCTCAGAACAAAACTGAGAAAAACTGTCACTTGTGCATCCAAGAATTAATGAGGCACTTTGTCTGCTTTGTTAGCAATCGCTAGTTGGTTACCTGCCAAACTGGCTGTCAGAAAAGACAAATTATACCAGCTGCAGCTACAAGTTAGTAGAGTTTGATTATGTGGTGTGACTTTCCAACATTAACTACAAGGGAAGTGCATGAACATCTTGAGGCAGAGCTGCAATCTGCTAAATGGAAACCAAATAGTGACGTTACATTCTGGACTGTATTCCCCTCATGTGTGATCATACATTTCTGCAGTCTGTCAGTTTTGCAGTAAATGTTAACATATTTTTAAACCTCACAGAATGACAGCTCTAAATGGAAGCTTCAGGGAAAGATGTATGTTATGTTACCAATTGCCCCAGGCTTTTCCACTTTCCCCCATGCAGCTCCACTAGACATGGGCCAGCGAGATGTTTGTAGTCAGTGGACACAGGAGCCTTGGGGGCTGCTGCAGGAACGGCACTGAAATGCTGTCGTTGCAGGGGTGCATGGAGGGTGCCCCCTCCGCCACATCCAGTCCCCGGCTCTTAACACAACACAGTCCCAGCTAATTAGTGGTCCCTATGGGAGACGTCGTTAAGCAGACCCTAACGAGCCGCGCGGCGCTCCACGGGTCAATCTAATCAGACAGAGGGCCAGGGAGGAAGTGGGTTGAGCCTTATTAACGCCATCAGTGGCGGGGCCAGGGAGCGGGACAGGGAGCACGAGGCGGAGGCAGGCAGCCACTGATCACCTTGAACGCATTAAGGGGCAGGTCCTCGCCTCTGCTGGCCGTTAGACCCCAAATATGTACCTGACGGGGTGAGAGACAGGCAGGGCAGCAGACAGACAGCCAGGCAAGTACTCACAGCCTTTACACACATGTAAGTACACACACACACACTAAAGATCTACATGAGTGAAAATAGTCTCCTCTAGATTTTAAATATTGTCTTGAATTACGTAGCTTTATCTCAGCTTTTGTTTTTCTACATTATTAACATCCTTGGGTTTTTTTCTATAGGTACTTGGCGCTGTATAAGGGGTTGGTGCCAAAGATAATGAGGCTTGGACCAGGTAACAACACAAAGCTCTTTATACTAATATTTAAATTCTCCTTATCTTTGCAAATTGTCTGATAAAACAGATGAATATGATTCAGTTTGAACAAGACCTAATAGGTTTTGTTTGAGGTTTTAGGTTTTAAGATATCTGTAAGTTTTTATACACATATTTATCAAATTATTTATCTAAGCAGAGCTTCCTAATGCATGTTTGTGCTAAATTTAACTTTGCATGAGTGGGTTTTTTTTCCAGTGAATGAAGTCAGAGCATGAACTACTTTGTCAGATGCAGTAATTCATACTGTTTGGTGCTGCGTATTCAACAAGAATGTCTAATGCATGTTATGTTTTTTTAAATATCTATGTCATCTTTGAATGAAAACATTGTGAGAAAGAACCACTGTCTAGCATTTTTGTCAACAATGTCTGTCATATTTGTGTAGAATACAGTGGATGTTTCTTAAAGTCATGGATGCTTTGGTGGTAGGACGAGTCCTCCCAAGTCAGGTCCTTCAGAGGCTACTCATGACTCCTCCATAGCATTTGGAAAAAGCTAAATGAAACAGTTTATTAAGTGTGCATATGTGCATCAATGAAAAGGTGCTGTGGAAGAAATGGAAGCAACTAGGGCTGGGCAATAAATCCATTTTAAATCAAAATTTGAATTAATTTGTTTGGACAGTGTTAAGAAATGAAAATCGAGAAAATCAATTTTCCCTTTAACTAGGGTAAATTCAGTAGCCCACAGCTCTCTCTCTCAGCTCTGGGCTCTTACATTTTTTAAGTGTAGTTTGATGAAAGTTAGGCTGGTACTTTATTAAGGGCTTCATCTTTGTTTGGTCAAACTTTTTTGTTTGTTTGTTTGTTTGTTGAAAGGATTAGTTTGGTTAAAGCGAGGTTTGCTCTTTGTTCCCAGTAGGGAAATTCATTTTGTTTGGAATAAAAACAATGTATTTTAGATCATTCCTTTGTCTCTTGTAGTTAAAAAAAAACACTGTTTGCAGTGTTAGTTGTTACACCACTTACCGAAGCAGAGACTATATAATTTTCCATAACCGAGTTAACAAGTTAGCTAACATTAATGTTAGCCTGCAGCTTACTGTAAACAGCCTGTTGTAGCTGGTGAAGTGTTAGCTCGCAAGCTTTCCAAGGAATGCTGTGCTAACAATCTTGTAATGTTTGATGATCAGCCACTAAAAGCAAAAGCATAGCTAGTTTCAAGCGGCGATGCGGTTGTTTTGTTGCTTTTTCACGTCATTTTTAAAAGAAAAGCTGCCAGGAAACAAATGCATCAAAGCCCTCACCTTACGAAAGTCAAAACAAACTTTTAAATCAGGCCTTGTTGATCAAATCAGTTTGTAGATTCAGCAGCTGAATAGTTAATGCCTTACCCCATATTTGTTTAGAACCAGGTCAGAACAGTTCTCTGGTGCAATTAGATGATGAAGAATCTTTGAAATTCAGCCTTCTAAGGATCCTTCCTTGACTTTAAGAAGCAATCGGTGTATTCCTGTCACCGTGTCAGCCTCACTGACTCCACAACACCTCAGTTCGTTTTGGTTGATTGAAATAGTTTGATTGACTGTGGCTCTGTTGTGTTTTTGGTTACAGGTGGAGCAGTGATGCTGCTGGTCTATGAGTATGTGTCTAAATGGCTACAGAAGAACTGGTAAACCCCCCAAAAAAGGGAAAAAACACCAAGGAAGGGAAACTCACGAAAGTGCCTTTTGGATTGAACCTCATTACAGATATTAACCGACTCAAGTAATTTTAGACCAAATACGTTTTAATGTGCATTTGTTTTTTTATGTTGAATATACAATACTGCTCTGCAAAATACCATGTCAGCATTATTATATATTTGTGTTAAAATGCAGCTTTCTGCAGGAAAAAAACTTTGTCAGCTTGGTTTGTTTCTCAGGAACTAAAAACAGCTGCAAAGCCGAAAATTGACAAATATATTTCTGATAGAAAGCAGGTTTCCAACAGTAGATCAGTTGGATTTAATGAAGGCCCTGAAAACTTGTTTTCTCAATCAGATTGTTACTATGAGAAACAAGGTTCAACATGAGGACAATATTTTCTGCCAAATTTAGAACAGTTTTGGTTATTTTACATGGGAGATTTATGTATTTGTGTTTTTAATCTGTGCTTCTCTCGCTGGTTTTAAGTAGGCGGAGCTCAGTTGAAAAAGTGAAGTCACATGCTTCCATGTGCCAATCAGAGTTAAGTGAAATTTGAATCAAAAGCTGGTGACAGTTACAAGGTTGTTTCGCTAATGTCAATCAAATCTGAGCACACCACACCCACACAGTCCTGATGAAGCAAATGATGTGAGATTGTGAAGTAGCTTTTTAGTCCAGATAATCTAATGTTGTAGAGAAATGTTAAATATTTGAAACCAAGTTTTCATGGGTCTTAACTTTGAAATGAGACCAAACACTAAGAACAGGTCTTTACATGACGGTCACAAAGGGTCTTAACTGTAGAATCACTGCAGAGTTCTTAGTACAGATCATCATCACTGCACATTTAACATGAGTCTCACCTGACTCAGAGCTCTCGGTGAATCACCCATCTCTATCAAACATCAGCAGTTACGTGATATAAATGAAACTGCTCATGAGGGAGCAGCCTGTGAACACACACAAACACGCACACTACAGCAGAGAACTGAGCGCGAGTCCATACACACATACATACAGTTCGTATGTACTTTATATATAACAATGCAGACGTGATCACAAACATATACTGTTATCACACTCATAGTACTGAGCCTTATTGTCTCTATGTCAAACAAAAAGCTGCAACAGTGCCTAAAATTCTTAGTAAGAATTATTGTGTAAGAATTTCTTACTCACTGAAATAAGGCCAATAGCTACACTTTTAAATCTTTTTGCATGACTTGTATTTTTATGTACTTCCTTCAAATTGGAAAACTCTATTTTCAAGCTTTACTTGTTAGAAATTGTGTTAATTTGACTTTTTTTAATTGCAAATTATAGTAGTATTTTTTGAAAAGTTACATGATAAATAAAAAGGCATAAAACCCTCAACTAATTTGGTTCTTCACTCTGGTTGTTTGTTTGTGTGTGTTTGTTGGTATGTGGGCGTGTGAAAAACTGTGTTTTTGTATCTTTTGGGGACCTTTCAGGTACAAACACCAACCTTGTTGGGACTTGTAGTCTTCTTGGGGACCACAACCTGGTTAATGAGGCAAAACATAATTTATGAGGACCTGGTGGAGGTTAGGGCTGAGGAGTGATTGAGGTAAGGTTAAGATTAGGTTTGGGTTACGGTTTGGGTTTTGGTTAAGCCGGTACAATATCCTCACAAGAGTAGCTGCTGGGATAAGGATTAGGGCGCATTACTGTAATTTCATTACTTTTCCAATTAACTAGTAAAGTAAGGGATTACAATCGCCAAAACAGTAATTATTTTACAGTTACTGATCCAAGTAACGCTGCATTACTGCGTTACTAGAAAGGAATGTTTTTTGTCCTCAGATGTTTTATGACGATGAGATAAACGTGCACGTGCCGATATATATTTTTCTACTAGAGGCATATCTGATTTTAGCCGTAGCTAATGTTGCTTTTCTAATAAGCTGCTGATGGTGTTGCCGTGCCTAAGCATGCCTTTAAGTTAGTATTCATCAAAACAAAGTTGTTGTTCCAATAACATGGAAGAAGTTTTGGCAGCTGGCTCAACAGGTTGTGCGTCACTTTTTTAAGGAAGTCAGTATGGTTGCGAAAGTAATTTAGGAAAGTAACAAGTAACATAACTAATTACATTTGATACAAAGTAATAAAGTAAATGTATTGCTTTTATGAGGCATAATCAGTAATAAGTAACTTATTACTGTTTCAGAGTAACTAGCCCAACACCGGTGTCCATAAGACTTTGTTGTCGTGTGTGTTTTCTCTGGGTGCTGTCGATACAAGCGTATCACCTCCCTTCAGTTTACCACGTCTTCACCCGTCTCCTTGTTTTACCCCGTCAGAGCACTTTGTTGATAGAGAACCTGTCAACTGCAGAGGCTGTGTTCGGCAACCAAGCGTCAGTCTTTTCTCTCTCGGTGGCGGGGAGTCGGTGCTGGAGCGTAGCTATAGTGCGAGCTAAAACAACAAGCTCAAGACATGCAAATGCGGCTGCAGGAATTGGGAGGGGGCGACTGTACACATCCTCTCACTTTTTGTCGGTCTGTATCTTACACACATATGCATACTCACACACATGCAAACACACCTGTTGCACAGCCTTCAGGGTTAGTGACTGCTCTGTAAGATACTCATTTTAACCTCATCTGGTAGTAGCTTACGCTGAGCCACGTTGGCATTTGACAGTCGTCATTAATGTGGGAGTTTCTCTCTGCCAAAATGGAACGGCTCCTGGTTTTTTGCCCGGGGGCCTGTGGTGATAGACTAACAACTGTGGCTTGCAGACTGATGGAATCGTAAGCACTTAACCCGTCCTTTCTGTAATGGAGTGCTGAATGCGAATGTTTGTTTCAGACTTGACAACTTGTAACATGTGAGGTGTGTATTGGTGGTAGCCGAGCAACAGAGCCACCCTTCACCTGAATTCCCTGCGCACCGCACTGATCATAAATCTGCAGCGGCAAAGTCCCCCTCTCCTCATTTCTTCACGTCTTGTCCATGTACGTTCCTCATCTTCACCTGTAACATTTCAATTCCAGTGGCTCCATTTTGACAAGCCTGCAATTTGGGCATGGCTTTACCTGTCTGTCCCAGCGCAGACGCGCTTAATGATTAAAACAGATAAAAATGTCCAGAATTTACACAGCATGTGTGGAAAAAAGGCAGTGATTGATGTCAGTGTGATCGAACACGAGAGCCAAATGCGTACATACCAAAGACGCAGAACCAGACATGATTTTCCAAGTAGAGTTGTTGTTTTTTTTTCTCTATTTAAGGGGCTTTACTCACCTGTCTGCTCCATGTTGCTATTTTAAGACATTAAGAAAACATTCTGGCTGTTGTCAGCTTAGTTTAAGAAATGCTCACTGAGCAGGAACACGCATGAAGTACTGTACTCGGCCGCTGCTGCATACTCTGCTCTGTGTTACTCTGCAAATGGCTGTCTTGTTTCTGATTGCATGTGGAGAAGTAAAGATAACCATATGACACTGGAGTCAGACTCGACATCATTAATTATAAACACGTGTCGGCCCCTATTTTTAAAAGTACGCCTTTTAGACCCTTGCCTCCATAAAGCTGACCAACTACAAGAGCAGGGATTATTATTTCGTGAAGCTCTTCCTCTCGACTAGAAAACACAATGTTCCTATTTTTTTGAAAATACTGGTGTCAATTAAGACGACCACATTTTAATTTTGTTGCATGAGTCAGAGGAGACTAACAAGACTGTGCAGTTCATGTAGCAAAGTTGAAAGGAAAAGTTGTTTTGCCTTGTTGTTTGTAGGCTGAGGTAAAACATAAAAAATAACGCAGAGCATGTAAAGACTTTTCATGCCACTCAGAGAGTTCACCATCATTTACTGTACGTGATGGATGGTGCAGGGTAATGGGGTGGCCATGAGGGCTGGCTGGTACAGCGAGTGTATGATCATCACGTCCCTGTGATGTGGTTCACATACGGTCAAAGAAACACTACGATCCCTGAGCAACGGTCCGTGACCACTGGATGCGGGGAAGAGTGCTTTCCAAGTCAAATCAGCCCCTGCGTGGGGAGGACTGTTGACACTGTCACACGGAGGGATTGTTTATGCTGTAACACAGGAGGAATGGAAACACGGGGCAGTAGCTCAACCACTCTGTGAACCCTCAGCAGCAGGTAATGCTATGTAAAAGAGCAGGTGAGCGACTTTATCGAATTATTAATCTACAACGTCACGTCCACGCTGGAGCCCAGTTTGTTTAAATCTCAGGTTCTTAATGCAGGGCTAGACAAGGCTTGCCAGACACACTCAGAATTTATTACACTACACTCTTCCCCCTCAAAACTTTCAGAAAGTATTTTTGCATCATTTTGCAAACATGTCATTTGTCAGCTGCGCTGTGTGCTTTTCTTTTGTAATGAACATGTTGAGTTGGCCCTGACAAGCCCTATTTGGCCCTTTGTGGCTGCTGACGGTTCGCGTTTGGGTCAGATGTCTGATGACCTTGGACACCGCAGGCCAATGAGCCTATTTGTGGCTCTGTGGATGCACGTGGACTCCACCTCACCCCGGGAGTCCGGGAGTCCCCCAGCACACACAACTACAATTTTAATGCAACAGGGATGTTCTGATTTACTGTATCTCACACGGGCTTAAATCCAGCTGAGAAATTCTTTGGGACCTACGACTGTTGAAAATTACTGGAATTTATAATGCATGACATTAGGCTTTAACTGTTTTCTACAAATAACAGAAGGGCCCCTTAACATCGTGCAATCCCTGTATGAGATACTGTGTTTACTGAAGGCAGCTTTTTCAATAAGAATAAACAGAAAAAAATATGTCTGTATTTTAGTCATATTTCTACAACTTTACATTCAACATAAAGTATGTGCTTAATGTTAAATTTATTTGAGAAAATTAAGAAAATTAGCAAAATGTTTATATTTATTTACACTGAGGTCATATAAGTTCTATGTTTGTGAGAGAAATAATAATGTAAATTTTATTTTTTTATTGAGCTGATATTCAAATTTTCAGACATGTTTATGATGCGAGGCGTTCTGCCATAATGAGGGTAGGTTATTTTAATGAGCAAAAGAATTGCTTCATGTGGTGACAAAGACTGTGTGTTCTCAAAGCATTTCTGATGAACTTTCCTAGTGAGCCGTGACACTTGGTGACAGAAAATACAGGC
>MDSQ01000516.1_pt1 | contig 10186 bp, 1 predicted proteins | sample 1008251 | NCBI WGS metagenome assembly MDSQ01 (sample SAMN05526597, study PRJNA338239) | gut metagenome | isolation source: Hindgut content | host: Naso unicornis | place: Saudi Arabia: Red Sea | collected 2016-05
TTTTCCCCTTTAGCTATTGTGAAAATATCATTGTGAATATTCTGGACCACGATAATCCTGTAGTGAAATCGAATGTTGCGACAGCCCCTTTAAAGGATACATCAATTAAGAGCCAAATGTAGAATGATTTTATATCAGCTGTACCACATCCTCATGTAAATGTACTCTGGTTGATTCTGCCTAGCAACTTCAGACCGTGTTTTTCTGTCGCTGTGATGAGTTCTGTTCCTGGCATTTCTGATCCCTGAACAGTTTGTGGCCAGTGCTAACTATTTTCATTTCCTCATCCATCAAATGCTCATGACAAATTAAACAAGCATAAATGTATTATGATGGCCTCCTGGAATATGCAGCTTGAAATCAAATAGAGCAGGATGTTAGCTTCAAACACAGGGTCACATTTATATTTGTTTGTTGTATTCATATTTCATTACCAGACATCCCAGATGATGAAGCGCAGTACTGGACGGGGCAGCTGGAACGCATCAATACCATGAGACTCGATGATGAGGTAAAGTAACAAGATTTTACTACTTTATCTGTATGAAGGAATATCTGTGTATTATTGTTTTGTCATGAATAGCAAAATGTTTGTCCTGCTTTTGTATGTTTCTGGTTACTTCTATTTGTGCAAATGATGACGCAGAGCTGTGATATTTATTCCTTTTTGATGCTGATGGAATGATCCTAGGTAATTGATGTTGTAATAATAACTACATGATAACAAGAAAACTGTGCCTGATGCCTGCTGTTGTCCGCTCTCTTCCTCTTTGTAGTACCCTCTTCAGGATGACGTTCAGAGTCGCCCGCTGCCTTTTGCAGCTTCCCAGTGCTGTGAGTGTGCCTGTCCATAGTGCTCTCACCCTCTAGATGGAGCCAGTTCTCCACTCTTCTAACTTTCAGGCTTTGATATTATTTCCTTTTACTTTGTTTACCCTCCCTAGCAGTTGAATCCTCTCAATCAGAATTTAAAAAGAAGACTTCAAATTTCATATTCACCTTATATTTTCACAAACCTAGTTGAGATGAGTTAGCATATTATTATTATTATTATTTCGACAGTCTCTTAGTTTCTTTTCCACTCTGAAAACCAACAGGGTTCTCTCATCCTCCCCATATTACAACACAGAGACACTTTTTATGTTTTAGCAACCCCTACCTCCGCTGACTGTACCTCTCACTAACTTCTGCACTTTTACCAGGCAACTATTTCGGATGGGCTGACCCACTGAGTATGTAAAATACACTTTAATGAAATTCTCCCCCCTGGCCAATCCTCAGTGCCCTCTGCATGTCCTAATGCCCCATATTTCCCAATAACATCTTAACTACAAGGTTTCCATGCATTTTATTCTCATTTTTTGTCACTAAACACTTAATTTTTTCAGTATTTTCCGTAATCCCCTTTGGCTTTATACTTCCGTTCCTGCTCTTGCTGTTTTTCCTATTTTATATGCTATGTCATATAATATTCATCACCCATGTGTACCTTATCCATGATTTATTGCTTTAGCAAATATACCTGAACAAAGAATGAAGACATCGCATCAAAAACACTGATGTTCTTTGTTCTCTTTCCTTGAATCGGTGGTCAACACAACATTTTCAAAAAGACTTTTGGAATATTACAATAACATTAAGAAGCAGTTATAAATTGTACCCTATTAATTGAACGTGTTTGTATATATATAAATAGTATCAATAAAAATATTTGCATATATTTCTGCTATGTATAAGTCTACTTCATGACAGGAACCCCTATCGAATCCGAAAAGATGTAAATTGCAGTTTCATTACTGTAGTGATAGATGGCAGTCTTTGCTCAACTATATTTATATGTCATTTTGATATCTTGTTGTCCTCCCACTTTACTCTGAGAGATATCAACCGAATCAGTTTGTCCTTCATCCTCTTACTTTATGGCTTTGAAAAGACTAAGGGTCAGCACTGGAGTTGGCAAGTTCACTTTCAAAAAGAGCTCCATGTAGATGCTCTTCTTAGGTGCAAAAAGTATCTATTGTTAAAAGAAGAACTGTGGCAACAACAGCATTCAGTTTTGTGAAATATACATCCCTATCTTACTTGTACAAAAACAAAAGTTACCAAACAACATTCAATCGCAACTTTATCCATTAATTATTTATCTCTTTATTAATATAAGAAACCACAGATATGGAGCCGCTCATTATCTTCCATTTAGCAGGAGAGCTTGCATGTATGAGGGGATATGGTCTTTTAAAAGTGCATGACCTTTGTTCTCTCAACCACCCTATTAACCTGACATCTGCTTCTTTATCTCTTTAGTTGTTAAGAGTCTTGTTCAGAAAGGCAAAGTCTTAACTAGGATGCATCTTCACCTTTGACATGGGTTAATGAAAAGCAAGGATTTTATAAAAATGCTTGCCGTCACTTGGAACACGCATACTAATGTTTCAGGAAAGACTAATTTTTTTTACTCATCTATTTATTCTGTTGCCTGCTGCAGCTCTGGATGACCAGGACAGCGCTGTAGATGACCGTGATAGTGACTATCGCAGTGAGACGAGCAACAGCCTGCCCCCGCGTTACCACACAACAGCTCAGCCCAACTCATCCATGCACCAATATCCCATGGGGCCCCGGCAGCACCACCACACAGACTCCTGCACAGACTCTATGCACAGCTTTGATCTGGACTACAGGGACCATAGGGGAACCAGGTAGACAGAGTCACCCATTCAGACCCTCACTCGCTCAGTCACAGATTATTGATTTACGGTCACTATAAATTCACACTTTTTCAAACATTTTATCACACATGGGCACGGTACACTGAAATTGATCAGTCAGTTTTGAGCTTTTATCGTAGAATCTCAGACAGTGCAACCAGATATTCATGTTTGTTCCTTGTTTTGCTCACCCTCAGAAGGGGGCTAAAGATTAGACATGATTTTGGGTATAATGTAATCTAATACAAAATAACCCTAAATTATGGCCTGAGAAATGCAGTTGAATCCAGCTGAATAAACACCTCTGATTGAACATTATACCAGTATGCTCAATAAATGTTAGATATTTTTCAGTGCGATTGTAATGATTGCATTAGAAAATCTCACCAATTTACTTTTCTCTCTCTCTCTCTCTCTGTAACAGATAACAGATTTACGGTGTCATTTATTATCATGCATCTTACTGTTTTTTCTTTCGGATTGTTACCTGACCACAAATCCAACATGGCTTGAGCTCTGTGACTGTGATTTTATTTTATTTTTTATGGATTTAGTCACAGCCTGTTTCCAAGGTCTAAGTGCTTGAGTACATTCATGTCTGTTTTGCTGATATTGTTGTGATAAGATAAGATAAGATTTCACTTTATTGTCAGAGATTCTGAAATTTGTCTTACGTCCCATGGCATCGGCAGTTTCATCTATCTAACAAACATACATAACAAAAACATAACATTCAAGCATTGTGGTTGGTTCAATAACTGACACATCAGGAGTCATATGAGCCTATTTGCTTAGTACGATAAAAGTCAGAATGTAGGTAAATTGTCCAAAAATGTCTGGTGACAATTAGGAAAAAATGTGTTTAGATCAAATAAAAAATACATAGAAAATGCAAATATTAAAGAAAAAAGACTAAATCTGTAATAATACTGGTTTAAAAATCTTCTTCCTCTCATTCTTAGAATTATTATTACTATTATTGTTGTTGCTGTTGGTGCTGTTGTTGTTGTTGTAATAATAGTACTATTAACAATACAACACAGCTGTTTAAAGGACAACTTTGGTCCATAAGACAAAGTAAGACAAAATAAGACAAATGGTCTCATTGCATGGAATCTAGCGAAATGTATTGGAATATGTGCACCAGTGAGACTGCTGAAAATCTGCCTGTGTTGAATGATAGGGAGTTGATCCGGATAATTCTGCATCAGAAAACAAATGGGATTGCAGCCAGGGAAAGCTCATTGTTCATATTTCTTTTTGTCTTGAGGGTCACTTGTATTGGTTGAATTTCCTGCTAGTTTGAGATTCTGAACTTGGTTTAGCCATATCACAGTAGGAATCCCTCTGTCACACAAGGAGGAAATAGGTCAGTGATATGCACACGCATTTCCTTGGTGATTAGAGACATGCTCAGTGCACGCCATATGGTGGTGATTGAAAATACATTCCGCATGAACACTGTTGCAGTCTGAGTGCTGAAGTGCTGATAAGCCTGAATATTGCTGTAGGGATTTACAACAACCTAAATTCCCAAACACATGCAGACATAGGGGCACACACACTCTCTCGCATACACATACAGTTTTAATACCCATGCACCCAAAGATTTCTGATAGGGTATTTCTCAGGAATTTCTGTAGTTTTCAAAGTGTTTGCTGTGAATCTTTTTAAAATCTTGTAAAATAGATGTCCTTAAATCTTATAAGATCACCAGAAACTACAATACATATTTTTTAGCTTGTCACCTGTAAATTTCTTTTCTTATGTTACAAGATTGATCACTAAGCTGAACAGTATAATTGATACTTAACATTTGCATGAAACTGTTTTCTTCTTAATTTCTGTTGTCATACTGCTTAACTTGTATTTGCATTTTTTTCTCCTTGTTTGTTTGCTTTCTCTTTTCTCTTTGAATCCTTTCCCATCCCATTGTTAAATATATTCTTAATCCTAAATTAGATCATTAAACCAGAAAGGAAGGGTCAGAATTATACCTGTAGATTCTGGCATGGGGTTTGAAGATTGGGAAAACAAATACAAAGGACAGGGCAAACCTCAGCTTAGTGACTTCTTAGATGATGAGGAAGACAACGTTATCCTTCGAATGGGAAGAACCTACCCTGAGCCATCACGCGCATCTATCCGTCAAAATACTCAACAAAGTAGTTGCTTGCCTGCCACCTACCCTGAGTGCTATGACACTATTGATCGGCGGCGGAAAAAAAAGATAAGGGACCCAGGAGGGTTGCTCAACACTGGTGCAGACAAAAGAAGAGAGGAGGCTATTCTCTCTGATCTTGCACTGCTCCATGAAAAGAGAGGGGAGCTGTTTATGCAGCAAGTAGCAGAGATGCAGGAAGAGGAGGAGCGTATGACATCGTGCCTGAGGCCATACAAGAATGGACTTCTCTACAAGACAAGGATGTGGGCTAAAAATGAGCTGGACAACACTTTGGAGAACTATGTGGCATACAAAAAAGAGCAAGATGCCAGAATGAGGGCACGGTTTGATTTTGACTTTGAAAGCTCTGAGGATCTGCAGTACTCGATAGGAGCAGAAGAAGATATTGACGACATTGCCTTTGTAGCAGAAGACTTTCACCCTGAGAACACAAGACATTACAGAGACAAGTATTCTTTCTCCTGTGAGGGCCACATTGAAAATTCTCAGGGTCTTCAAGAGAGGAAGTGTGGTAAAGCTAAAATTGGAGGTTGGGCTACAGAAGCAATGCTCTCTCCTGTAGAGGAGCCAAGTGATGAATATGTTGACCCTATGGATGAACTCCAGTGTCTTGTTGAAACAGTTTCTGAATACCTTGCTGAAAAAGAGGAGGAAATAAGCAAGTATGGTTCTCTTCCTAAATCAGGCAAATCTAGGCTATCATCTCAGGGTAGCAATCGAACTGATTCTTTTGGTGAGGACCCAAATATTTCATCAAAAGATACAAGAGAAGAAACCCAATCACACCCTCCTTCTGACCAGAAAATTTCAGGAGTAAAAAATGCCATGAGCTCATTTTTTGGTTCTCTCACTGACAGAGTTGGAGGAGGCCCCAAACAGCCTGTCCCTTCTCCACAAGCACCATATTCACAAGCCTCACAATCTGGACTAACAAAGCTTCTATCCTTTATTCCTAAATCAAATAGCTCAGCTCCTGTAGCTGTTGTTTCTCCGGTGGAAAATTCTCCTGAAAAAGCATTCAATTCTTTGCATTCTCAGCCACCTTGTGATGTCAAGCCACAGACTATTAATCAAAAAACAAAAAGTCCTGCAAAGAGTCAAGCTCAAACAAATTCTAATGAATATGTACCTGAGTTTGCAACCAAACCTCAGTGTGGTCCAGGAAACTCAGTTTTGGGGAAACTGAATCCTTTAAAGCTTTTTTCAGCAGGAGATAATGGAAACTCAGCTGAATACAAAGAGGCACCAGAGTCCGCAAATTGTCAAGACCATGCACAGAGGTTTGAGAACAAAGAGTATAACCGTGTTCAGAGACCAGCAAGTTCAACTGAGCAAACACAATCAGCAAACACTGGATTCTTTAGCCCTTTGAAGAAGTCATTAAGTTCATTAATCACACCTGTTGCCCCAGTTCCACCTCAAGGAGCACCACCTTTGGCAGTTTATCCAGTGTTTAGATCTACAGAGGATTCCCAGTTAGAGAAACCAGTGGAGGACCCATCAGTGAGTAGTAAGCTTAAATTGCCTTTCTGCTCCTCTGAAAATGTCTCCACTCAGTCACAGCCCAAAGCAGAGGGAGGCATGTTCACTGGTTTTTTAAAGTATACATCCAGTGAAGAAGGTGGTGCCTCCATTAACACACATAATCCTGTGCAATCACATCATGATTCAACTTCAACAACACCTGCTACCTCGACGGAAAATTCTGCTGTGCCCCAGGAAAACAATGGGAAAGGATGGCTTTCCAGTATATTTAACCCCGCATCTAATCTTTCTGGTTTAAATCAGAATTTTACAAGTAATCAGCAATCTCAGAACATCACAGTTCCCTCTAGCTCACATACACAACATACGTCAAATCAGAAACCAACAGCAGCCCATCATGGAATGCAACATCAAACTTCGAATCACCCTGAATCGCAAAGTTTTTTGACAGGTCTTTTCAAAGGGAGCTCAATTGACGAAAGCTTTCAGAGGGGTTCAAATCAACCCAAACAAGGAGGACTGTTATCTGGAATTCTAAAATTAGGCTCTACGAATGACCCATCTGGCAGTTTGCCACAGCAGACATCCCATAGCAATCAGCCTCCCAGGACCAGTAATCCCCCACAATTTCCTCATCAACCTCCCCCACAACAACGTACTTCAGCTCCACAGATAGGGAGCCTTGTCTCAGGGCTATTCAAGTTTTCGTCAACAGAAAATATACCACAAAATGTACAACCGTCTGAACCTAGCAATTGCTCAGGTCAGCAGCAAACTTCAAACGAAACTCAAACACAACAACAAAACGGGCTTTTGTCTGGCTTGCTTAAACTTGGGACTACTGAGAAAATTTCAAGCAGCCAAACAGTTCAGCACCAACAAAGCAGTGTTCAATATAATCAAGAGGATTTCAATCAAGAGAATACTCAGTGTCCAGACCGAATGCCCCATCTCAGGAGTAGAGCATCAAGTCAGCAAGTTGTTCACCAGGAGACAAGTAAACCAGGCTTTACTCGACAACAAACAGTTCCTCTCCAGAAATCACCAACCCAACAAGGTGGTTTTTTATCTGGTCTATTTAAATTTGCCTCAGCAGACAACATAAATACTCAGCAGCACCCATCAGTTCAGCAGCATAATATTACCCCAAGCAAATCCAGCCATGAACAAACAAGACCAAGGAATAATCAAATTTCCAGTGAAAATCAAATACAAAATAACTCAACAGGGAAAGCAATGGAAGCAAGTGGTCTACTTTCTGGACTATTCAAATCATCCTCGGAAAATATGGCTCAGCAACAGCAGCCGGCAATCAGCCAAGAGACACAAAAACAAACTGAAGTGCCAAGCAGCCAGACTTCCGACATGCAGCCGGAGACAGCAAGTCAACCTGGAGTGCTGTCAGGGTTGTTTAACAAGTTAACAAAGTCATCACAAAATATTGACACAACCAACCAGACATCAGTGGAGCAATCACTGCATCAGAAAACCAATAACTATACAGAAAAAATGAGGACCTCACTGCAAACAGAGTTACACACTAATGTATCACAACAATCCTTACAAGAACATGCAACAGCAGAGAAGAGAATTCCACAAACTGTCCATCAGGGATTTTTGTCTGGACTTTTCAGCAAAAATGTGACTGAGGACTCCACTACTCCTAAACAAATAGAAAAGTCAGATCAAAATATGCAGCGACTGACATCCTCATCTAAGTGCGCAGAGTTACCTTTAGGCACATTAAAAGGTGCTTCTGTAGAATTTGGAAGGGATGACTGTCAGAGAGATGTTCCAGTTTCTTTAAATCCAGGACAGAGCAGACATGCTTTAATCAGAGCACCTGCATCAATTGATACTGAGAGTTTAGACTTAAGAACATCAGCTACTTTTGCAAGATCTCTTCAGAGTCAGGCAAGATACTCATCAATCAGTACAGGCAATTTATCTCAGTTATATTATTCTAGCTCCCTTCAGTCAGTTCATCCGTTGGCTTATAGCACAGGAAATATTCATTCCTTTTTACAAAACCATACAACTTCATCAGTAATGACCACACAGCCATGTATTGACGGAAGCAATTCTTCTTTGTATGAAGCTACAAGGCAAAATATTTACCAAGGTCAGTCGTCTCCTTATGGAATGAGTTCCTCTTATGATGAAAACCAGTGGATCCGGGAAAGTGCTCTTTGGCAGCAGTTTCAGAACGAGTCACAAAGTTATCAGCTCCAGGGAGAGAATCAAGCATACAGACAGAACTGTGAAGGTGCATCATTACAGGCCTCTGATCTTCACTGCAGCTCATCAACAGTGTATCAACCATTTAATTCCTCTACACTATGGCAAGGTGTTTGTCATCAAGAAAAAATTGGGCCATATCAGTTGGAGGGGCATACAAATCATGATTCATATCCCAATAGGAAAGTATGGAACAGTTATGAAGATCTGGGAAGTACAGAATATTCACCTAATGAGGAGGGTGCATTGAACCTAACCACTAAACAGAGTAATTCAAAGTTTGGAAAATTTTCCTCTTTCAATGATGGCAGCACTTACAGCTTAAATGGGGTTTCATATCATGAAGGCTATTATGAGGAGACTGCACCAAGCTTATCTTATTCAGCTAACTGGCAATATGGAATGGATAATGCAGTCCTACAAAATTTTCATACAGAGGGCATGATCCATCAGAGTCAGTTTAATTTGAATAGACCAGCAGATTCAAGCTATCCTCAAAGTGCGAAAACTGAGATGGATGACTTCCTGTACCTCGAGGACGCTGAATGGTATCAGCAGTGGCTTGCACTTTTGGAACAAGGAATGTGGTGGCCAGCAGATGATGGTGACTGTGGCTACTTTGTTTATACAGATCATGAGTACATTTATGCCTTGCTTACAGATGCAGGAGGTGAATATGTGTATGCATGCGCCCCTGATGGTGAGTCATGGGGAAATGAACAGAAATTGGATGGTTTTCCCAGTGCTTTGTTGCACGATGAAATGGTTTTTGTCTGTGGATTTAAAATTCCACTTTACAATGAGGATGAGCTTCTTTGGCTACCTGGTCAAGATCACTGTGGTACTCAACTTATCAATGCCCCCTTAGATTTGTCTGCTGCCTACAGAAAGGGAAATCAGATCATGAACTTGAATCTTGAGCAATTCTCTCAGATGTTTGAAAATTCATTTCTGTCACAAGGGCAACAAGGTGTAGATTTAGCATCTTACAGATTAAACAAAGTTAGAATGGATCCAAGACAGCCAAGTTACGTCTATGAAGATCAATGCAAAGATGTAATTGACCTTTCCTGTCATAATAAAGACCACATCGGCCCATATTGGAACAACAATGAAGTTAAAGCATTTCTTGCCCAAAAGGTTGCTGTTTCCCTAAACTCTACTCCTACTGTGAATTTGAATCGGCAGCTTCTTTACAACTGCTACCAACCCAGCCAACGGCGACGTTCATCCACTGGGGTTACTGTGAAGCATGTGGATGATGTATTGGAGGAAGAATGGAGGAGAAGAGTGTCTCCAGGAGAAGAACAACCTAATCGTCAAGTCAAAAAGATTTCTTCCTTCATATCCTCTTTTGTTAGCCAAGCACCACAGGTGGAATTAAACAAAACAAGCATACCCTCCAGTGATCAAGCTCCTGACAAAAAATCAATGAACATTCTCTCATCAGGTTTTCAAAGTCTGAAAGCAAAGATTATCAAAGAAGAACCTGCTGCTGTTGTGACTCAGCCAGAATGTGTTAAACAACAAACCCAAAGAACAGCTACCACGCAGGGTAGAAATTTGCCCA
>MDSQ01000517.1_pt1 | contig 10180 bp, 5 predicted proteins | sample 1008251 | NCBI WGS metagenome assembly MDSQ01 (sample SAMN05526597, study PRJNA338239) | gut metagenome | isolation source: Hindgut content | host: Naso unicornis | place: Saudi Arabia: Red Sea | collected 2016-05
ATATATATATATATATATATATATATATATATATATATATATATATATATATACACCAAAAATGAATTTAACCAAGGAGACAACTGATTCAGTTATTAGAATAAAAACTAAACACATGTTCCCCAGATCTAGTGGATGGTGCAGTGAAGTCATCAGGCTGGGATGCCTTTAGTTTCCGAATACTTTCCGTTTTCTCTACTTGTGTTTCACACAATTACAACATGTCAAGTGCCTACGGATAAAAGCAGGCAGGTAAAAATAGGAACAGATTCCCCCTCGCAAAGCATTTCATTCAGGGTCGTCACGAATCCCCCAGAGAGCTTGAAGAAAAGAGTCCCAGCAGCTTGTGAGAAACGAGGGTGCTCAAGTAGAGGTCACAGTACACCAAAAGATAAAATGTAATACACGTACGGCTATTTCTCCCTTTTTATTAGCAATGTTGATGTTGTGTGTCTTCTCTTATCTTGAATTGTTTGGTACAAACAATTTGAAATAAAGTGCATGGTATTTGCATGAGATAGCCTGTAACAAAATCCCGACTTCAGGGTCCAGTAGCTAATTGCTAAGTTATATCATGTAAGTGAAACTGTCCCTGAATGATGACCTGATGATGCTGACACACCCACTGATCCCTCTGCAATAACAACGTTTATCTATACATCCTGTGCTATCAAAGTTACTTGCCTCTACGATTGACTAATCCGTCACTATGACAGCAGAACGTATGCAGAGCAGACTGACAAGGACGAGCAGCTGGAGCTCTGTGCACATCATGTCTTCTGACTTTAATTTGGTCCCCTCCTGTTTCCTCTCTGTCTTCATTTTTCACCTCACATTCCCCCCCAAACAATTCCAATTTTCTTCCTGCTCCTGTTTGCCTGTGCACAAATACACACTCGTTCATCTCTCTACTCTTCTTCCTGTGCAACTCCTTTGGCACCTCATTTTCCCCCATGCTGCGTCTCTTCATTTTTGCATCCTCCCTTGCTGTGCTCCTGCTGCTGCTTCCCCCGCCCCTGCTCTCAAAACAACAACACACGCACACACGCACGCTCACGCACTTTTCATCTGCTTTCTGCCTCACAGTCTCAGGCCATGAGGATCGTGCGGACAGTGGGTCAGGCGTTTGATGTGTGTCACCAGCTGACCCTGCAGCAGAAAAGCGAGGACCAGGAGGATGAAGAGGGGAAGGTGGAGGAATCGGAGGCAGTGCCAGGTGATTCACATCTACACACATACACGTGCGCTCACACACACACGCACACAAAATTTTATCCACAAATCCAGTCCATTCTCCCTCCTGTCTCTGTTCTCCTTCTGTCACAGAGTCGTCTTTCTTCTCCTCACACTGCAACATATACACACACACACTCTCCTCAGGCCTTCTTCCTCTTCTTCCTCTCTCTCTTTTGCTTTTTCTCTCTTGCAAACAACAACCCTGAGTGCCTGCAGAAACAAACAGTGAACTGAGTGCACCTCACAGAGAAAAGATGTCATTATCCCCTGCCGATAGATTTTTTTCAGCAGCTTGCCACGCTGCAGCCGCAGACGTGTTTTCGTGAGTCGTGCAAGCCATTGTTCAAAGACCTTGTGAGGCTCTGCCAGCTTTTTGCCTGCTGCTGCTGCTGCTGCTGTTGCTGCTGTCACTGCCTCTAGATATGTGCAAACTATAAAGCTCAGAGTAAAATGGGCATTAAAACTCTGACCTTTATTTTCTGGTCTCTGTGCAGCAAAGAAGAGGTTTGCATTATCAGAAGAGACCGACCTTGAAGCCACCACAGAGGAGAGCATCGAGTGCGTCTCTTCATCAGACCTGGAGAAGAGCAAAAAGGAAGAGGCCCTCGGTAACGATGGCGAGGTAGAGTATAGATGATGTCCTTGATCATCTCAGTTTTGCTCATACAAAGCCCCATTGTTTACTCACTTCAGTGGGAAGACAAGAGGTTGTGCTAAACCTGCGGAGATGAAGCCAACACTGCAAAGTGTAAATTTGTGGACGCTTTTGGCACGGCTCTGTATGGCAATGTAGGGCTGCACAAAGAACATTTTCATTATAATTGATCATTATCAATCTGCAATTTACTTTCTCATTTAATCAATTAATCATTTTGGCAAGAGAGAGTCAGAAGAAAGTGAAAAACATCACTTACAGGTTCCAAAAACTCAAAACAACCTTTTTTAAAACACTAATTTTCAGAGAAGATTTTAAAAAAACAGTAAATATTCGTATTTGAGAAGCAAGAACGTGTGAATGGTTGGCATTTTTTAACCTATAAAATAAATTAATTATCCAAATTTTACACCGATTTTGCACATCAAGTTCACTTAACTCAAATATAAGGAGTACTAGTCAGACTACACAGTTGGCGTTCACCAGTTTAGCAGTCAGGAGAGGGCTAATGAAAGATGCTATCAAATTGCATTGTGGGAAGTGTATGATCTAGTTATTTAGGGTTTGACACAAACTAGAGAATAAAACTGAAGATATCAAAACCTAAAATTTCATTTACAGCGTGCAATACTATATAATTTGATTCAATGAGCTAACTTAATTTGCGACTGTTTCTTCTGTAAACAGCTTAAAAAACTTAAATCCTCTTTCACAGCTGCTCAGTTTAACTTCTCTCTTCCACCCACACACTAACAACATATTAGATCAAGGACAAAAAGGGATAAACGGAATTGGAGTTTAATTTTTGTTTTTTCCAATATTATAGAAAAAAATTAATCTAAGAAGTCTAAAACGTCTTATGAATAAATAACTGTGTGAGGCTCACAGCTCCGGAGTCATGATGAAAGTTTGGCCTCATATGCAGCCATATTAAAATCAGAAAACTCCACTGAGGGATGCAGAGCGAGCAATCGCCTCTTCAAGGCTTGTTTGTGAAGAAATGCTCGACAAAGCTGCTCAATATTAATGTGGTCCTATGGTTTATTAATGAAAACAGCAAGGTTTTCTCGCACAGCTCTGCTAATCCTGAAATGTCGAACAAGAAGCTCTCTGCTCTCTGATATTTAGCAGCTGGGTGAAACTAATGGATGTTACATCTAACTACATGGTCATGAGATGGCTTTTGTTCTGGTTTAATACTATATAAGTAAAATTTAAATTAAAATTGACTGAGAACAAGAAAATAAGCCTTTTTATGTCAGTATTTACTGTAATTCTGCCACATTAAAACAGCCGGATTTCATCTGTCCAGATCCACCCGTCATGTCTCCCTCTCCTTTGTCTGTTTGAAGGTCAAGTGTCCTTCACAGTCCAGTATTGACGATAGAGATTCCAAAATATTGATCTGCTATCTCAGATATGACAGATAAGTCACGTCCTTCAGGGCAGCAGCACTCTAACATGATTGTTTGAGTCATAATGGCTGTATGGTGGAGCGTCTACTCCGCTGCTCGTCTTGTAAATCTGTAGATCGAGTTACAGGGTCCACTGATTAAATCTCCACCAAAACACCAGCTTCAAAAGTAGGCTTAATGATTGGACCGTATTTTGTATTAGACCAGAGATGTTTTTGACATTACTGGGGTGAAATATACAGCAGGATGTAGTTCTCATGCCGGTGTTTTGGCTCCTCAATTTAGGTTTCCACCTCTTCAGCGTGACTCTCCTCTATTTATCATGTTTTTATAAACTATTCTAGCAGTCAGCATCAGGTTCCAAACATCATTTGATTCAAAACCCTAAAGTTCAGTCTGGTTCAAAGTATCAGTTTTACATTTGCTTTGTGTGAGAGTGGATGAATTTACCAGAACATGTATTTTATTAAGGAAGATGTGTTTGGAAGTTACAGACTTTTAAATGATTTTTTTGTCCACATCTAAACTGTCCAAAGAACAGCATACAAAGAAAAAAATATAAATCATAACAAAGAAATGTGATTTTTGTCAGAGAAATAAATCCTGAGCAACAAAAGCAAACCATGCAATAAACTGTGAAAAACCATCTTCACAAACTATATACATATAAAAAGCCAATATAAACAACTAAAATATTGCATATAAATATTGGAGCTACCAAGGCACCCCTACATGACTTTTTAAAGGATGTGGAAGACAGTGGTGGTTTAAAAGTTACAAACATTTTAAAACGACAGTTTTTGGGGTTTTTTCAAGGTCCTTAAGGGTTAAAAAATCCCTTTAAACACGTGGCCCTGTTGTAGGAGTTTCTCACTAATGTGAAAATGCTCAAAGATGCTGTATTTCCATCCTCAGTTTTCAACAATGGCAGCAGAAACCGTTTTAAAGGTCTAAAACATCAGTAAATGTCATGCTTTGCTGTCAGCAGCACAAAAACAAAGATCAAGCTCTTTTTTCTTCACTTCTCTCACAGTTCACCTGTAATTTAAGTGGAAATCTGTCACAGAAGCCAGAAAAACACAAAATCCTCCATCAGCAGTAGCCTCAATAGAGCTCCCACATTATTGATCCGCCTTTAGTGTAAAATGCACAGGCCTGTTTCTTTCTTGCTTTAAACTGTGCTGATGCATCGGGCCCCTGGAGCCCCCTGGAGGCCCCCCAGCAGTGAAATGTGGTGATAATCTGAGTTCAAGGGCCGTTCCACAGGCTATCACTGTCCAGAGATCAGTCACACATTACTTTACTGAATGACAATAAAAGGAAATCTGAATCTGAATCTGAATCTGAAAGCAGCTAGCTGTTATAGTTGTTATTTTCAAGTAGGCATCAATAGTTAATTAAGAAAGTTTTGTTCAATTTGTTTTCAAAAGTCCAGGAACAGAAGAAGTGCCGTCAGATTAACATGTCTTCAACAACAACCAAGATTTGAAGCATGTGCTGTCTCTCCTTTTTATCCTTTCTTTTCTATGTGTACAACTTGACACGGTAGATACAGCTTTCATCTCTCTCCCTGTCTCCCATAAACACCTCACTCTGTCCACTTGCACTACATACCGTTCAAAGAAACATTTTATTTTTAGAAAATGTTAGAAATCCAATCACAACCTAAAGCAGCATAGCTCAGTACTGGCAGAGAGAGACTGTCAGCTTTGAATCTTCTTCTTTAGATGTGTTTCTGCACAGAAGCTCTCATAGAATGTCTTACTTTCCTTTGTTACTGCGTTATTATTCAGGACTGTTGGTTATCTTTCCCTGTACTTCACTTTGAATCTACCGCAGCTCAACCACATGTACACGTGCTGTGATATACTGTATTTGATACCTTTTTAGTGCAATTAGTTGTGCTAAGTAGTAGCAATTACTGTGGCCATGTTTTCTAGTTTACCGTCCTTTCTGCTGTAGGTGTCCAGTGATCCATCTCTCCTGCTGTGCTCACCCATCCTTGGAGCGTCTTTGTCGGGTCACTTGTCAGTGGAGGCTCCCTGTTCTGAGGAGCACCAGGTCCAGCTCCTGCAGAAACAACTGCAGCAGCAGGAACAAAAGGCACTGGCAGCTTCAGCACAGGTACAGAAATCACATCTGTATGCAATATTTTTCTTTCTTTCCGTCAGTTTTTCTTCCTTTCTTTTCTGATCCAGATACTACACCTCCATGTTTACAGTTTTGTTAGAAGTTTTGCACTTGAATGAATTCAATAAAACAACACATTATGCATAGACTATTAATACAGCATATAAATGATAACAGTGCACCACAGGCTGATGCTATCTGCCGATAATCTCACCACACAGATTAACAATCATGTTGTTGCTTGAAAAAGAGGACTTGGTTAACAGTAATACGCAATTTCATAAAAAGTTTTGCCACCCAGTCATAAACATCGTTTATTGTCTTAAACCGAATAATCAAAATTTGGAGCTGATGTTCCTCACAGACTGTTTCTCTTCTTTGATCTGTTTTCTGCTGGTGAAAGAAATGCACTCAGACAGGCTACCTGTAAGAACAGCTCCTGTTGCTTCCGTCGCAGTAGTTTCCGTGGTTGCCATGGTCACATGGTGAGCTGCCGCAGCAAGTTGAAAGAGTTAAACATTCATGAACTCTGACAGCATTGTCACAGAGTCATGCACATTCATGAGAGCTGCTGCTGTGTTTACCAGGCAAACAATGAATCCTGTCAGAAAGCACCTTGAAAGTCTAAAGCTGTGTTAGTGGCTCTGTGCAGATGTTATTTAACTCATCATTAGCACTAACTAACCTGTGAGCTCTGTGGTGCTCTCATAGACTGTGGGTGCTCTAAGCGAAATGCTAACGTAAGCATGTTAACATGCTCACAGTGACAATGCTAACATGCTTATGTAAAGCAGGTATAATGCTTACGATGTTTACCATCTTAGCATGTTAGCATGCCAATATTTGCTTATTAGGACAAGCGTCAGAGTACAGCTGAGGCTAATCTGAATCTCTGGATGATGACTGAGTATAACCTACAATTGGGCGATTATTTCAGTCGTCAAATCCTCCCCTTCCGCTGTCTGTGTTCCACTATTTTGAAATTGCACCGTTGCTGCCGTAGTGCTTTCAAGATGATTGTGTATGGTTTAAAAAACAATACAGACAAGCCAAAGGATTTTTCCCCCTGTATCAGAATGATAATTGGTGCAGTCAGACCTTTCTCCAGTGCTGACACAGCACTGCGGAGGTAAGGTCAGCTAAGCTGACTCAAATGTCTGAAATTTTTCACGTATTTCATCATAAACCAAAGTATTGGACAAAAAGACATTTTGACTTGATGATGTTAAAAGTTGGTAAAATTATAAAGGATCTTCACATACATTCACACACATTCATACACTGATGGCAAGGTGCAAGCTACAACTTGCTAATCAGGAGAGATACAGCGCTTTCTGTTCAAAGTACCCAATGAAAATTCCATTCATTCATACACACACACACACAACGTGGAGTTCCCAAAGACACTTTTTTCCCAAAGACATACAGACTGAAGAGGCCAAGGATCAAACTACTGACCTTCCGCTCTTCCTCCTGAACCACAGACGCCCTCTGAGCATTGAGATATTTTAATCTGGACCAACTTGGTGGATCAACCAATTCCTAATTAGGATTACTGTAAAAGTTAATGTCAAAAAACTTTTCTGACACATAATGAAACAAAAACAGACAAAGAATGAAGCACTATTTGTATTTTCAATCAGTGGTGTGTTGAGATATGTACCTCTCTGATTCCCATAAACTTTAACAAAAACTTTTGAAAAGTTTCACATCAATTACAAATTTCCAGAGCTGTGTTTCAAGGCCTTTGAGGATTCAAAGCAAATTATTTTCAAGTTCTAGAATTTCATTGATAGATGTTAATTCATTATGATGTGTCATTACAGTCTAAAGAGTGAAACTTTTGACTGAAAAACTCCAAAGACATAAAAGTCACAGCCGGATTTAATTAGCAAGTTTCCTCTGAATAACATTGTGGGTTTTTAAATTACTGTCTCATGAGAAAGAAAAAAGGAGCACTGCAGCAAGGGAAGAATCCCTTCAAATGAAACTGAAAGCTTTTTGGGTTTGTACATCTCAGATTCAGTTTTTTCCTCACACTTGCGTCTGTGTGTCTGGTCTGTTCAGGTCCATGTGCTCCAGGAGCAGCTGTCGGTGGAGGTGTGTGCACGGACTGATGCCCAGGCCAGAGTGCAGAGGCTGCTGCAGCAGAACACTGACCTGTTGCAACACATTTCCCTGCTGGTCAAACAGATCCAGGAACTGGAGCTTAAAGCTGCTGGCCAGTTAACATCAAGTGAGCGCTTATCTTATATTCCTTCTTCTTTCCATTCTGCTGCCTTGAATCTTCCTTTTTTCAGATGTTTTCTCCTCTACTAATTTTCTAAAATCCAACCGTTTTCACCCTTCCACTCATTTCCTTTCATCTCTTTCTTCCTTGCTCCTTCCTGTTGTTACGGCTCCTTTTCTCATCTAATTCTGGCACTCAATTAATTAAACCATGGCAGCCCTCTCAGAGGATTCAGCTCTGCTCTCTACTCTCCCCCTCCCTGCATTTAGCCAGTGGCAGTACCCTGCCATGCAGTCATGAATTATCAAATTCTGTCAGCAGAGGATTCAGTCAACCCTCTCTGTAAAATCTCATCTGCTTTGCTCAAATTTCTCTTCATAAGTCTGTTTACACGTGATAAGTATAAGTTCTCTCTGTGCTTTATTGCATCTTATGCATCCTTCTTTTGTTGTCTTGTTTCTGTCCTCAGTGGGCTCACAGGACAGCCTCCTAGAGATCACTTTCCGTGCAAAACCCCCTAACACGCCCCAAGAACCCCTCACCTCCTCCTCATCTACGGGTGCTTTAGCAGCTCAGTCCGTGCTCCCTGTTAGTGACGGTGCCTGGGCCTCCACTCTCCCCGCACCCTGCTCTCCAGGCACCATGGGCACCGACACCAGCCCTCTGGGACTTGGCGGCAGCGGAGTTCGACTTGAGTGTTTCCGCTTCTCCTCTCGGGTGCCTGACAGCCAGGAGCAGAGCCAGGACACAGGAGAGACTCCCAGCGACGGAGCCCCAGATGAAAGCTCGCTGCTGGGGGAGCAGGTCCTGGGAGCCCTAGAGCTGCTCAGGTTCAGGGAGTCGGGGATCGGATCAGAATATGAATCGAACACAGATGAGAGCGATGACCGGGACAGCTGGGGGCAGGGTGAGGGAGCTGGGGCTGACGGTGCTGCTCGACTCTTCAACGTGCTGAATGCAGAGAATCTGCCGGACTGCTTAGGGGATGAGATGGCTGTGTAGTGGTGCTTGTAAAGCTGCACAAAGCAAAATTGCACTTATGCGTGAAATTCAAAAGGACTTTACAACACAGATATCATGTATTGTGACATCAGTAGACTGCAGTTATTTGTGTCTGGCACAGGACTGAGTGCTCATTCATCACTGCTCTGAGCAAACTTTTGAGTTTTCAATCTTCAAGTTTTGATTTGCTACTTCTTGTGCCCCGAGACTGTCCTAGTTGTGTGAGTGTGAAATTCATTAAAGGTTAAATAAAAACAGGGATGCAGATGACTTTTATCCTTAAGTTTAAGTTTACAATATCAATTCCTTGACCAATTAATGTGTTTATCAGTAAATCAAAGCAAGTCTACAGCCGTGCTTGCAGCTGCGTGAGGCTGGGCTACATGCTAACATCAGCATGCTAACATGCACGTTTAAAGGTGCAGTGTGTAGGATTTAGTGGCATCTAGCTGTGAAGTTGCAGACTGCATTCGACTAAATATCCTTTTGCACAATGTCCCCTTTCAAGCATTTAGGAGAATCTGTGTTGGCTGCTAAACTACCAAAAAACTTTAAACCGGTGTTTGGTTTGTCCACTCTGGGCTACAGTAGAACCATGGCGGCGTAACAGACTCCGTCAAAGAGGATCTGCTCCCTCTGCTGATATAAAAAGCTTTTTCTAAGTCAATGAAAACAATAATTCTTATTTTCCTGTAATTATACGCAAAGGAAAACATATTTCTGAATGTTATATTTAAATTCTGCCTGTAGATCCCTTTAAATCCTACACACCGGACTTCTAATGTTTACCACGTTCATCATCGTAAACTAATTTTGTTAACATGCTAATGTTTGCTAATTGGCACTGAGCACAAAGCACAGCTGAGCATGATGCAAATATAAGTTTTACAAAGATCTGATCTTCAAACTGAGAAGATTAACAGAAAGCTACTCCCAAAATATCAATGCAAATACACTCTGATTAACATTTTTCTAGCCCTAACCCTTTGTTGTTGAGTTCCACTACACATACACAGGACATCATTCACTGTCATTCTGAAAATGAGAGCATACCTTTAGTATTTCTTCTTGGCTCCATCCTCCTATAGGTATGAATTTGGCACAGAGCAGTTATTAAAAACTCGGACTGTCAGGTAAAATAAACACTGTGGCGTTTCAGATGCTGTTTGTATGTTACATACTGTGTGTGCGTGTGTGTTTATGTGTTTTAGTTTGATAATTGTTGTACTTTACATACATTCAGTTCCCTGACCTGGTGCCATCACCACTTGCCAGGCTTGTTAAACTGTAGTTGTGTCTGTGTTTATGGATTTGTGACTCATCATGGTCACTGTCATTTTTGCTGTTTTCTGATGAAGATCTATGAAGAAAAGGCTCCTGTCTGGACATGCTAACACATTTTCTGTGTGTAAAAATGAAAACCTGTACTGTGCTTGTTATGACACTTAATCTGTAATTACACGAGTTCAAAAATAAGCATGTATATCTTATAATATTTTTTTGTTTTAAATA
>MDSQ01000518.1_pt1 | contig 10177 bp, 2 predicted proteins | sample 1008251 | NCBI WGS metagenome assembly MDSQ01 (sample SAMN05526597, study PRJNA338239) | gut metagenome | isolation source: Hindgut content | host: Naso unicornis | place: Saudi Arabia: Red Sea | collected 2016-05
ACAGGAGAAGCCTGCTGTGTCTCCAAGTAACACACTCACTTGACCAAATAGACTCAGTGCTTCAGAAAAAAACCCATCACCCCTTAACAACACACACACACACACACACACACACACACACATACACTTCCCAGCAGCCAGTTGTTCCCTGCTTTGCATAAACCAATAATGTAATGGAGAGAAAGCCATTCCCTGATGAACACTGTTATGAATAATTTAAAATAATACAGCTGAAAACATTTCAAACTTTTAAACCCACTCAAATCACACATTTAAAGTCCATAAAGAAATGTAATGCCAGTCAATAGACGTAATGTTGCGGAATCATTATACAAATAAGATGAGTTGCATGCATTTACATCCAATTGAATTCAATAAGAGCTGAGTCTGAGCGGGTTTGATTTTTGCTGTGATGGATTGCACTTGAGCCTGCTAAGCAGCAGCAGCAGCAGCAGCAGCAAGCTCCTGGATCTGCTCTGCATTGTGGGTATGAACAAGAGAACTAGCTTTGTTTTTTGATTTTTGATTTTTCTTCATATCTCATGGATGAGGTGACTGATACAAATGTAACTGAAAGGCCCATGTGTGGGCTGCGAGTGCATATAGATGAAGATGTAGATAAATATCTAAATGTGTTGCTCTCAACCAGAACTAAAAACAGCTAACGCTCGGGACAGACATCTTGTGTCTGCCTGCAGCACGTCTGCATCGCTGACGTGCTGCGTGCATCTGCAGCCTCTCCTGCTTCTGCCAGCCCTGTCTTTCTACATAATTTTCATTGATAATTCCTATTAATATGAAAATATATTGTGTCATTTCATGAGTCTACATGTAATTTATACTGAGTTTAGACGGAAATTGTGTGTCTAAAAGTGTAAAAAAAATTAAAGAATAAACCGAGAAATCTTTCCTCTCCAGGCCTGTTTTATTTTTTTTTAAAAGTATTTGCACTTTAGAGTCTCAGGTTCCCGTTAAAACTAGTGCTCTCCACATGCTCTTAATTTTTATTTCTTATCGTAAAATAGCCTAGTTACATTGCCTCTCTGGTTTCACTGTCATTTATCCAAAAATAGAACCCAGAACTAGTAAAATTGTGGTCTGTTGTTACACAACAAGATCCTTCATATCTTTCAAAATTAAATCTTTGCTTACACATGCATGTGAGAGGCTGATTTGGAAAGACACCGGCTTATTTTTCTCCATTTTAGCAGAGAATCGTGTGTGTCTCATGGAGTAAAACGGCGAGCCTCCTGGGCGGAAGTGTTGCTTCACTGCTGACGCGCCTCTCGTTCATGCTGTGTGGCTGCTCTAACCTTTTTCAATGGGTGCCAAAAAAATAAGCAGACTCGCTGCCAACACAGACGCGACACAGGATGTGTGTTCCAGGTGTAAAGTTGGAGTGAAGTCATAGTTGTTGTTACATGATGATCCTTTCACAAAGGTCATTTTTGAAAAAGAAGCTGCATGCAAGAGCCTTTGAAAAAACAAGACTCAGAAGCTAATTAGCAATGATATGTACTGTTAAAGACCTACTTTAATCAGCTAGTTTTTTATGAGTGCCACCTGTTGTAGTGCTGTGCTAAAAATACAAACACAGTAAGGCTAACCACAATATTCCAGACCCCATTAACCTGCGAGGCAGCTGGATCTCACAAATCCCTCTTCTCAGGCTTCAAGCTATGTGCTTTACCGGTCAGCATCCTATGAAGAACTATTGACAGTTACAGGCGTGATCTACATGCAATGATAATGAGAGTTTATTTGAGTACAACAATGGTTGATATAGAGGATAACATAAGAAGAGCAGAGAGATTTTTCTTCCAATAACTTCGGCAGTTTAATTTACAAACTGGCTCTGTTGCTAGAGCTCTCCTACCCTTGTGCCCTCCTAAGGATTTCTTGAGGGTTTTTGCTATATATATATATATTTAATCATTTTATGATCTTTTGCATTGGTAAAATGCTTTCTAAACAGGGAGGTGAAAAACCCTGTAGTAATATATTCAGGATTGGCAGAGGAAGGGAAAATAATGTAACTTGACCTAAAAATGGTCAAGGAAGAGCACACACTACATCGTATGGTTTGTTGATCTGATTGGTTAAAGTTAGCTTGTGAATTTAATCAGTGTGTATGAGATGCCCCACATTTCCTTCTCTGTATGTTCTTTAAAATAAAACATATGTAACTTGTGCAGAGGCGGGACTTCAGCATCCTTGTTCCACTTTAAATGTCATCACAAACACAAAGATGGAGGGAATATTTTGTCTACATTTTTGGACATCTTTCATTTTAAAATACTGCAGCACACTGTTTTTAATGATCGCTGACACATACTATTTAATTAAAGCTTGATGGCAGTTTGTAAATGACTTGCAAGACCTCTACTTTAAATTACAGGCCTAATCAAAACACTAACACAGCAGGCCACAATTGCAAATTGAAATGCAGTGATTGTTTTCATTAGAATTTGATAACTAGCTGCCATTTTAAAATGTTACAATGGCTTCTATAAAATCAAAACTTTTGACAGTGGCATTTTTGTTTCTTTATGGATGTGTGTGATGGTATTACACATATGAAAAATACACTCTCCTTGCTTCAGCCATGTGAAAAACATAAGACTGGGTCCTCCTGAAGAAGCAGATGAACTTCAATAGATAGAAATATTTGGGAATAATATATAAGTTACATACATTTGAAGTTTAAAAGGCACTTTGAGTCTGTTTAAGTCTGTTTTTCTGACACATGCAGGGTAGTTTAACAAAATAAACTCAAATAAAATAACCTCAAATAAAACTGAGTACTTCAATTCATTTAAAAATGTAAAAAATAACATTTATGCATGTTGCCTGATGATGCTAGATGATCTGTAAATCTTTAAGGATGATCCTAGAAGTTCCAGAAATCAAATTGGTGCAGTTTTGAGAGTGAGACACACAGTGGAAACACAGTGAACCAGAGCAGTCAGGCTGGTGCATTTGCAACCACGAGGCAAATAGAGAACCACATTAGTCACATCGGTGGAGGTATTAGAAAGAGATACAGAGAGAACAAAAACAAGAGATTGGTGCCAATACCAAACAGAGACATATAAAAAACCAGAGAAGGCAGAAACACTTTCAGTGTAAAAAAGTCAGCAAGTGTGTTCTGACTGAGGAAGAGCAGTCTGGAACCAACAGGACCTCCAGCCAGTGAACCCTTGGAGAACTGAAAACCTCCAAGTGGTGAACGACCTCCAGCTTTGCTTCCAGCTGGATGAAAGTGACCTTCTCTCTCCACAGAGAGCCCCTAAAAACCAGGAACAGGGCCGGAGGAAGGAGGTCCTTATTGTAAAAGGGAGGTTAGAAACAAAAAGAAGAAGACCAAGTCTTGGAAGCTGCTGTTCGGCACCTTCCTCAGAACAGCTGAGGACCCTCAGCTCTACACAGCACCTGAGGAGGCACAGCCATCAACAACACCTGGACCAGAACTGGTGTCAGCATCTGGAGAAGAGTTGGCTGTGACACCTGGACCAGAACTGACTGTGGCCCCCAATTTCTAACGAATGTTTTCAACTGTTAACCATTTTCAAATGTTTAAATCTGGCAGTGTTAATAACAAAGGTGTGATGCTGCAAAGTCAAACAAGAGAACCAATCAAAAGCATCAGAATAACATCAAACTTCACTACACGGCCTTGACTGGAAATGATAAAAGAAGACACTGTGCACATCAAAACATGCAAAGCAACAAAATGAATATTATTCAACCTATAGAATATGCTTCTTACAGAAAATATTCAGATGCAACCCCCTTTGTAATCATTAATATTTTCAAAAGTAATTTAATTACACATTCTTTCTCAGTGACTGTCACTGATTACAATTACATTTATTTTGTAATTACGTTATTTAGTTACATGTAACTAGTTACTCCCCCACACTGTGTATTGCCTTTTAACTTAGTGTGAATGCTGAGAAGCATACACTTTCATACTGCCTTTCAGTTGCTTCAATGTGCTACAGAAACCATGAAAACATCAAACTGTTCATCTCTTTAAGAACATTTATTCTTGTATTATTCTCCTTTCTGCCTTTGTGACTCTTTTTTTGGGGGGTAAAATTCAGCTTTTTCAATTGTCAATGCGAAAGTCTTTAAATCCTCTTTAAACTCACTTAAGTTTTAACTATCATTAACTCCACATAGTTAAAGTAACAGATGCCATTCAAACTTTAAACAAGTGACATGACTTTAAACTATTAATGCTTCATTCAACTTTACATAAACTTTTACAGTTTTTTAAATTTATGACAATTTACACTTTGTTTCATTCGTTGTGTTTATAATGGGTTCTTAGTTAGTTATTGCAAAATTGTACAGTAATTCTTAGCTGGGCTGCAGTTTTTAGAGGGAGATAGTCTGATCAAATGATCCTGTTCTGCTGTTTTAACAGTTATTTTCTCAGTCAGCATGTCTAAACACTCCACTTGCAATTCGCCAGCATGTGATGAACAAACATCTGCAGGATTATCATGGGTGGATTGTTCCTCGAGTGCTGTTTTTATTGTATCCTGAATTTTCTCACCAATGTCTGCGTTATTGCCAGGTAGATGTGGTGAAAAAGGATGGATAACGGATTGACCAGCGATGCCTTTTGCTGCCTCTGCTTCCTCATAGCCATCCGTGGTTGAGTGTTCTGGATGGTCACCACTGTTTTTAAATAACTGATTCACACTGTCTGCTGCATTGCTACTCCCGGAGGATTCCTTAACCACATGTGGGTCATGTGTACCCACACTTGAGCAGTGAGCAGACTCAATCAAATCACTCTTCGCAGCAATATCCTCCTCTGATGTGACTTGGGTCTCAGCCTTGCTCTCATTGTTTTCTGTGGGCTCACTTGACTTCGATGAAATTGGACGGTTTCCATCAACAGTGGGGTCAGTGCTGTTAGAGAGAGATGGCAGTGACTCGTTCAGAATGAACTCAATATCATCCTTCCGCTCACTGATATTTAGAGGTAATAATATATTCTCCTTCCCAGTAATTGCTTCCTTTTCACTGTGATCTTCTCTCTCAACTGCATTAGTTGCCTGACATTCAATTTCTTGATGCTGTTGACTTGTGAGAGAGGTGACTTTTGGCTGCTTGCGTTCCGTTACAATGGGTTCTTTTTTGAATATAGAGTCTGAAATCACCTCCAGGCTTTTCATGAGGTTTTCTCTGTATCTCTTATGTTCTAAAATCTCTTCTTTTGTGCCCACAGGCGTCTCCTTTTCAGCGTTTCCCTCTTTTGATTGCTGGCTGTGATGGAGCTGTGGGGGATCAGCATGTGAAGCCGTGGTGATTAAATTTTGTGCATCACTGTCTTTTTCTGTAAAATGTTCCAATGCGCCCGGGTCATTGTGGATGGGAGTGTGGGGACTGTGGTGTCCACTCATGAGGTCAAAGTGGAATGGACTGGCCCACGGTTCAGTGAAAGGCTCTGAGGGCAAACTGGTCACTGGTACGTCTATGGTTTGCACAGGGCAACTCATATCAAGACCGGAGCTGCTGCTCTCTGACTCATCATCCAAACGCAAAGGTGAAAACTTGCTCATTTGTAGCTGCTTGGGGACATCCTCGGCTAATAAAGGTGGGCTTTCCATTTTAGTTGTCTGCAGCTGGTTTTCAAGCTCATTCACTATTCTTTTTATCTCAAGCTCGTCCTCTGATGCGCAGCTGTTGAGATTTCCACTGTAGTCAATTATTTTCTCTGGCAGAGACAAAGGAACATGATTATAATCTGGTTTCTTTTCATCTGATTTCTCAGAGTTGCCTTTGTACTGAGATATTTCATCTGGTAGCACAGGGCTAACTATCAGATTCCAGTCTCTTTGCTCAAGAAAAGGAGAGAAGGAGGACACGAACTCTTCCTTTTTATCGGCTGTGTTTTCTATTGAATGGAACCCCTCCTTCTGAATGGGCATATCTGAGTAAAGGCCACTGTCGAATCCTGCGAGGTCCCCGAACATTGATGAGGTGTCAAATGAAAGAGGAGATTTCATGAGTCCCTGTTCCTGATCCAGAGGGTATGGCATGAGGTGAAGTGTATCTTTTTGTAACAGCGGGCCTTGGCTTTCAGTCGGCGATAGACACACCTCATCCATCAATGATGTGCAAAGAGATGCCGGCTTGTTTGTGTCGAGGTCATTGGCTAAAGTAATGGGCTCTTTCACCACACAGACACTGCCACTCTGTTTTTCAAATGTGTTACCCTCTGATAGTTCTGGCTGTGTGACTTGGGGCGCGTCTCTTTTTTTGCCCTTTGTGCTTCTGTCACTGTTGAAATCAGTGTCTTTGTCTGTGGTGGGAGAGTGCGAATCAAACTGGAGTGGCTTGTTATCTGGACTGCTGCACTGTGTTGGTTCTTCCTTAGCGCACAGATCCTCTGTTCTCTGTAGGATGTTTCTGTGTGAACTGACCGCAGCAAGAGTTTCTTTTCTGGGAGACACGAGTTTCCCTCTTGATTTCGTGTGAGAGCTCCTGCTTTTTTCAGAGTTTTTGTTTGTGTCTTTGGCTTTCTGTGTGGATGATGCTGTGTCAGTAACCTCTGGATTTGAATGATACTTCTTCGGATCCTCTGTCCCGTCTTTGTGATCTGAAAGAATGACTTTGTCTGCATTGTACTTCTTGTAAGATTTTGTGAGTGTCAGTGCTACTGTGCTGGTTTCTTTACTTAACTTCTGCGGGGAGGACCTGTCATTGGTTTTCCGCTCTGGAGACTCTTTCTTTTTGACGTCTGTCTTCTTCTCACAGTCTGAGTCAGTGCGGTCAGTGCTCTTGGGGCTGTTGATACCATCGCTTGAAACACTTACAGGTGTGCTGAGTTCACTGCTTGTGGATGACCTGCTCCCCCTCCTCCTGAGTCTCTGGTGAGAACCTTGTTTCTCAGGCGAGAGAGAGACCTCCTCGCTCTTTTTCACCTCGAAACACTCCTTTGACTCGTGTCTCCATGCTGCCTGGTCTCTCTCGCTCCTCGCTCGCCATTTGCACTCTTTCGTGTATGTGTATTTGCATCGACTGCTTTGATTCAGCCGGCCTTGGCTCGCTATTTTAACGGGCTCACATTCGTCATCAGAGTCCGAGACATAGTCGTATTCTCCAAATGCGGGATTCTGTACAGTGGGAGTCAATCTCTCCATCACTAAGGAAAACTGGAGGTTTTTGGTGCCTTTAACATGGAGCTTATGGAGCTTATTTTTCTGCTGAACTATTTTATGAATAAGTTCTTTGCTCCAGGTGCCCCCTCCAGTGCTTTTTCTCTTGGTCTCTTTCACTGCCGTTCTGGAGGTCGGAGATGTGGAGGCCTGTGAGGTTGTTGACCCACGGAGTGCAGAGGTGTCCTGAAAGCTTTTAACAGCGCAACGCTCAGAAAACTTGCTGGATAAGAGAAACCTTTGTGTACTTGTGTTTTCGTCCTCGCTCTTGCACGGCTTTCTCGCCTCTTTCACTTTGCTTTCTTGTTCCCTCGTCTTCTCCCTCGAGGCAGTTCTTGAATTTTTATGAGAGGCTTCTTTTTTTATGTTAATTTTCTCATCTTGTTCAGAATTCAGAGATGTTTTCTCAAGTTTGCTGTCTGTGTACTGTTTATCTGTCTCTGGGCTCTCAACATCAGAGTCATAAAAATACTTTCCCTGTGCGAAAGACCTGTCATCTGTTGCTGCTTTATTTTTGCTCTCAAAGACCAGGGATTCTTTGGTTTTCAGGCATTGTTTGTTGGCTGTTGCTTTTACAGTGGTGAGGTCATCATCAGCAAATGCATCGATAAAGCTGCTGTCTATCTCTGCATTGTCTGATTGATATCCCAGTCCATTCAAGGCCTCTGTGATTAAGCTGTCCAGTTTGGCATCTTCCATTTCCAGCTCAGGGAGAGGGACGGGAAGGTTACCAGGACCTGAGAACAAGTTGAGTTTCATTGGATCATCTTTATTGTCTCCCTTTGTTTCACTATCAGATATCAGTTCTCCATTTTTATTCAGGCCCAGAAGAGACAAATGTAGGTCAGACGGGCACCGTGACATTGAAACATTTGACACAGATGACACTGCTTTTGCTGGTTCTGTGTTAAACTTCCTGCTGTCCTCCATCTTTGATATGTCTTTGAGATCATTTTGTGCAAATGAATGTTGAGCACAGTATTGCTTATGACCCAGAAAGGAAGCCAGGTTGTTGAAATTTTGATCACACTGCTTGCATGTCAGAAGCACATCTAACTGGTCAAGATTTGCTGTGGCTAATGAAGTCGCTAACAGCTGATGGGCAGAGTACGGCGGTGGAGGCTGGTGGTGCTCCACCCCGAAATTGTCCATGTAACCTTTGTTTCCATCCATCGATTTTGGATGTGTGCTGTTTTGCAGGTAGGTCATCATGTCGTCTTTGGCTCTTTCTGATGCATAAGGCAGGTTTCGTGGAGCATCGGAATGAAACTGGTGAGGGTGAGAGCTCAGGTGATCGGATGGTAACTGTGTTTTGGTTTGGGTTTGGTGGTAAAAAGGGTGAGGGGTTCCTGACTTCGACATTTGACTGTCCTCTGGGCTGATGTTAACAGGACTGGTGGATGCTGGGGAGAGGGAAGAGCAGGTACTGCTAGAAGCAGGGTTATGAACGGGTGAGGGCAGAGGAGACTCATAAGGTGAAACCATCATAAGTCCCATAGGTGGGACCTGTAAGGGAGGATAGCTGAAGTTTCTCGATGGTGCTGCTGGATGAGACTGATTGAGTCCAAAATACACTGCCTTATTTTTGGATTCACAAACTTGTGCATGGCTCATCTCTACTTTGAAAGTAGAGACTGCATTGCCGCCATGTTTTACAGTCTCTTGTCTTTGGTTTGAAAATGCATCGCTACTTCTGCTGTTTGGAAATGAGTTGGGGTTTTTCAGGGGGCTAAGTTTATGTGACTTACTATCATCCTGCCAGTCAGACGGGGAAACCATGTAAGCCAGTTTTTGACTGCTTATTTGCCTGGATAGTTCGATTCTGTTTTGGGTCGGCAGGGCTGAGGTGGGCCGTATCTGCTGCCAGGGCATTCTGCTATTTTTAGATGGATTTGGCCTTTGGTCAAGTGCTGGCTGGTTCTGAAAATGAAACTTATCATTCATATCTGTGTACTGAATTGTGTTTTGATCAGCTGGTGAATACGCTTTATTAGGCCCCTCCCATGTGTGTGGTAACCTATTAAGAACCTTGTTATTGGTGTTTTTATCAAAGGGCGTTGAACCTGTATGAATGTTATTGACTGGGGGGTTGTTAAATGTTTTGTTAGCAAAGTGCATTTGGGATCCTGGACCTTGTGAAATATTTCTCGTGTGGTGCACACTGCCTTGAATGAGTGTTCTTTGGTTGGCAGCTGTGTCTTTGGGGTGACAGTTCCTCTTACTCCCAGAGGTGATGGCTGCATCTCTGCTGTCCGCCTGTCCAATAATGTCCGTGCTCTCAGGAGGGGCAGTCTTCCCCTGCTCTGACTGCTGTGATCCGGAGCCAGAGCTGTCACTGCTGGCTGAGTCTTCACTCAGATTCCTGGGACACTGGATGGAGGATGCTACCCCTTGAATAAACTGTAACTGTGGGGGTTGAGGATAAGAGCTTCTATCCTCCTGCTGCTGTTCATTATTGAACTGAGTGCTGTTCTGAGCAATGTTTTGCCCTTCTCCGGGTGTAAAAGCAAAAGAGTTGTGTGTCACATGAACTGAACTTATTGAGGAGTCTGTAAAGTCTTGGGACTGGGGGTTCTGTTCACAGGGAAAAGAGTCAGAAGTTGATTCTTCCAGAAAATGATATCCATATTGATATGGACCAGGCACAAAAGCATTTGTCTTATTAGCTTCTGTATGGGCAGTGGATTTTTGTGATGAAACTCCGTAGTTAGCACCATTAAAAGTCCTTTCAGGAGACTGCCATGTATTAGACCCACTCAGCTGAAAGTCAGACAGGATCAGCTGGTTGCTAGGCTGAGTGTTGTTCTCCATTGAGGCAGGCTGCTGCTGCTGCGACAGGGGTGGATGTGGATGGGAAGATGTTCCACCAGATGAAACAAGTGCCTGTGAGGTATAGCTTACAGAGGTAAGGTTAGAGGAAGCCTCCTGAAAGCAGCGGCTGTAGTTGAGCTCTTCTTGCTGGAGTTCGGCCTCTCTCTCCGGTATACTGGGAACGTGGA
>MDSQ01000519.1_pt1 | contig 10176 bp, 8 predicted proteins | sample 1008251 | NCBI WGS metagenome assembly MDSQ01 (sample SAMN05526597, study PRJNA338239) | gut metagenome | isolation source: Hindgut content | host: Naso unicornis | place: Saudi Arabia: Red Sea | collected 2016-05
AAAAAAAAAAAAAAGTTTATGCTAGGCAGCAACCATTTATTTCTCAGCTTTTAGAAAAGCTAATTCGTCATTTTCAGCTAGATCTTAGTCTAGTTGGCTGGATACTGGACTTCCTAACTTCTTAACTCATAGCTCCTGACTGTGAACAACTAAAACAGGCTCAGATGCCTCATCAAGTGTAGCTAGACCTATTTCTTTTAAGGGACAATACAAATATTTTGACTGTTTAACAAAACCTTTCTTGAAAAGACTTTAAAAAAAAAATCACCATGGTACTAAGAATAGGAAAAGGAGGGACAAAGTGGATATACAAGAATTGTAGCTACAGCTCAATTGCGTTGGGTCATGAGTGGTCAGATAAAAGGAACATTACAATGAAATAAAACATAATAAAACAATTAAATATACAGTAAGACTGCTAACTAGTCTTTTTTTGAGACTGTTTGGCATCTGGAACTCTCCTCAATTTCTGCATTTCTAAAATCCTGTCTTTGCACATTTGATATGATAGGAATGTAAAAACATGATCTGCCCGACATAATACTAGAAAACTATTCAGTTCTGTGTTCTCATGTAGAAAATATTTTGCTGCATTTGCTCACAACAAAAGATATATCTGCAAATGCATCCAAAAGCACAATTCTTATTGTAATGGTTTAAATTTCCTTGTGTTCAAAATGCCTTTTTTTCATCTCAGATGGAAACATTCATCAGAAGAGAGAAATGCTTTTGTTGCCTAGTGAAGGTTCTATAATCAACATAAATTGCTGCAATTAAAGACATGACAATAAAAGGAATTTATTTGCTTTAGATTGAATCTTTTTTGGTTATTTTTCCCACATGATACATTGACAAAAGAGTGGATTTGCATTTCTTTGCAAGTTGCTGTCCCTTCATTGTGGTATGCTAGTTAGCACAATGACTATGCTGCCATATAGTGAATATGAAAAGGCTCTGCTCTGACTGCACTATCAGATCCAGTGAGCACCTGATAATAAGCGAGATCCACCTGAGGAAATCTATTCTCATTACTTTATATGGCATGGTGGACGTACCACATACATTATTCATGTATCCTGCAATATCTTATTGACCTCTGTCAAGGGCATTTGGACGGGTATTCATCTGGACAAAATTGACCAATCACAGCCTCCAAATGGGACATATGCAAAATTCAGAGGTGGCGTAGAGTGTTGAATAATGTGACTCATTGCTGCATGCTGCTGTGATATTGAAATGTATGCACAAAGGGGCCTACATGCCTGTCGACAACAAATACTGCCTGAGACTGATAGCCTGAACACTGCTCTGACCTTTGACCTTTCCGCATTTGAATGCCACTATGCAGGCCTTCATTACTTTCCTTCCTTTCTGTAAATTTGAATAAATCAAACTATTGTAAAACACACTCATATATCTGTTTTGACTTTCATACACTATGCCAGGGTGTTCCGTATGAGCAGTCACGTGGTTAAATTGCAGATTTTAATTTTTGTTCACCTGAAGTTTCACTAGTCAACTAGTCAGCTATCAAAATCACCATCATCAGCTGACACCATGCATTGTTGTACAATAATCACTCATCTACCCTTTAAGCACAGTGCATTACCTAAGACTGGCCATGCATTCATAGTCGTAGTTATCATGCATGATTTTAATCCTGGGCAGTGTGGGGCGCCAATGCAGCAGACAAGCAACAAAAGCAAATGACATAAAGAAACATGGTTGTATTTCCCAATGCTTGACTACAGTCAACAGTGGAAGTACTTTTCCAGAGCAGACATAGATTCGCTTCAACAATTATTTCAAGTTATTCAGTGTTAAGACAACAGAATTTAAGGGATTTGGAGAAGGAAAGACTCCTCATATTCTTGCAAGAAAGTAGCGTTACCACAGTCAAACTATCTCCAGCTTAAACGAGCTCGCTGGGGGTTTAGTCCAATCAGATGGCAGCTCATTGGTTAAAAGAGCCAGTCATGGATTCTGATTTTACACCTATCCTTCTTTGGCCCTGCCTGCATTAGTTAACCCTTTACTGTTTTATTTAAAAGAAGAACTGATTCATTTATATTGGGTGAAAAAAATGCCATATCTCCTGTGATCAGTCGGTGAGTTGACTACTTTGGGAGAAGAAATGACCGATAAAACGCAGCAGTCATGAATCCCTCAGAAGCACAGCTTGGTGAAAGTGGCGTACTGAAATTTATGTTACATCCAGAAGTCAGCATGCTCTCTTACATCATCAGGGTTAAAAACCTCTGAATGGTTTTAGCAAAGAGGATCTGTAAAATGCTGACCTGAGGTTATCAATGCATAGATTTAGCCTGATACCAGATTGACACTGTGATTTCATTTGACTTCACCAAACCAGACCAGTGTGAAGTGGCAAAAAAAAGAAAAGATAAAAAAGAAAGAAAAGAAAGAAAAAGGAAAGAAAGAAAGAAAACAAAATTGTTTAATACATGTAATTCATCTGTCTAATACAGTATGTCATGTAATAGGGTTCAAGGAATATAATATAATAAATGGACATTTAGTTATAATGGTATTAGTTCAGTTTCACCTGTTGAACAATACTTAACAGTCTGATTTAAACAATTTGCCTGCATTGATCTGTTTTTTACTCAGCTTCGTTCACACTTGGAAGCATAATGTTTGCCACACATCTGAACAGTAGAGAGAAAAATAGCTCAAAGAAACTGCTGTAACGAAAAAGCTGTATTGCAGACATAACAGCCTTTCAAGATAGGGCCACATGACAGCTGCATTATGGTGTTAATGAGGGTTTAATACGGCATCTTTGTTTCAATCTGTACTGTAGTCTTCTATATGTACACACCGGCGCACACAAACATACACTAGAAGCAGACACAAGTTACAACCCATACACAAGTGCAAACAACTACACAAGAAGTAGGGCATGAATATTTATCAGATGCATACAAAGAATTTTTACAACAAAATAGCATAAGAGAAAAAATTGATAACTATAGAAATAAATCGTCTGTAACCCTGAACCCACTATTGCCACAAACAGTAATAGATAAAGTGAATGATGTAGACAGCTATAAGCAAAAGTCCACTATAGAAAATTATGTAAAAGAACTAACAAAAGAACTCGCAAACGATTTAGCTGCTAAGAAAATAGAAGCAACAGATGTAGTACCATCAGAAGCGCTGAAAAGTATAGCAAAGAAAGTAACGGAAGAATTAGCTAAGTTGGTGGCTGAGGAAAAGCCAGAAAAAAAAGTAGCTAAAGAGTTAATCCAGGAAAATGAACCCTGCGAAAGAGTAGTTGAAGGTGCTGACAATATTGAGGATATTAAAGAGCCAACTGAAGAGCAGTTAAAATTTATCCAAGAATTTCAGCAAAAACTACAAGCATTAAAACAATCATTCTTACTGAACATGGAGATTGCAGAAGAGGAAGATGAAGCAGACGAAGAAGAAGTTCAGGAAATGGTAGCAGAATATGGTGACATTGTGGAAGCACTTGAGGATAAAGATAGTGAGATAAAAAAAATACACAATGAAGTGGTTAAAGTAAAGCAAGCATTAGACCAACTGAAACTAGAGTATCCAGAAGATACGGTAAAGGCACAAAACGTAATATTTAGAGATGTGGAACCTCAGCTTAGCTATGTTAAGCAAGCGGAAACATCAGGTGAGTTTGCAAGACTTGACTATTTATTTGAAAATAATATGAGAGTCGAACCATTTGGTAATAATGCATTCCCAATTGATTGGATAAATGTTTCATTAGCGGAGTTAATTTCTATACCACAAGTTAATTGTGATTGGGCTACTCAGTCTAAAATTAGCCAGTCTTATCATAAGTATGGGCATTTGATTATTGGGAAAGAGCAAGATAGTAGAAAATATTATATTGGTATTCCTGATACTGCAATGCGTAGCCGCAGAAATTCTATAGATATTGAGAAAGTAATTGAGTTTGTGCTAAAACAAGGTCGCAAAACTAGGGGTCATGAAAATGGTTATTGGATAGCTCACATGTAAGCTTCCTAAAAAAGAGAGAATATATGTAGTAATTATTGAAGCGGGGAAATATAATCCCTGCTTTTTTTTTGCTCTACTTCAAAAAAATAGACTAAACATGAGTTCAGTCTATTTATAAGGATTAGGCATTTGCACCATCCATTAGAGCATTAAGCTTAGTTTCTAATTTAGTTTTAGGAACAGCGCCCATTATTGTGTCTACAACTTCACCATTTTTAAAAATCAAAAGTGTAGGTATAGACATAATTTTATAAGTAGCAGCAAGTTTTCTATTAGCATCAGTATCTACCTTACCAATTTTAACTCTACCCTCATACTCTTGAGCTAATTCATCAATAATTGGAGAAATCATTTTGCATGGGCCACACCAGTCAGCATAAAAATCTACTAACACTGGAACATCAGCTTCTAAAGCTTCGGCAGTGAAATTTTCTTCATTAAATTTTATAAGCATAAAAATAACCTCCTAAGAAATATAGTACTGTTCAGTCAAATATGGTTTTCTAGTAAAAAGTCCTCGTGTCAAGACTAGCTACTTAATAATGCCAATAGTATACAATACTAAAATCAGTATACTATATAGAAAATAAATTTCAAGGCACCTAAATTAAATATTATGGAGCTTTAGCCTCTAAACGGTTTATAGTAAATCCCAACTCAGAAAACTTTTTTTCATATTCAGTCATAACATTATCAGTCATCCCAGAATTGTGTAAATCCAAAGTGACATTTTTAACTAACCACTTTCGAAGTGAAAATTCTTCAATAGCCGAAGCAAATAACCCTTTATTGTCAGTTTTAAAATGCAGTTCACCATCAGAAGATAGGATTTTAGCATATTTATCTAAGAAATTTCGATACGTCAATCTACGCTTGGCATACCTAGTCTTAGGCCAGGGGTCAGAAAAGTTTAAGTAAATTCTACCGACTTCTCCATCAGCAAAAATATTTAAACAATCTTCCACATCAAAATATAAAAAATATAAATTAGCAGGCATGTCCACGGCTTTTTTACAAGCTTTGTATACAATGGTTTCAGCCTTCTCAACTGCAATATAATTAATATCAGGATTTAAAATAGCCATCTGGGTAATAAATCCACCTTTACCGCTGCCAAATTCTACATGTATAGGATTTGTATTACCAAAGAAATTTTGCCATAGGCCTTTATTTTCCTCTGGATTTTTAATTACTTTATCACTTGTTTCTAAATACAATGTTGCTCGAGCATCTCGCCTAAGTCTCACGAGTAAGGACCTCCTTAGATTTTATCCCCAAAGTAGAGATAGTTTTATATTATAACGCAATCTTATCAAGTTCTAAAAAGGTGTGGAAAAAAATTCCACACCAATACTTATTTTTTAGGTTGTTCGGTTGAAGAAGAAGGCATTTTTTGTTGATTATACGGTATATTGGGGACGGGGATAACATCCACGACTTCCAGCTTGGGCAAATAGACATGTTTACGGTCAAGCTGTTTATCAATCCAACGATTTGTTGAAATAATAATAATAGCAGCAATTGGACAAGCAACAAACATTCCGAATGCACCAGCGATACCACCACCGATAGTAACACTTGAAATAATCCAGAAAGGAGTAATACCAAGTGAGTCACCTAAGATTTTTGGTCCTAAATATAGTCCATCAAATTGTTGGATTACAATTATAAATACTATAAGGAACAGAGCAGGCATAATACCTTCAAATAAAGTGATTATGACAGCTGGAACAGCTCCAATAAATGGGCCAAAATAAGGTATCATATTAAATACGCCTAAAATTAATGCCAGTAGTAATGCGTATGGATTTTGCATTAACCATAATCCAAAGAAACAGATAATACCAATAATTAATGAATCTAATGATTTCCCAACAAAGAAACGAATCATCAAATAGTGAGTTTCTTTACATAAAGATAAAAATTTAACAGCTTTTTCTCTTTTTAATACGGCATAAACTAAACGAGTGCTACCATTTGCAAAAGTTTCTTTTTGTCCTAAAACATAAACAGCGACTATAAATGCTATGATGGTATCAAAAAGTAAGCCAGTTAAATTAACAGTACTAGTAACGACTGTAGAAAATATAGTATTTAATGAACTAACTGCAAGGTCAATAAGTGAATTAATATCAATAAAGTCAAACACTTCTTCTACAATATCAGTAGGAATTACAGGTAAGTTAGTACTAACATACATCTCGGCCTCCAGTAGAAATGCTGAGATATTATTAATATAACGCTGAGCATTGTTTACGAAGAATGTGATATTTTCCATAAGTTGTGGTATTAATACACTGATAAATAAATAAGTTCCTCCAAATAGACATCCGTATACAATTGCAATCGACCTACGTCTAATTGATCTACATTGCTTAGCAGTTTTAGGTTGAAGTCTTTTTGTAAGATGACGCTCAAAAAAATTCATAGACGGATTCATTAAATATGCAATAGCTAGTCCAGCTATAATTGCATCAAATATGCCTATGAAGGTAGTAAATCTACCAAATAGCTCTGGAAAAAATGTATCTGTAGTTGATGAAAATCGAAATACTAAAATAGATACAGCAACTACTAGTATAGTATAGAAAGCCATTTTTGTATAAGCGGGGTCAAATAGTTTTTTCACAAGTCATACCTCCTTTTTAGATTGAAGTTCAAATAATTATATCATAAGTTTATTTAAAATGGAATATAATATTTAAAAAAATTTTATCAAATTTATTTGCTAATCAGAGTATTGACTTGGAAGTATAAAAGTATACATCAAGTATAATAATTTTTTCCTAATACAAAAAACACAGTCCAAATAGACTGGGTTCAAAATATTTTTAAAATTATTTGACTAATGGAATAAATTCCTCATAACCTTGTTGTTTCATTTCATCTAAAGGAATAAATTTTAGCGATGCACTATTGATACAATAACGTTCGCCGCCCATATCTGCAGGCCCATCATCAAAAACATGACCAAGATGAGAATTAGACAAAGAAGTTCGAACTTCAGTACGTATCATGCCATGGGTTTTATCAGAAACTTCGGTAATTAAATCTTTAGAAATTGGTGCCGAAAATGCTGGCCAGCCACACCCACTATTAAATTTATCACTAGAAGCAAACAATGGCTGACCCGAAACTATATCTACATAAATTCCTGGGCCGAATTCTTCGTCATACTCATTGCTAAAAGGGCGTTCAGTAGCATTAAACTGAGTCACCTCAAACTGTATAGGTGTTAATCTAGTTTTCAACTGCTCTTTAGAATAACTTTTATACTTAGCATCAGGGTCAAAAGCAGTACGAGCCAATTCATATATATCTGGTCCAATATGACAATAACCTTGTGGATTATTTTCCAAATAATTTTGGTGATAATCTTCCGCAAGATAATATGTTTCTAAGGGAAGGTTTTGTACCATAATCTTTTTCTGATAATCAGCTTGTAATTGATGTAAAGCCTCACGTATCAATGGCTCATCAGCAGGATCAGTATAATAAATTCCGGTTCTGTACTGCGAGCCTACATCATTGCCTTGTCTATTTAAAGAAGTTGGATCAATCGCTTTAAAAAACGTCTTTATAAGGAAAGGAAGAGTGACCGCATTTTCATCATAAACAACTTCAACTGTCTCCACATACCCTGTAGTATCAGTGCATACTTCTTTATATGTTGGCTGTGCAGAATTATTTCCGTTTGCATAACCTACAGTAGTTTTCAATACTCCATAAACTTGTTGTAAAAATTTTTCAAGGCCCCAAAAACAACCGCCTGCAAGATAGATTTTTTTCATAAAACACCTCCATAGCTTAAATAAGAAAAACTCCACTATCTTATAAAGCTAACATTATTTTAAATTCTTACAGCAACATTTTAGCATATAATCTCACAATTTGTCAAATTTACTCCATTGAAATCAATCAATGAGCCTAATAATCATCTTATAACAAATGTTCTGGTACAATCCCTACCCAATTTCCATTATCATTATTCAATAAATACTCGCCATCATATTCTTTAATCATCACTGACCAATTTCCATCATTATAACGATACACAACTGTCATCTCAATTACTTCATCACCATTAATAACATCGACACAAACTAGACCGCCTTCTAATGAAGCACTAATATGAGTTATCTCCATCTCTGAATTAGCTAAACCAGGAGCCAAGCCTAACACTAGCTCAAAAATTTCCTCATCGCTTAGTTCAAATTGTACAACTTCCATATAGCTAGTCCAGCCATCTTCTTCACAGGTAAAGTTATAATTATATATCATTGAAGGTTCATCGCTACCATTTTCACTAATAGTTAGCTCCAAAGTAGTAAGGTTGCCATTAGTAACATAATCAGTAATCTCAATGTCCATCCCTTTTAATCTAAAAACAAACTCATGCGCCTCCTTAGCAATTTGCTCCGGTGTATTAGGAAGTCTATCAAGACCATTTATCGTACTATCGCTAAAATCAATTGCCTCACTACTAGAAATGATTGCACTATTTGCCGTAACATCAGCACTTGCAGCATAAATTGCCGTTGTTGCCCCTAAAAGACACCCCGCTGTTATAAGTTTTGTCCATTTACTCGCTTTATTATTGTTCAACATATTCCTCAATCTCCTCTCGACTTGTTGCTTAGGTGTTCCAAAGCCTAAGCCCATATGAACACTTGACACATTCACATTATCTAAAATAATTAATCCATACTGTTTTTTATTTTCCATCGACAATCCTTTAACTACTAATTCATCGCACGAACATTCCAACTGCTCAATAAATTCCTTTTGCAAAATATACACAATAGGATTAAAAAAGTGCAATACCACAATAATTTGTGAAAGTAGCTTCCACCATAAATCTTTGCGTTTTAGGTGGATTAATTCATGCTTAAAAATGTAGCTTAATTCATCCTCATCAAATTCTTTGGCTGGTAATAAAATTATGGGAGCATTAAATCCTACCAAAGCAGGTGTATGCAATTGAGAATTTAATAAATCAACTTCTTTATCAATACTAAGCTGAGATTTTTCTCTATTTAAACAGTCTACATAATGACTATTCGGTATGTCTCTCAGCTTTAAAAGATTAAGTAACTTTGAAAATTTCGCATACTTATATATATAATAAATTGCTAATCCAACCCCCACAGCTACCCATATTGACCCAGCTATCATAAGCCAATCAATAGTTACCGTTGTTGCCACTAGAGCAGGGCTTGCCTGACTAACTTGGCTTACCCCACTCGCTTGAGCTGGTCTTGGCGATGTAGTTACATTCTGTATTCTGACCATACTATCAAGTATAGTCTGTTGTGGGATGAGGCTACTGACCACATTACTTAGCGGCAATACAAATAGCAATAAATTAATTTTTAGTAAATTAAATCTCCAACTTGAATCTAAATTTTTATGAAGCAACTTACCTAGGCCCATAATTACCATAAATGCCATACTACCTACAAATGACAATCGTAAAACTTCATAAAATATAGTTATCATCTACTGTTCCTCCAGCCATTTTTTTAAGTCATCTACTTCACTAGGTGCCATCTTCTTCCCTTGATTTAGCGCCGCTAAAAAATTTTTTAATGAGCCATTATAAAAGTTATTCAGCATACCTTGAGCTTCTAAACTATCGTACTCTTCTTTACTAACTAGCGTCGTGTATTCAGTCGTTTTCCCAACACTTTTTGCTGATAAAAGTTTACTACTGACTAATTTAGTCATATAAGTGGATAAAGTCTGATGCTTCCAACCCTTGGAGCAACTTGTATTGAAATACTCTAATATCCAAGCAAAAGTTTTAGGTTCTGACTGTTCCCATAAAACTGTCATGATTTCCATTTCTGTTTTTGTAAGTTTTTTAAACATAGCCAACTCCTTAATGAATTATTCGCCTATATGTCCATCGGCTTATTAATATATTACTATAAACTTATAGGCGAGTCAATACCTTTTTTGAAATTTTTTCAAAAAAATACCTCCGCTTATTTAAGAGGAGGTATAAAAAACGAGTTTCTTCCTTATAATAGTAATTTAATTTACAGTGCTGCAAGGGCCACTGAATTTAATAAACTCCAAGGACTGTTGCCCAAAAAACATAAAGTTGTCAGATAAATATTATTGCTTCCCTTTATCTGCATTATTTCACAAACTGTA
>MDSQ01000520.1_pt1 | contig 10176 bp, 5 predicted proteins | sample 1008251 | NCBI WGS metagenome assembly MDSQ01 (sample SAMN05526597, study PRJNA338239) | gut metagenome | isolation source: Hindgut content | host: Naso unicornis | place: Saudi Arabia: Red Sea | collected 2016-05
TCTTAAGGGAATGAAAGGAACCAATGGCCATGACTGAAATCAGCTGTGACATGCCTTTTGATTGTCAATCTCCTACTACCACTGCACCAGATGCGCCTGCGTTTGCGTTTGCATTCACCAAATTACAAAAAAGGATTGCCACACCTACGTGCGCTCCCTGCAGCCAGAACTTAGACCTGCGTCTGCGCAGACCGACGAAAATAGAGCCCTTAATCTAAATGCTTCCTCTTGTTGAACATAAGAAGAAACCTCACCAGAGCTGTTTCCTGACTGCTTGGCCCTTCAAGGTCTCCACATTGAAGTTGTTTGTCCGAGCTGGCATGATGAAGAAAGCAATCACAGTAACATCACTGTGATTGACCTGCAACAGCAGCAGCATACAAGAGTATGAGGTTACGCCGTCTCCCATACACACACGCACTCTAGCTGCTCTCCTCAACATACAAAAACTATGTGTGAACTCAAACTCCGCCCATTTCTGCGAGCAGGGTGGCTGCGCGAGGAGGGTTAACTCTTTCGACGCACGTGCCTATCGGCGGCAGATCAAACAAACAGTTTGGGACCAACAGGAATTTCTGGAATGAATGTAATAATTCCATCCACACTGCGAGGAACAGTTTACAGCATGGATTTAATTTTGTTATGATATATTTTTGATATGAAAGTTATGTCTGAAAAGTGTGTCTGAGTCCGAAAATAAAACAAAAATTAAATTAGCAACCACATTTAAGCAGAAATACCAAATTCTGTTGCAATCCTGTATGAAATGCAGCGGATTAAAAAAAAAAAAAAAATCAGGCCATTTCACTCATCATTAACTTATAAATGGTGGAGGAAGTAGGAGACTATTTAATGAATGAATTAAAATATTCTGCAACAAACAGGCTATTGATTTTTAAGAAGTGCGTGAGAATCACCAGAAAAAAATACCAAAAATATTGAATTAAATGTGCAATTGAATTCTAATTACTGATGCATCATGCCCAAGTATACAGGCCTATTGTTGAGTTATTTGACCTCAAATTATATGTTCAGTGTTGATCATATGTTCTGCATGTAAACTCTTGCAACTATTTCCTACCTGACCTTTAAACCTACAAGTGTAACAGACTGCTTGAGTTACTGGAGCCCATGTTCCCCCCACACAGTCAATACATTGTGTAATGTATTACACAGCAGGTGATACATTTCTTATTTTGTGGATATGAGGAAATACATATAGGCCTGATTCAAAAGCAAGCACACAAACTCCAAATAAAACTGTAGAACTGTACCAAGAACCAGCACCCACCAAACTTCCGAGACTTGGCACATTTTAAAACAGCAAAATTACATCATTACCTGAAACTATCAAAACCCGTTTTAAATACGAGAAAACCGATAGGCCGTGACTTGAGAGGTGTGTGCATTAAAAAATGCGAGTGAAGGGACGAGTGCTCAAGTAATCTGATCATTTGGTTAAAAGGCATGAACTTAGTGTCAGTTAGAGCTAAATGAGGTACTGAGAAAATGCTGAAATATAATAAATTGAACAAAAATTACAATGTTGGGCCAGACGTCATGTAAACATTGGTGCAGCAGGAAGAGGCAACTACTGTAAGTTTTAGTCTAAAACTCTTCATGGCAAATAGGTCATAGGCTGAACTGCAGGAGAGGTATAATAAGTGGTTGTTTCAGTCTGCATTTATTTAATCTACTGAAAGTCATCTTTGTTGTATTACTGTGTTTTTTGCGTGTTACGCTGTATGCTTTGTTTTCTGTGTAATTACAAACAATTTCTTTAATGTATGACGATTTCCTAAAACACAGAAACCAGCTGAGATGTCATTCACTGGTTTTGTTATTTTATCTTGAGAATTATTAAAGCTGTAAGAGCTAATTAAATTCAGGCTACAGCAGTACAAGCACTCCCTGCTTTTTTCATAACACCTTGCTTTGCAGCACCTTCACCGGTTACACTTCAGCATTCAAACCCACAGCATGGAGAGGCCATGGGAACAGTCCAACTGGCCCTTTAACTCACATTCATTCAGCTTGGAATGAGCTAATCCACCTAGCAGTGAACACAAAAGCCTGTGTTGCATCACAGCTCGCTTAAGCTTTACAGTTAGAGACAATAAGTGTTTGTTTTTATGGTCCACAAACAGAGACGTCAAGAGAATCCTCTTTTGTTTGAGCGGATCATACAGCGAGTGCACCGTACACAACCTCTGCAGTTCAAAGAGGGCAGGTCAAGTGATGCAGAGATATGATAAGGCTGCAGAGAATCAAATAAGGAAGTGATTGGATCCTCTCAATGATGGACTTCTAAAAACAGCAGCAAGCAATATCATTCATCTGGTCATCAAGTTTTAATGGTCCTATCAGTGCCCTTAATTAGCTGGACACGTTCACTGGGTAACTACAGCAAAAGAGCTTACAGTCACCATCCTCTCATATCTGTGGAGCCTTAATGAAAAATTGATTGGTTAATAACACGCTGAAAGTCTAGTCCCTCGCACAGCACGCGGCAGCATTTCCCTCCTTTGCGTCACTTGACACAAAAAGCTACAGTAAGTCACTGGGGTAGGATACAGATTTTGCATTATTAATTCAGAAGCAACAAGTAAACAATCTGCTGTGTTCACGGAAGCAGTTCCAAGAAGCAAAGTCACTGAGCCAATACGTTTATTTAAGCTCAGACTCGTCAAACGTGGAGCACAGAGCCGTTGCAGCTTCATCAGATAACTCAGTGAACGTGCTTCTGGGAAGTTTCACAGTGGGCTGATAAACACATGTGAGCCAAAGTAAAAAAAAAAAAACTGCAGATTTGATGAGGTCAAAGAAAACATGTTTTCATGACTGCAGCGCTTCACCCAAAACCTAATGTTTGTGTTTAGGGTTTGTTTCACTGATACTTCTCTCTCTGAAAGGGGACTCTGGCCGACACAGGTCAAAGGTTGATTAGCTTGTTGTACTTGTTGACCAAAGATATTCTGAATATTCTGTTGATGTTTTTGTCTAATTGGTTACTATACTGAAATGGAACAGAATTTATGTAGGTCTTTCTCCTTGATTTATCACTTTTGTAACCAAGTCTTTTTGCAGCAATAACATGCACAACAGAAACACTACTGCCTTGTTTTTGAGGTGCAGCTGACCCAATCAGATCCAAGAGAGGGCGCTCAGCCTCTCTTCATCCACACAGAAGGCAAATTATTATTAACGACTGCTGACTTACCAAAACATCCTACCATGACTGAGCTGCAGTCCAACACAGCATATTTAAGCTGCCTTGCCAAATACTGACACAAAAACTAAAACTGAATCTAAAATCCTAAATATGACGCTTGCAAAAAGTACATAAACACTAAATACAATAAAGCACAAAGTGAGGTAAACATTAGAAATCAGCTCCAACTATTCTGACTGATATTATCAATAAAAACAAAAGTTCTTGTAAATAATTAGAGATATGTGAATGAAAGTTTTCTTTTTATTTTCGAATGACTTGACCATCATTGTCTGTCCACAATAATTAATCCAAAAGATGGATTCTTTGATTACCAAGTGCTGCCTATCGTCGCCTTCTTGGTGCATTCTATAAACAAATCTATACACAAATACTTTAAATCCACATGGTGATGATGTCAAATGTTTGACAATTGATGCTGCCCAATCCTTTGGATCAGCAAAACAAATAAGACATAAAAGTTATAACCTTTAGAGATAATATTTTAAATAACACACATGATAATACAGTGTGAATAACACTGCACCTCTTACATCAATTCTGTTTCTTTCCATTTTTGCTTTGTCATTGAAGGTAGCTGTAATTCACCACATTGCTGCCACAAAATGAAGAAAGTCACAATGTGTAATTGTTGCAGACTCTCTCTACACCTCCCTGTGCTTCTATTTTTACTGTAATTCATGCCAGAAAAGGAACAAAACACAAAGCTAAAAATGAATTTAACTTTTTTTAAAATGAGTAGGTAGCATTTCAGTGCGGCTGGAATGCTCAGTTTTTCTTTTTTTAATATTATCCCAAGAAAACACACCAAATTCTGACCATTTACAACTTTTATTGTAAAAGTTTGCTGAATTGGATTTATAAAGAGTTAGACAAATGTTAAAGCAGTCAGAGAAGGGGTAGAAAAAACCTGATGATTTCCCTCGAAAAGTAAGAAAATATTATTTAAGATACTTTTACTGAAATGGACACATGGACATTGTGAAAATAATCCTGTCAGTGTGGTTTCTTTGTGTGGCTGTATGAGATCCATGTGTTTCTCAGTGGTATTTCCTTTCCCTAGTTTCCCTAATGACAGAATATTTTGGGCCTTGTGGTAAACAGAAATAGCAACACTTCTGAAGGACAGGCTTCTCTTTTTGCACCACATGCTGAAGAAATAGAGACTGCACTGTATGTGTGTGTGTGTGTACTTTATTGAGAGCTTATTTGAACTTCTCTGCTACTGATTGACTGACTGAGTTTTTTTCAGTCAGCTACATATCCTCCTTCAGCCTGAGCTCATACAGGCTGCTCCTGTGTGGACGGATGCATTTCTTATCCACAGAGTGGTGATGCCTGGCTAAACCAGTGACACGATGCACAACACAAGGCTTGTCATTTAGGAAGCTTGTTGCATGCTTGTTACCTGTCTGCGCTACTGCTACCACACAGTTATGAAAGAGCACAATTCACGTTGGTTTGGTTTTGGCAGCTTAAATATTCACACTAAATTTTATGACCTACATGGAATATTCCCTTTTCTATTTGATGTCATTAGACATCATGTCTGTTTTGGAAAATAACATTATTGTATTTTTCACTGGTGGTTGGGTCCAGTAATATGGCTTGATTCATTACAGATGGTCTTCACACAAACAGATGTGTGCACAATTGTTTCTTCGGGGAATGACTCATTTGAAGAGAAAAGCAGCATGTTTTTAATGGGAGAAGTGCTCTCAGAGGTCAATTACTGCTGTCATTTAATTTCCAGAATAAAAGAACTGGAGTATCACTTTCCTCTATTGCCGAAAAACGCGGAAAACATCTTTGTCAGTTGCAACTGCAATTTAAAATAAAAAATTTCATCAGCTACTTTTTCTAAGTTTATTTGGAAATAAGATTTCTTTTTTCTTTCAGAATCTCAAGGAGGAGGAATTACTGTCTGTAATATTCTCCAAAGGCTGGTTAAATATATGATTTTTATTCATGACTTAATCAAAAACAAATCACATCAATCAAATGTCTTTTTGATAGAGAAATGTGTTGGCATGACAGTAGAATTGATGCTAACCATTTTGTTGCTGGCGAGGCACGACCATGCAGACACAAATGCATGCATATATTCACACACACAGATATACAGAGTTTTGGAGAAGTATGTTTGCCAGATGTTTAGTTTCATGCAGCTGTTTTGATCTGCAGAACCGCTCTTTGTATTTTTAAGTATGACAGGTGACAGCCACATATGATTGGTGTACATTTTTCAACACTGTCAACCGAGTGTGCAGCTTATCTGCTTTATTATTATATAGTTTCTAAAGTTTTTAGGTTTAGTTTTTCCTTAATCGGACAGTAAAACATGCTTTTCGCGATCATTTTTCAAAAGAGGGCTGTCATTTATTTTAACTTTGTCTGGTGTTGAACAGTGGACAGGTAGCCTGCTCCTGCTGGGCACTTTGCTCTTTAATTGCTGTGCAAAGTTGTTACTCACTTGTGATGTGTAAGCCACTCCTGGTACAGTTTGCACTGCACCTCGTTTTCATTCAGTTGTTTGAAGCAGTTCCACACAGAACTTTTTTAAAGGCTGTATTAGTCGCTGCATTTTTCTCCTGGTTATAATGCTGAGGTCAGATTACATGATATCAGCCTGTTGATGGCCCGACTGGGAAGACGAAGGGCATCGGGTTGGCTTGGAAACAGTCATTGAGCATCGGGCGCGACAATTGATTCATCTCGCGTAGTGTGTCATGCTCGACAACAACTGATGCTGCCTCTAGGACGCCTCACGACCTTACGACAGAAAGACTAACATGTTTGATTTTTTCTGTACCTTCCACGATGGCTTGTCAGTGGCAGTCAGTGGTGAGCGCTTCCTGTCGTTGATGTCAAGCACGTTGTGAACTGCAAACAGTGATTGATTGGGGAGCAACATGTAGTCGGTCATGACTCTCGGCCGCGACACGGCAAGAATTCATGACCCTTCAATCACCTAATCTGACACAGTGAACATTTTAACAGACCTCTGTAGTCTGACCTCGGCATAAACTGGCATCCAGCTGATCTCACCGCACTGTATCCCATACTATAATGCTGCCCGAGTTTGGACAAGAGCATGCCACACACATAATACCAGTGCTTCATAACACCATTCTGCATAGTGTCATGTTATTACCATAAGCTGGTATAAAACAAGGGAAAAAATATATTTGAAAACAAGACGATAGTCCTATATAAACTGAAACAACTATCTGTGCATTTGAAAGTAGTGAAGTCACTTTTTCCTTTCTTGCATGTATTGCAACTGCTTTTGCAAAGTCCAACCAAAGTGTCAGTCAGCGCCAAACCAGTTTTATTGATCAGTCCTTTTTATGAGGGCAGCTTTGATAATCGCAACCATTCATTTGTGTTTTAATGTTTTTTCTAGTGACATAAAACCACAATTTCAGTTAATTAAATTAAGCCACAGTAAACTCGATTTCCAGGTCCAGTCCTTCACACAGTATTTGGTAAAAACATTCAGATTGCATTCTCCTGATTTAAATTACTTGCAGACAGTGTTGAGGGGTCAGGGGAAAAATTAAATGTGTTTTACGTGTCTATTGGGAATAAAAGTTGAAATCATGTTTACTGTGTTGAGTAATACTCTAGCAGGGAAAGCTTTGGTTGATATTCTTCCTTTTTCCTTTTTTTCTCCTCTTCTACTCGTCTCTCCTCTCCTCTTGCTGTGGTTTCTGGAAGATCTCCTAATCCATGGACTTGAAAAGTCTTCTTGCGGGTCGCCCCCAGTAATCAGGCCCGCACTGGTCCTTCCAAACCAGCCAAACCTCTGGCTGCCTTCCGTCTGACCGCTGGGCCACACACTTGCACGTTTGATGCTATAAATGCTGCAGAGGAGCTCAGAAATTACACTCAATAAATACAGAAATCAAATAAAACAATTTCTAAATATTAGCCTTGCAATCTACTTTCCTGCAGTCGTATAAAACTGCCTTTGTTGCTCACAGTAAATAGGTTCCTTTGGCCCTGCCAACTTAAACAGCAATGTTGGGTCAATGGCAGTGTGGCTTGGCTTAATTAAACTCAGTGCTGATTTGCAGAGACAGCGTCCAGACCAGAGAGTGGTTTGAGTCTGCTCGGAGTCTTTACACTGATCCTAATGGTGCCAACTCTCCAGCAACTTCCACAGACTTTATTCACAAGTATGTTCAACTCACAGCGCCTCCGACAAGTTAAATGAGACATTATTACAAAAATGAAAATTTCTGTGTCACTAATCTTACTTTTAAAACTACTGCAACATCCCCACAATCACAGGATCAATCAAATCAATCAATCAATCAATCAAACTCCGATTTACATTATAATGATCTTGTACAACTTCAGTGTTTCCTCCAGACTTGCGTTCTTTTAAAGAAAAAAACCCCTTAATTATATGTGCATGTGCAATATACTAGTTGATTGGCTGCATTGGTTGTTTTTTAGTAGCGATTAGCAGCTCTATAGGTCACTCTGTTGTTACACAAAAGTCACACAATACACACGTGATCTCATTTCTAAATGACGGCGATTGACTCGCTCGTCTTTCCCTGTGCATTCAGATCACGCTGCATTCACGTGTTCACTTATTTACTGTACAACAATCCCAGATGCTCTTATCAGTCACACTCATACAGTGTAAAGCAAAGCACACGATTAATTCAGCAACCAGGCCAAAGATTAGCCAATGATTCAGTCAAACAACTCAGTCACTTCCCTCATTTCTATTCCTCATTTATGGTGCTCGCTGTCACTCATTGTAGCTACAGTAACCAGACGCAGCGTGGGCGGTGCAGACAAGCACGACGGAGGCAGAAGTCTGTGTAATTCAGAGAGTTAAAGTGCAGAGTTAGAGCCACATTTTACATGCAAAAGAAAAAAATGAGCGCCGTTGAGGAAAATTGTGGCGGCGACAGCAAAAGTAATGATGTACTCGTGCTGAAAAAGGTGGACATTCCACTGTGTGAAACTTTTTCACCTTTAAACCTGACGACGATGCACAAAGAGTCACAGTCTGCAAGCAATGCTTTGGCATCGTCGCAGCATCGCAAGGTAACAGTACGAATCTCTGTAACCACCTCCAGTGTCACCACAACATCCAGTTAGAGTTAGAAATGAACGACAAGGAATCACTTGATGATTATGCAATTGGCATCTTCAAAATAAAAGTCCACCAACTTAAACTCATTTGAGATCTGAGTGTCACTGATGTTACACACATAGTCCGCCTCCCCTCTTCCTGCTGTTCTGTCGGCTCAGAACACTGTGCGCCGTAGAGTGCAACAACTGAATCAAGGATGTTGTCTTGGAGACGAGTCGTGCAAAGATGCCGGCACAGTAATCTGTGACTTTCCACTGCTTTGCCAGCAAAAGTCCCATTTCATCAATTTTATTTTCCTATGATCTAACGTTAGCCAAAACCAGTCCTGAGTCCAAACTGGACTAACGGCTCTTGCCCCAACTCGCTTTCCTCTCTACCTTGGGCAGTGATCGTTTCAAAAATCTGCTGCTGTTCATCCAAAACAAGTGCCTCCTTTTCCAACATTGACAGCACCTTTCTCTTAGGTCATATGTGTTCCAGCAAAAAAGCTAAAAAAATGAACAGATCAAAACGAAACTTATGGAGAAAGTTTGAAGGAACTACCAGATCTGCATGTACCACCATTGCCGCATGTAAGACTTTAATAAATGCTCCAGCTGAACTCTGCTGTGCTGTAGCAACTTAGCAAAGAGTTCAATGCTTTATGTAATAATCTCAGAGAGAGAAGTGGTAGTGTTGGAGTGTGTGTGCATGAAGGAGGGGTTACGATAGCGGGGGGATTGCATGAAGGACCCTCAGGGTAGAGTCCTCAGATCTACTTACCTTCTCTTCACAACATTAAAAGGATGATATTACTTTGCTGAAAGCACAGAATTTCAATGAGAGCAGGAACAAACAAAAATGTTAAAGAATTCATTATAATATCATTTAGTAGATCAAAAGATTGGGCTGAGGCTAGAGATGCTTCTCAGAGATGAAGCTATTGTAAGTAGCTCTGCAAGCTCATCTGCATTTGTCTTTCATTGTCTGATTCGCTCTGCATTTCAGTGCACATATTGCTCTTTGACACATTTTTAATCGAGACAGTTGTTCCCCGAATGAGGTCTAGAGCTCCCCTGGAGGCCAGCGGAACAGCGTTTCTCTAAACTGTGGGGTGGGAAACTCCAGGGGGTGTAAAGACACTGTAGGAGGCCATGCATGACTAGGGCACATAACGTGGAAAGGAACTGAAGTGAAATGAATTTTATGTTAAAAACAATAAATCAACACTCTTTTGCTTATATTTTCATTGTTACTCAACAAAGAACCAACAAACTTTCCAAGAATCTGTTGATTTGTGTGATGGTCACTAGTTTTAAATATTTCAACCTTGTTTCGGTGATGTCATGTTTTTTAAAATCAGTTTGGCATGTTGGACAGGTCAAAATACTACAATACTCATAAAGCTCAGCTGCCATTGCAACACAAATCAGAAATGCTGTGAATCTGCAAAAACTGTCAGGAGTAAACAACAAAACACATGTAACAGAAATCAACCAAAAAGTTGACACAGAACACTCGCCACACGGCAAATGCAGGCGTGTGTTCGGTGTGTAAATTTTGGGAGCTATACAGCTAAATGTCTGTTTCCACTGCCGCTGTGCTGCAACCCAATAAAGAATATTATAGGCCAAATCTATGTGCCGTGACACTGTCATTCCTTGTCTAGGCTGCCTAACATTTTTTTTAATCTCAATACATATTTGACTGGAATTAATCCAATTTTTTCAAGAAACTGAAATCTTCCTGGACACTTTAAAGGCACCAGATTTTTCTCGCGTAAGCCCAGCATTAGAGCAACAATATGGAACTTAACCACAGACTGCAGCTTCGAACATGAAACTTA
>MDSQ01000521.1_pt1 | contig 10176 bp, 5 predicted proteins | sample 1008251 | NCBI WGS metagenome assembly MDSQ01 (sample SAMN05526597, study PRJNA338239) | gut metagenome | isolation source: Hindgut content | host: Naso unicornis | place: Saudi Arabia: Red Sea | collected 2016-05
CATGAGGTGAAAAGAGAAATTGCATTTTGAATCTGCATGACTTCTTAATTCTGTTTGACAGTGCTGACGGGCCATAAATAAGATAATGAGACTGAAGTTGTGTGTTGTGTAAAATCTGACCTTGTGCCGTGGTTGGCCCCCGGGCTGGACTTTGGTTTTGTCTGATTTAGACACAGAAAAGCATCAAAAACAGCAGCAGAGCTCGTGTGACGTACACAAAACTCAAAGCTGTAAATCTCTCAGGTCACACTGCTGCATTTGTTTAAATGATGAATAAAGTGTTAAAAGTTGATAAGAATTTGGTCTAAAGGGCATTCAGCTCTTGTTGTTGAACAGCATTTGTTTAACCATAATGGTTTCTGGAGATAAAATATTTCTTTTTTCCTTTTTCTTTGCTGAGCGCTGTGCTTAAGTGGACTTGTAAAAAAATCCAATGCATACATTCTCAAAATACCTTAATTTATACAAAATGATTTTTACTTGGAATATTTATTTTTCAGACCAGACTGTCGGCTGTTCAGTTTGACACCAATCAGTGAATCTGAAGTCTTGTCAAAAACTCCAGTGGGCTCCAACAGTTTACAGTCTGTATCCTTTAGTGTTGACTGTTTAAGATACTTGTGAATAAATAACTGACTTCTGTTTAATTTTTTTAGCCACTCTTCTTTGTTTTTGTTCACCTCCTTTGAATCTGCAATGCCAGCTCGCTGTAGAAAAAGATGCACTGGAGCAGCTTAACTTAATGATTGATTATCTAATAAAGTGTGTTTTTTAAAGTGATGTCTAGACTAATGCAAAACAAATATACCACTTTAACAACACTCTGACTTTTATTTGGAGCCATCAGACTCACTGGGTCATCGGCATTGTCTCAAAAACAATGTCCAAGAAGTTTACGAAAACACGTAAGAACATTTTTAAATTAATTTTTTCATATTTTATTTGGCAAAACAATAAATCACAAATTTTAGTAGTTGCAAAAACACCAAAGCACACATAACCGTCGTGCTGTGATGCCACCGTGTCATCGCTCCGTGCTCTGCTCCCTGCTGACTTGTTTCTTCAGCAGCTCCTGGGTGGTGAGAGCTGGCGCTCCAGACAGGACTCCATGTTGACACGAGTCATCTGGCCTCGTGGTTATTAATGGAGGCAGCCCACTTGTTGAGCACTTCTTCTCAGTTTCCTTGATTTCTTATTAGGGCCCGAGCACCGAAACAGTGTGAGGACTTATTGTAATTGAAGGAATTATTGTTATTTTGCCCCAGTTTACGTGATTTTGAGGACTTTAGATGAAATTTGGTAGACATGTAGAGCATGTCAAGACAAACAGATTTGCCCCTTGGACTGAAGTTTCAAAAAAAGGTTGTTTTTGGCGATTTCCGGCATTGGAATTTAACAAACTCCTCCTAGGGATTTTATCGTATCCTCATGAAAATGGCTGTGTGTGCTCTTGACCCCTTTGGGATGAAAAGTTATTAAAATTGTTTGGATTGGAGTCACGATGTGGGTGTGGCAGGGCCGCCATTTTGAGCGTCTCGCCGTGAACAACGAAATGTGTATAACTTCACTGTGCATTGTTCTACATGCACCGAACTTGAAACATTTCTCACGGGTGCCAGCCTGAACACATCTGTATGACGAATTTCACTCATGGTCATACTGCCACCAACTGGCGACAGGAAATGACACGAATTATTGTATAATTTGCTGCTCTTTACAGTTTGGACTGACTCTGTTGTACTTTGCTCTGATTAATGTTTACACAGTGACGATGCTGAATGACTAACCATAGGAGGTTGCATCAAACGCCAGCACCACGATGACGGCGTTCTTCGCCATGGACAGGAAGTTTATCCGATCTGTCTGAAATTCGCAGGTGTGCAAGGGCCCATTCAATGCTGCTTGCAGCTTTAATTGTACATATTGAGGTTCTTTGGCAGCGTCTGACTTGTTATTTTTGTTGTCCCTTTTCTCCATTTACTTGACTTTTATAGAGACGTGGCATCTAAATTTGGAGACTGGAAAAGAAAAGAAAAAATATATATATGAAACCTCTGAAGAACATGCAAATAAACATAACATATTTAAACAAATATTGTTTTCCACCTGAGTATCATTACCACTACCACAACTAACTTTGCTACTAGTTAATACAACTAACTAAACAATAACTAAACGTTCACCTGAGCTCATGTTTGTCGAAGGAATCACTGATCATGATCAGAGGCTAAACATTGTGGTCAAAGCTGCCAACAGGCAAACACAAATAAATCTGGGATGTAAAAATAATCTACAGCAGTATGTATTTGGTAAAGGAACTGCCAAACACGACTTTTAGTCTTTAGATTGTTTGAGAACACAAACTGTTGTGAATGGTGCTAAACAAGAGGTATGTTACTTCAGATAAAATCCTGCTGTGAGAGCACAGACACACATAAATGTCAGTACAAGCACCAAACCGATACGACTGCCGAGGCACTTCTACAAAGAGAGTTTTGGCAACGAATAAAGAGGTAGGAGGGCTACAGCGTTATTTAGGGTAAAAAATATACAAGAAGATGCTCTTTGGATGAAAAAGGTTCATAGTCACAAAAAGGAGGAATAAACCGAGACACTCTTCTAATGTGTAAAAGGCTTCAGTATAAAGACTCGTTCATGATGGAACTTCAAAGAAAAGCCAACAAGTTTCAGCCAAGAGTGACCTTCATCAGGACTTTAACGAGGAGAAAGGACTAACACCAAACAATTTACAACATCGATTATGAGTTTGGTAAAAAACAGCTGGTGCTCAGGTAAAAATACTCACCTCAAGTAATCAAGCAGTCACTAGAGGGCAGCACATACAAATGTAAAAGCTGTAGACTGTGGAAGAAACAGCACAAAAGACAAATGAAGCATAATCCTATAATGGACAAAGGTTCAGGGGCTCTCTTACATGGAAAATTGTCTGTAAAAGTGAATTACAGACCAAATCAAAGTCAATAGAAATGAATTACTATTATTATTACTTCCATTTGAATTTGCTGCCCTCTAGTGACTGCTTGTAGTGACCGATGTTATACATGAACCCGTGTTAATCCTTTCTCCTTGTTAAAGCCCTGATGAAGGTCGCTCTGTTGGCTTTTCTTTTCAGTTCCATCATGAACAACATGAACTTCCTCCTTTTTGTGACTATAGTTTCAGCATCGTTCAAATAAAACAATGCTAATCATTAGCATTAGCTTTGAAAACATGCTAACATCAACCTGACTGCAACATCACAGTAACATCAGATATTCAGTGAGTGCTGATGTAACAATTTATCTAAGATTTGTGGTTTGTTTGTTTGTTTGTTTGACATATTAAATACATAAATCTAGCAGAGACAATTACCAGTTCAAAGTTTCAAAGTTTCCTTTTGACTTTTTTTGGAGTCTCAGATGGATGTGGACTCCTGCCTCTTCTCCTTCTTCTTCTTCTTCAGACCGAAGAACTGGCAGACTCTTTTCCAGAAGGACTTTTTCTTCTTCTTCTTCGGAGCGCCGTCCTCACAAACAGAGGAACCTTCCTGGAGTTCAGGTGCCTGTAAAGTAGGAGCGGACTCCTCCTTCACCTGCCGCGTGCGCTCCACGTCCTTCTGCTCATCCAGATGTGGTGTCTGACTCTGGAGCGCCCGGGAGACCTGTTCCTCGACAACTGTTATCATTCGTTCATCGAATTGGAATCTTAGGTCCTCCATCTCCCTGTGGAAGGACGTCTCCCTCTCAGAGGCATTTTGCTGCAGCAGTTTGACCTTCTGCTCCATTTCTAGTTTGAAGGCATCCTGCTCAGCCTTCAGCCTCTGGACTGTCCTCTGGAAATCAAGTTGCAGCTGCAGCTTTTCATTCCTTGGTTTTTCAGCCAGGAGATAACTTTGGTATTTCTCCTGGATGTCCTGGAATGAAGCTCTCAGTGCTTCAAGCTCATTTTTTGCTTGCTCCTCTTTCTTTAACAACAGCTCTTCTTGGGACTTGTGATGATCCAGCTGTTTTTTCACTTCTTCCAGTTCTCGGGCATATTTGTTTTTCAGAGTTTCCTCTTTCAAACACTTGGCCACCTCTTTCTGAACCTCATTGGCATACTGCTTCAGCCCGTCTTTGTGTTTGGTGACCTCCCTTGTTAAATATTCCACCTGGTCCCAGAGAGTTTGATTCTCACTCTTCTCGGCATCCAGGTCCTCAGAGAGCTCTTTTTCTTTTTTCTCCTGTGAGAAATTGTCTTTCCTCACTTGTTGGAGCTCAGCCTTCAGCTGCTCGATCTGTTCTAAGAGAGCTTTCTGTTCCATTTTGTTTTTCTGCCAAACAATTTGCTTTCTAAGTCACCTGTAACAATGTCTCTGATAAAACCAGTTCAGTTTGGTGATTCCTGTCAGAAGATGCTCACTCGCTCGTATGTCGTCTGTTGAAAGGTTTCTAATAAACTCAGCAGCTCAGTGTGGTCCTTAAGGCAAGATCTGATGACATCATGCTTTACATCACGCTTTGTGATGATGTCACAAAGCACAGTTCTTTGTGATGTCATCACAAAGCACAATTCTTTGTGATGTCATCACAAAGCACAAGAAGTCTAGAAGTTCTTCTATGTGTCCTTATCCGATGACATCACACATTAGAATATTGACAGTTCACTTGGTCAAATATCTGATTAAGATTTTAAGACTCTTGCAAGTGTCAGCGTTGGTTTGCTCTTCACTCTTGAGAAATTGTGTTTCCATATTCTTCAACATGAACACGAGTTGTGATACAGAAGACTTTAAAACTCTTCATCCTCCATCTTCTGGGAGAAAAGGTAAGTGACAAGTAAAAACAAACAAAGAAATCCTGAACTGAAAATGTTCATTTCAGTTACAAAGGTCTCATCAGAAATGTCAGATTGTTAAATCATTATATTTACTGATGCATTAATATCTAAAAAGCATTTTCGGGTTTAAAATTGATTAGATGGAACAAATTTTGACAGTTTTACTCTTGGACGGTTAAATTTGTAACCAGTGATGGATGAAACAACACAGTACAACTTTTAGGTAGACTTGTAATTATGGGGATTATTTTTAATTTCGTGCGACTTTCTTCTTTCTCCACTACATTTAAGGAGAAATGTCGTCCCTTTAACTTCAACACATCTGTTTGTGTCACATTTTACATGCAGAACATTTGAGTTTACAATATATGAGACAGTGTTTAGATTTTATTGATCCCCAAACTCAAAGTATTTAAAATGAGCTCTTATCAACCTGTTGCAACATTTAATGCTTCATGAGGAAATATGATGTGCATAAGAATGTAACAGTACTAAAGGGGATTCTGCAGGACTGTTCATTTGAACTTTAGTTACCTAAAGTACTTTTAAACAAAAACTCTTACTTAAGTAAAATATCTGGATACTTTTCACACTCCTGTCTTTATGAGGATCATCTCATTTTGTTCAAATAAGAAAATACAGTTTTCTGTAGATAATCTGATAATTAGAGAAACAGTTAAAGTAGTTTGAAGTAGTAGTCTGAAATGTAGTTTGTCTGTAGTTTGTATAGAAGTTATAAACTTATAAAGTGGTGTAGTTACCAAATGAAAGTTAGTATCTTGAGTGATTGCACAGATTTCTTTTCCGTGCTGTTATTAAAATAGTAATAAAGTATCTGCAGTCTTGTATAAAGTGCCCTAAAGGAATACTTGAGGAAAAGTAAAGAATACCTTACTGGAAAATGACTTTGGTAAAAGTGAAAGTCACCTATTAAAATATAATCTGAGTAAAAGTCTTAAAGTAGCTGGTATTTACTGTACTTAAGTATCACAAGTACAGTAAATATTAAGTAACGAAAATACAAGTAAAAGTACATATAAAAAATAAATAAAATGCTGTTTAAAAAAAGCAGTCAGGTTCGACTTTTTAAAAACGGTTAATTCTTCATTTATGTTGCCTCTGGTCAACAGGACAGGACAGATTATTTCAGTATAAAAACAAAATGTCAATGAAATGCCCACAAAGTGCTCACAGAAAACTTTCTAAGCTGGTATGGGCCTAATTTGAACACAACAGGCAAAAGTTTGGCTCAAGCTGATTTGCAATCGTGCGACTCTGTCTATGTCAGAACAACAAAATGATTTCAAATCAAACGTAAAACATGACGACAGCAGCACCCAAAGGAACAACACAGTCATTAGCTGAAACTGAAAAACTTCCTGTTAGTGCTCAAAATAAGCCACATCAAACGCAGGTGGAAGAAATATGTGAAGCCTCTCCAAGACTTTTTCTGTTGCATGCGCGCTGCAAGCACATCGCAGCATTTCTCCTCTTAATCATGAGAAACTTCATGTAGATATTAAACATAGTGACAGACATTTTGTTTGATATCGCTGTCTGAGTGTGAACAATGAAATGTACGGCGGCTTAAGAGCACCTGTTTGCACTCACACCACACAAAGCTGATCCAACGTCTTGCAGTCTGTGATCAAACATTATTGGCTACTGAAAGAAAACTAAAAAAATCACTGGCTAGTAGCAAATTTCTCCTGTTTTTATTTGGTAACAAGTAAAGAAGGTGATTGTGGGAAATGTGTCAGAGTAAAAATATCTGTTTTCTTTAACCAAGTATTTCTACTTTGTTACTTTGCAGCACTGAGTATCTGTGATCTGATGGTAAATTTGATATTTTTCATTTATAGAAAGTAACAGCAGTTCAGAGAGCAGAGATGTCTCTGCAAAGACCAGAAGTGGGAAGAGGAAGGCCAGTGGTGACAGAGGCACACCACAGAAGAGGAGAAGAGAGTCTGACTCTGGAGGCAGAGAAAGAAAAGAAGACTCCAGAAAGAGACGGAGGACGGCTGAGCCTGAACCCACGTCGAGGGGGATAAAAAGGAAAGCCTCGGCAGACATTAAGGACAATGGCAGGAAGAGACAGAAGGTCTCAGAACCTGAACAAAAGCCAGAGGAGGCCATTTCAGAGGAGACCAGCTTAGAGGCTTTTGAGGCTAAATACAAACAGCTGGAGGAACTGGGTGTAGGAGGTCAGGGATCGGTCTATGCTGGTCACAGGAGAGCTGATCTTTTCCCTGTGGCAATCAAACACATTCCCTGGAAAAAGGTGACATATGAAGAGGCCACTGAGAATGGTAGCGCACTTCCTCTTGAGGTGGCTATCATGCTGAGGATGAGCAGCCGAGCAGGAGGATCTGTAGGGAAATCTGCAGCCATTTCCCTCCTGAATCATTATCTTCTGGACCAGGAGCTGATCCTGGTCCTGGAACGGCCGACCCCCTGTGTTGACCTCTTTGACTATAAGTACAAAAACAAAGGAGGGGTCCTGCAGGAGGAGGAGGCCAGACTGTTGATGAAGCAGCTGGTGGAAGCGGCCAAAGAGCTGGAGTCAGAGAACATCTTCCACCGGGACATCAAACTAGAAAACATCTTGATTGACACCAGCACTGATGTCCCACGGCTGAGGCTGATTGACTTTGGCTACAGCTGCTTCACAGACAAGGCCTCAACATTCTCTCGTTTCTTTGGTACAGCACAACACGTCCCACCAGAAAAGCTTTGGTACGGGACCTACAGTGCTGGTCCCACTACGGTGTGGCAGCTGGGCGTGGTGCTGTTTGAAATGCTGCACCGAGGTGTGGCATTTGAGACCAGAAAGTTCTTGTGTGAAGAAATCAGCATCAGTGAAGAGTTGTCTGATGATTGCTGGGATGTGTTGTGTCAGTGTCTTGAACATGAGCCGCAGCAGCGTCCCTCTCTGGAGCAGCTCAAGCTTCACCCCTGGCTCCAGTAGAACAGCCCTTCATCTCCACATCTGAATTATTCAACATTCACTGCAATGAACTGTGATTATCGGGTTCTGTGTCTCTTTGATTCAGCGCAGAAAACTTCTTTTGGCCTATAAATAACGCCATTGAACGCCCTGATGTTGAAACTCCTGAAGAAAACACGATCCTAATCGAACCTCCTCTTTCTCCGTTTGAAGAGGATGATCAAGAAATAGTCATTGTTGGTCAAGATGAAGATCCTTGTGTCCCCTCAAGTGGCTTTTTCAGGCCTTGGAGTAACGGCATTGAACGCCCTGATGTTGAAAGGCCTGAAGAAAACAGGATCTTTGTTTATCTTCCTGTCCTTCCTTGTGACGAGGAAGATGAAGAGATTGATGTTGTCAGTCTGGATGATGAGGATTAGTCTCAAAGAGAAGATGAAGATGGTGTTGGCTGTGGCAGGTTTCCCTCTCCTGCCCCTCAGCAGCCAACTCCTTCTGACATCGGATGGACTTGAGAGAACAGAGACGTCTTCCTGTCCATTATACACCTGGACATGATGATCCTTACGCTCACCCTCAAGCTTACTTTGACGATTACCCTGACGCCTCTCCTTACAATTTTCCCCGTGCTTATCCCTATGCTGCTCCTGATGCAGCTACGCACACTCTCCCAGCTCCTTCTCCTCCTCCTCCTCCTCCTCCTCCTCCTCACAGCCTCTCCAGAAGAAGAAGGAGGGAAGAGAGCGACAAGGACCAAGTCGTCAGAGGCCAAAGTGAGCTGACAACAGTGACTCAAACTAACTGTGCATTCCTCCACAAAGCTCACAGTCCTCATGGAATCATGGCAGCCATCAGCATGCTCACAGTGAACCTCTTCACACTGCCACTGGCCTCTGCGTCTGGCAGGACCAGCGATTTCAGGGTCAGCCTTTGCGTCTGGCAGGGCTGAAGACACCCCAGGTTGCGTCATGCACTGGTGACTGTTTTTACCACTTCTACATGTTTGTACGGTGGCTGGATCGACTTTTCTTTCACCCTGAGGTTCGCTTTGCGTCTGGCAGAGCCGGTAATTCCTCAGGTAGCCCTTGCGTCTGGCGGGGCTGTCGATCAGCCATACATGTAGCCTTTGCGTCTGGCGGGGCTGCCGACACACCGTACATGAAACATTTGCAACTGACAGGGCAGGAACCTTCCTCCTGGTCCTGCGTTTAACTGAACACAGTCTCCTTCGTCGCAGCATTATTGACTGCTGCTTGTTGGTCTGGGGTCCACACAGTCAGATGGTGGAACTTTGGATTGTTCCCCCAGTGAAACTCAGTGATGGACGATGAAAAGAAGAGGCAGGCAGCACCATGTGTCATGGAGGGAGCATGTGAGTGTCTGCAGTCCTCCGTCAGACCAACACCAGAGCCAGCAGGGACTGGACTTCACTGTCCAGGAGAAAGGTAAAAAAAAAACATAGTGAAATCTGCAAAAATATAAAACAAAAGTCTTCCTTCAGAGGCAAAATCATTAATGCCACGCTGGCACTGCTTTACACCAGCAGATGGAGTTCAGTGAGATTCATGCAGACAGAAGAACCTGGAGATAAACCCACCAACGCTGGATGTGACAGAGGACCACCTGAACTACGGACAATCACTTCATGGAGGTGAAGAAGTTAAGTACACTTTTCTGTTTGTCCATAAAATATCACTATCATAGTAATTCAAAGATTACTTGATGTACTTGTTTACTTGATACTAACCATTTTTGTCTTTTCAGGTCACTTTGGATGAAGAAAGTAAGTAACCTGTGACTTCGAACAGACTGACATAAAAATAGATCAATTAAAGAGAAACTGATTTATGTCATTGCTTAAACTCACTATAGTACACGCTGTGTGCAGCACCTGCTTATAAAAATAATATTGTTTTAATATCATGTAGTAATTCAGAGATGACTTGTTTTACTAACGGTTGTATGTCTCACTTTGTTCTTGTGTTCCTGCATCACCTGAGCTGCTGCTGTTCACTGTGGACGAAGACGGTGAGTTTGACTTTCTGACATGTAGAGAAAGTGACCTGTAATATGTTTCTGTAAAAATATAAAACTAGACAGAGTGATGGTGTTAGTGTTCAAATGAGTTTAAACATGTAATATCAATGAATGAATATTTCAAAGCTTATTTTAACTGTCTTGTCCTCCTCTTCTCTTCCTTCACTACCTGAGCTGCTGCTGTGACGAAGGAGGTGAGTAACTTGTGACTTACACTGAATGTACCTCATTGTGCCTTTAATAAGCTTCTGTATTATAGGAGACATATAATGGAAAAATCCATTTTCGAAGGCTTTTAAACATATATTTGGGTATTTGGCTTGCCTCCTGGCCCGCAAACTGTGAGAGTAGACAACAAAATCAGTATTTTGTCGGCT
>MDSQ01000522.1_pt1 | contig 10175 bp, 4 predicted proteins | sample 1008251 | NCBI WGS metagenome assembly MDSQ01 (sample SAMN05526597, study PRJNA338239) | gut metagenome | isolation source: Hindgut content | host: Naso unicornis | place: Saudi Arabia: Red Sea | collected 2016-05
AATCAACCCCTGTGAGTCTTCTCATAGATCATGCTAATTCTACCTTACCTAAGGGTCATTTCCATTTCCTCCAGTTAATTAATGCAAAAAAACATATTAAACTAATCTTGCAGTATTTATTGAAAAATGTCAATCATTTTCAGCACATACAGTATGATTTGCATTTAACTAATTTCCCATATAGTGTCTGGAATTGAAATGTAAATTGCTGCAAGACATTAATATGCATATGCAAACCATGAGAGAACGCTAGCTCACCTTTATTTGATAATGAATAGCATTGTCTTCAATAAGAGGTCACCCTGCAGCTAAATGGATGAGGACAGATTCTGCAGCGCTGTGCAACATTACCCAGTTCTCTCAAAGTGTGGGCTTTAACTGTGGGCTTTTCATAAAAAAGTAAAATTACTCTTAGTCTACTAGAAAGATAGAAGTTAGCGTATTGTAAGCAAAAATTCTCATTTTATTTAAATTTCAAATCAATTCTGTGTGCCATAGGCTTTTCAGCTGCACTGCAGATGCGCCAGCAGGAGACTTCTCTCTCCAAAAAACTGACGGCATCGGTCATTCTGTCAAACTGCATAATAACAAGCCATGCACACATTCGGTGGCAATACAGGACAAGTCCTCCAAACTAAACAAGGGCTCATTTAATCTGATTGCAAAGCATTTTAAAATGACTAATATGAGTGTTTTACTGTAGCACCCACTGCCAGGAAAACACTGACAATGCCATCATCATACAGGAAGTTGTGGTGTTCTTATAAGGAAGGTTACGATATTGTAGCCCTTGTTCTATCAGCACAAATACTCTCCTCCAATGTAAGCCAAGGCTTACATATAATTTGCACCTCTAAAAAATTGTCGATGCATTGCGGGTCAATCAAGACTACACAAATGTGTCCCGCTCCCTCGAAAGGAGAGCAACCTCCTTCAACAAGTGGGGACGATCGGTAGGGTCCATGGGCACCAGAGTACGCTTTTACTTATCGAATTAGAGTTACAGTACTGTAATCATTCACTGTTCACTCTATGATAACAACAGGCAGAGTCCGATGAATGTTTGACCACAATGATACATTGATTTGGGTTTAAATTCAGCCTTGTACTGACAGTCAGCAGTGTTTCCACTTTAATCCAAAGAACCTACAGAATGATGAATGCCTGCTGTTTTTTCTTTTAGTCTTAAATCAAATCCCAGATCAAAGCAAGTGTTTCTACATTGTAATCCTAACATCACTCATTTTCCCAAATGCTTTGCTTAAAGACGAAGAGCTAAAAGAATCACTCTTTCCCCCAACAATGAATGGAAAAATTATGCTCTGTCAGAGACATTCATATCAGTGAGCTCCATGTGTCTTTCTGTGCCATTTTCCGAGCTATAATTCCACAGACACAATATGTAAGCAGTAGCATGACAGCCATATCCACCCAAACTGTCCTCGAACCAAAGAGGCTTTGAGGACAGCACATTAACACAAAGAGGACAGCAGGCTACAGTGTCTTTATGTTAGCTGAGGTTACCTTGATTCACACTGCAGTTTATTTAAGCTTGGGACTCATACAACAACTGTATGTGTGTTGATAACTCACATATATAAGCTATTTTACAGTGACTGTGATACATACTTTGAGACAGAGCATCTTCAGTATGTAATGAACAAGATTGAGAGTTGGCTTGATAAGAATTTAGGAAAATAAAAAAACAGACCAACAGCAGGCCCGATAAGTATGATGGGCCAGCAGACAGTGAGATGTATCAATATTTAAGAACAGCGAAATAGCAAATTCCATACTCGCTTCAGGATATTGCTCTGACTGCTCCACGCTGAGGTCTAGCAGCTGCTACACAGAGAGATATGACCTATCTGCAGCAGCTTTCATTTCATCTAACTAGTGCCAGATAGTCAGATGCTATACAATATTACCTTCATCCAAAAGTGTTCCCCCGGGAGCAACACCCAATCAAACTCATTTGCCTTTTGCCATCTAAATCATGTTATACTAATAATGTTTCACACTCAAACAGGCTTACAGGATTACAACCTGCTCTGGAACCTAGAATCTGTGCTAAAAACAAACATGAAAAGGATTTGCAAGAAGAGTATTTTAGTATATATGTATGAGACACTTATCATGTAAATGTGGAAGCATTTCAGTAAACCAAATCTGGCTTTAATTTTAAAAGCCCATCTGAAATCCTATCCTCCACATTAATGAGGAAATATTCATAAATGCAGATTCAATGAAAGAAATTTGGTGCATTTAACAGTTTGTGACTGTGAATATAAAGAGCTGATCTGAAAAATGTCCAGCTATTCAGGGAAGGCAGTTGGATGGTTACCAGTGACAGCACAAAGGGCATTCACTCGTTGATTTCATTCACATCTCCACTTCCTCCCACTGTATAAAAAAGACGCCAAAATATTCTGGTTACAGGCGCTGCTTTTGTGGGCTAATGACATCATTTGGAGCCAGTCTTTGCAGAAGTGATCAGGGGATGGAGACGTGGTATCAATCCCGCCAGAACACCTTTCAGACTGTATCAAAAATCAGCCACTGCAGTCAATCATGATGTCATATATCTCTTTTAATAGCATCAAAAAACTATTTTAAACCAAACTCATCAAAAAAAATGGACACTGTATGTACAGGGTAACAGATATTATCATTGGAAATAATTTATTTACATGCTATTTGATTTTTTGTTTTAGCCTAAAGGGCCGTCCACACCGAGAACGAGAACTATAACTATGATAGTTTTAAAAGTCATTGCACGGCAGAGACCACACTAAAATTATAACAACGACGACAGTGATGGACGATATCGTTGGGATCGCTTTCAGAGCAATTTGATGACCAATAGAAACGCTGACAACCAATCAAAATCACAGTACATATAACTTATGCCACAGGAGGGAGTACACCTTTAAGTGAGCGCATCTGTCAGTAGTAAACATGACTTGACTTTGATGGATGTACAACAATTTTAATGTATTTTGCAGAATAGCAGTAAAAGACAAAAATTTGAATCCATGCTGAATCTTTATTCAAGTGAGCAACACAATACATGTTTTTTGATCCGAAGAATCCGCACGTTTAGATCAAAAGCCGTTCAGGTATGGGCATCTCATGGTTTGTACAGCAGAAATGTTTGATGTCGAATAAAAACAAATTTTAAGCTAATTGATGCATTTAAGAAACATGTTTTGATGCTCATTTTCATCACTCAGTCTGGACTAATGTGGCATACAACTAACTGAACACTTTTGGTGTAATTTAAGGCTACAAACAAAACATAAATAAATGTCATTTGGTGCTGATGGAGTCACAGAAGTTTCTTTTTACCTTGCCGATGTCTGCACTGCTATTTACAGACATTATAGTTCATCAGTGTGGATGCTCACACATAGTTATTTTTATTGTTATAGTGCTTGGTGTGGACGGCCCTTAAGTCCCTTTTGCAAACATGGAGGGGGCGGGTAATGTCATTTGTCTTGATACAGTCAATGGTCAGTGTGTTTTGTTTTTCCAATTTCGGATTGAGGCAGTGCTTGTTAGGCTAAAAAGTGTCAGGGGAAGAGAACATAGTTGCCTGCTGAAAAAGTGAGAGTCATTTGTTTTAATTTAATATTTATCTACTGGAGGATGCTGAGTTATCAGAAGGAGCTAAATTGAAAGACACCCAAGCGTGCCTGCACCGAGTCAGCAAAAATACTGAAAAATAGCCAGCTCTGATGACCCTCAAACAGCAACTGAAGAAGTAGTTTGGGAAGAAGACTGGGACACTTAATGTGTCTGAGAGTGATTATGAGCAAACAAGAGAAAGATGCAGACTTTGCACATGTACATGCATTTTCCGCTACAATCATATCAATAGCAATTAACACTCCTGTGGCGTTTGGCCAGGTCTGAATTTACAGCCAGAGCCGCTTGAACTATTTTCAGTGTCATGTCATGTTAGCAAAAAGGTTTGAAGGATTCAAAATAATTCTATGTTGATTTACTTTCCTAAGTAGTGTTTTTTGTTTGTTTGTTTGTTTGTTTTTTATTGTGCACTCAAGGAGATCAAGCAAACTGATGTTGGTTTATTCATTTTAAGAATGGCTTTTATCACTTTTTGCAAATAAATTTCTCCTGTGTTGACTGAAACCCCAAAGATATGGCAATGCACAAGCTGCTCTGACATGAAAGAGTTATCTCGAGGAAGATTAAGTCTCCATTCTACAAAGTTCCAATTTGCATGGCTGTTTTCCCAACCAGGTAACAGCTGTCAAAAAGCAAAACACTAGATCAATTGTATTTGAATAGCCTGAAAAGTAAAATAGGAGCTGTAGAGTAATTTAGAGGTCTGAAACCAGCCTATGACTCTCCCTACAGGATCTTAAAGTTATTATGGCTAGATTTTTTTTTTTTATATACAGTATGATAATAGCCTCCTTGAAACTACTGCTGATCCACAGATCACATTTGTGCAAGATGAAGCAAGGGTGATGGTAAAATCCGCTGTTGTCAGACACAGTGTGTTTGTACTACAACTCATGAGGCAAAAATGTTTTCATCCAACTGACAACAACTATGTCCAGCTGTCAAAAATAAACACTGCCAAAGCTTTCTGTGTGAAACTCAACTTTTTATTTTACTTCTGTACATGCAAGGATGTAGACTCTTATTAGGGTTTGCATGACCGTGATGAGACTGTTTCACTCAAGTTAACTGGCTAAAAAAAAATCCCAAAACAAGTCATACACATAACCCAACACCATGTAATATCCAGTTGATGATGAATACAGGTAGCTCATATCCTGTGACAGCCTTCCTTCTATTTTAAGGATTTTCACTGAATACACTTTAGAAAGTCTGAAACACATGGTTTTCTCTTGACAGAAAAACTCCTGACTCCCGATTTTGCACAGGTCATTGTATTTTCTAGCCCTCAGTTTATTAAACACTGGATTTCCAATTTTGGCATGAAACTAGCTCTCAGGTCAAGCACAAAGCTCACTGAACTGAAATGCAAAGTATGGTCAGGCAAGCTATGTCTGGGTTTCCTGTAGAGAGCAGCAGCCCTCAATAAACTTCTGCAATGTAATATGTGAATTCATTGTTGACAAGGCTTTCAAAAATCAATTAAAGCCATGGCGAGCAAACTTTACCGCAAATCCAGTCTGCTGTCCAGGTAAGTCCTTTTGAAAATGCCTTAATGAGATTAGAAAGAATGAGACATGGACATACAGTGGCACTTCGAACAAAGGAAATGTGCAGTTATCTATTACTCGGGCAGCTTTGTAGGAAGGCTAAGTAGACCTCATGGGACACCGAAACCTAATCTCATTTACTCTGGTATTTAACCACGAGCAGATCTATCCTGTCTACTTTTACAGTCTGTAATCACTGCCTAAGATCAAAGACAAGACTGACAGCGCTCTGGGTTAGGCACAATACTGACAGAATTTTTCCTAAGCAAAGCAAAAGAGAGATGACGGCAAAAAGTGAACAGAAGGGTTCTTGTGCAGAAGGGTACCATTTACCTATTTGGAGTGTGTAAATCTGATCCTCAGGTTTTTTTCTGTTGCATTTGGTTTCATTTTTTGTCACATTTAGGAGACAGAGGCTTTACAGACAAATACGCCCAAAGGGGAAGGCACTCTTAGATTTGCTCTGTGATTATGATTATACTATGCATCAGGAAAGTGACATGGCAATCGAACAGCTGAAATGAAATAGCGAAGCATGTGTGATTGCAGTTAGGCAACAGTAGAGTGCATTCCAAAAGCTATAGTAGTTTCATTTCAATTTCTTTTTCGGATGGATGGCTGATTTGCCACAAGGATTATCACCATTCAGTGTACCGACCTTGACTTTGGAGCCTCGCAACTGAAAAGAATCAGCATCAGAGACATCAGCCGCACAGTGTCTTAGATCTGTGTATGATTGGATGAGCACAGAAGCAGCACACAGTGTGATTCATTTAGATTTCTACATCTATCTTTTAAGCTTTACTCTGTGTTTTTTGTGTGGATAGATGTATTGAGGGAATGAAACTTTAGTCAGATCGCCCAAATGTCAAGATTCTTTTTTATTCCTTTATGGTTCAAGACTATAAAACCTACCGATAAGATTATTTTTTAGCAGTCATGAGTTTAGCTTATGTATGAAAGATCTAATGCCACACTGACTCTGTTGGTGTTTTAAAGGACAGGTTGCACTGGAGAGAAGCACAATTCTTCCACTCCCCCCCAAAAAATCAATTTAGGACAATTATAACCCAAAGTCCAAGTGTCACACCAGGCATTGTAATCTCAAGGCTTCCACAAGATCGAATAAGCTTTTCCCTCAGCTGTACTACACGAATAAATTCTTCAAAACTGTTGAAATAGGGAGGCTGCCCTCAATTGATGCTTGAGCACAACATGACAATGATTCCAAAGATAATACAATCCTTAATTAATTTTTTCACTGTGAGTAACTGGAAAACTGATTATTTCACAACCAAACAGTGCTGAGCCGTGTATTGTTAAGTTTGTTCTCTTTTTATTGATTCCTTTAAACTTCATTCAAGAGAGAGTAATCCAAAGTGACGAGAGGACTTTCATGACAGCATGGATTAGGCCAGCATTGTTCTATTTGTAATCTCCCAGAGTCGCCTTGCGGTGTTTACTAAAGTAAAATGTGTCGGCAAATGACACTTCTTACCTTCACCACACATTTCAAAAACGTTTTATCATCTTTCAATCAGCACAGTCCAAAGCAGAGCTTATCAAAAACCACAGGAAATAAGCAGCTTTGGGCAAAACAATTTCTACTACATTTAAAAGAAATGATTTCTTAAATTCAACATTATTAAGTCAAAGACAAAAGCAGGTTTGGTAGACGGATGGAGAGTACAATTCATTAAGTACGTTGGCTGTGAACACGGTGTCTTTGTGTTTGACAGTTTTGTTACCTGTCCATGATGTATCCTGCCTCTCACTGAATGCATGCTGGGATAGGTTTCACTGCAGTATTACCAATTCTTTCTAATGGCGGATAGCTAAGGGCTGCAGAAAATGCTAATTTGTTTGTCATTTCATCACTACGTGCCATATCAATATCATGATGTAAAAAGGGATCTATCAAAGTAATACAGAGTCTCTACATTTGTGTAGAAAGTGACCCTGATTGAGGAACTGAATGATAGATGAATTAAAAAATGTAAAGCACATAAAGATCTTAAATATCCAGGTTTTGTTCTCTTTGGCAACATCTATTGTAAAATAGTTGACACTGTTGTCATTGGACTTATAAACCATTTGACCGCAACATGATCAGAAATGGGGCAAAAAAATAAGTACACACACAATCTTGTCATATTTGTGTTACTGCACATCACATTCTGTGATATATATAGAAATAGACAAACAAATGTGCCAATAAATCCTAAAAAATTTGATTTCTTCATCTTCTTCTTCCTCAGAAGTCATCATGTCTTTGAGCTTTTAGATTTTCTTCAGTATAAAAATATATCCCAGTCATAGTTGTTTGTACATCCGTGCACTAACATGTGCATCCAAAAAAGGATCTAAAGTTGTAGCCCAAAGCTAATTAACTGACTGCAAGGCAACATTATGCTTCCTGTTTACAATCCTCAAGGCCCCAGATTTCCAAATGTCAAAAATTTGGAACCTGACTATCCTCATATTGAAGTATGATAAAAATAATGACGGGAGTTGCAAAAGGGATTGGATGTTGTTGAGGGGGCACAGTTATCTAATTATTGTAGCAACTTAACTGCAATATACTGTAACAATACTACAACCATGTTTGATCAAAGGTTTAAGTCTTTATCCAAAACAGGAATTGTAATAGAGTAGGGAATATCTTGAAATAAGCATCATCTTACATTCAGACGAACACGGTGAACTGTGTGAAACACGGCTCCCACTGTGCAGGGACAAGAAAAGATGAGCCACCTCACTCACAATGCAAATTTCAAACTTTGCAATCACACCTAAGTGACACTCCACACAACCTCCCACCATCATTAGCTTGATTTACTTTCTCAGGTCTTGCAACCTTGATAAGACCTGCTGTTACCAGGGATATTGTGCTGCACTCGACAGTTAGATGCAAAGTCAAAGATAATTTGGGGCGAACAGAGACAAGGTAAAGGTCAGAGCAGTCATCTGTGGGACAGCAGAGGTTGGGGCACATTACAGAAATGGACACAGCGGTAACTCCATATGCATCTTTGCACACAAACACATACATGAGACAAATGTTTTAAGGCATTTTCATCTAGCGTGACAAATGAGGGTCATGAATTTACCTCCACTAAACAGCATAGCTATGGGCACAGCACACATCTGCGTCAGAGGCAGCTTAACATAGCTCTGAAACATTATTCTGGAATTGAGGGCAAAGCCTTTGATCTTCGGAGATGGTTGGTGGTAGGTGGTTCTGTAAGGTGTAATGACAAAACCAACACAAAAAGGAACAGGAAGCAAAAAGACAGAGCAAAAGAGACCAACATATAAACAGACTTGGGCTAATGCTACTTTCCACCTATAGCTCCTGTTTGTATGATCAAAATGATTTTCTGATGGCCTGTTTCCATAGTAACGCACTGCCTCATGTGCATATGCGTACACAAAAACACACACCTGAGGCAGCAGTCGGTTTCCACTGCACTAATGGAAGAGAAGGTTAGATCAGGATGATACTATATGCTGTGGCCCGTACTTGCTGAGAAATGTTGTACGGCAGACATTAAAGTAATAAACTAAAAAGGCGTCTGGTCTCTCCGTCAGCAGCAGCAGAATTTTTGCAAGGAGTAGCAGGTGTCAGAACACATTTATCAAATATCAAATAATAAGGAGAGTTGATTGACAAAATGGTGGTTGCTGTCTGGTATGACTTGGCCAGCTATGTAAATATTTCTATTCAACACCCAAAAGCATAAGTTACTGTGTTGATTAAATTTCCTTTGAGGGCCTTATTCTGAGTTATAAGACAGAACCATAAACGCACTGATGGACAGACTGACAGGTGTATTAGCATGTGCATACAAATAACATTCGCATACAATGAGATGTGTCTGACAATCGTAATGATTGGTAAACGGTGAATCAAAAGGCAGAGGTTTTCCACAGCATTTTGCCTGTCAACAAGGTCATCTATGAGCCTCTTAGTATCCAACACTGTAGTGGATAAACTAAACTTGGTTATTAGCTGTAGATATTATGATCCCTTTTATGTAAAGCAACTTACAGCCTGACAGGCACAGTATCTCTTTGCAGATGATCCCTCATGGGGATCAAAACCATTCGATCCAGCCAGATCAAGCTGATGCAGACTTCTCACTTAATATGAAAAATATCTCATTTTGGAGGGACAAGTCCGGTGTGTAATGCTAATGCCTAATTTACGATCTGCAAACATGATGTTCTGGGTTAAAAGTCTTTATCTAACTGTTTGCTCAAATCCAACCAGAAGCTTACATTTCACCATGAAGAATGCTCATGTATCTATCCTGATCCCAGGAGACTGGAAAGGACAGTCAGTTGTTGCTACAGTTGTTTCCGAAGACCAGCTCAGTGGGTTGGTAGTCACAGAACCTCTGAAGCATTGCATTCTGGATCAATGAAGACTATTAACCATGTTTTTGTTGCTGTTCCCAAAGCGTGCGTGTGCTTTTGTGAGAGTCAAACCTTGACCTCTGATGGAGAGGGGTTACAGCTTGTTGAGAGAAGAGCTTGGGTACTGTGCAGTGTGTTAAAAGCTTGCGCAATCATCAGCTCTTTCTCTTGCTCTGTTAAGATCAATAGACGAGTCATTTGCAATGTCACAGCAGGGAGCTAGTTTGAAACATGTCATTATTTATTCCATGTAATGGATCTTTAGATGTAAGATGACTTCAAAGACTCTGTGTCCTCACAGATTTCCACTGTGGGAAAGTATTTAATGACTTAGTATTGTTAGGGATGTGAAGAACAACACTATGTGCATACACAGTAACAAATATTCAAAACATGACAGCTAACTCAAATTAAAAAAGGCAATGTTACATTCAGAACAGTAAATGTTTTGGGGGGTTTTTAAGTGCAGAAACAGCATGAGAAATCCTGTTATTAAATTTCATGTGAAGTAATACTGGATATAACTTGTTTTGTGTGGGTTTTATTTTTTTTTTTTTT
>MDSQ01000523.1_pt1 | contig 10173 bp, 4 predicted proteins | sample 1008251 | NCBI WGS metagenome assembly MDSQ01 (sample SAMN05526597, study PRJNA338239) | gut metagenome | isolation source: Hindgut content | host: Naso unicornis | place: Saudi Arabia: Red Sea | collected 2016-05
ATTTAAAATTGTGTATCTGTAACTTCTTGGAACCCTACAATAAAGTATTAAGAAAAGGTCAGTATGACTCTTGGTACAAAGGTTCTTTTGTTGTAATGGATATGATGGATTTGAACCAAAAGAGCAAGCTGATGGTCACCTTGCAGGTCATCCAGGCTTTTGTGATCAATGTTGCTTCAGACACAAAATAGGTAAACCTGAAGATCAGGAAAAGAAAATCTCCTTTGTACTAATTATGACCATGACGCCGACCTTTTACTTGCAGTTCACTAGTCAGCCACTAAGTGGTTGCTAGTCTTCCATAAAAAAAACATTGCAGTACCAATGAGACTAGAAAATATAAGCCAAATGTAAAGATCATCAAATAAGAAAAACAACTCCACACATGAAACCATAGATAGCAGTGACCTATAATGGAGACAAAAATGAAACTGTCTCAGTACCATGGCACAAAACAATAAATTAAATAAAACTATTTTATATCTATTTGATGTCAGTGGTGAATGTATTCCAGGCAGATAAACCTGTAGAAAAAGAAATATCCAGTCATCGTACTGATCTGCTGAAGCTGTTTCTTTCTCTCTCACTTGCTCCAAAATGGCAAATTAGACTCCTAATTTGTAAACTAATGAATTATGAAGTCAAAAAGCACTGACTTGTAGGAGGTGACACTAAATTAAAACTTGCATTCTAATATTGAAAACCAGAAAGACAGACAGGGTTGAAGAAGTTAAACAAAACAGATCAAACTGTAAGATTAGGTTTGGGTTTCATTCATTCATTTATTACCTATGAAACGCAGCCTGATTTTCTCTCAAATTTGTAGTATTTTGACATTTTTAGGTCCTGATTACACCTCTGACTGCTGACCGAAAATTATGCCATTTCTTACAAAGGCATTCCTCTTTAGCGTTGTTGAAGTCAGGTTTGTTATAACAAGCCTGATGGGTAACTTGAGGGTGAAAAGAAAGAGATGAGCCGGTGGGTGTGTGGAGTGATGAAGCCAAGCAGAGAGACAGATGAGGCTGGTGGACAATTAAGCAAACACAGAACTCATTTTTCAGTGACTACTTGCAGACAGCCTGGCAAACACGCTGGAATTTCAGTGATCGATGCATTAATTAATAAAGTTATGAACCATTTTTAGATGTATATTTCTTCTGTATTTACGCTCAGTCCAGATTAACGTGATCCTTAGTCTGCATTTGTTCTCTCAGAGGAGCAGCGGCAGTGGTGGTGGGGGGGTTTCCCCTCCATCTTATGCCCTTTGCCGTCATCAGTCCTGTTGTCATTTGATTATGAAGATTACTTAGACACACACAGCAGACAACCTCCCTGTTGCTCCCTGACTCCTCGGGGTAATGGGGAGGAGGTGCTCCTTTCTTCATCTCTCACCAGAGCTCGACTAGTTATTGAGCATCAGGGACCGGCTCTGCCACTTCATGAGAGTTTCGGGCTGCTGCTGCTGCTCTCCACTGGCACACAGAACCACAACCGAGAAGACAAAAAAGTCAAAAGGTTGATACATCAGCTCCATTTTAAAGGTAAAGTCACCAGCATTAATTTCTTTTACACTAGGTGGTTATTGCTACTCTTTGAGTTGCAGTTAACATGTCATTCCAGTGATTTTGCATGTTTAGCCTTTATATTGAAGCTTGAACTTGTTTTACAATGACATAGTTGCGTTGTACATGTTTTAAATATATTTTTATGACCTGCATGGTTTCAGTTCATTTCTGCAAGGCATGAAAATAAAATATCAGACAAGTTGCAAAACCAGAAAAATGAAGACTGTTTCAAGATAGAGTAGGTAACAGATGTCCATAATACATGTAAATGAATAGAATCCAAAAGTATATTGTAGTTAAGAGACATAAAACTTGTCAATCAAAACAAAACACCGGATTGGTCCTGTAATGGTCAAATTTTTCTCTCCTCAGCCACTTGCTGAGTCTTGTTTTGACACTTCACTGTGCCAGCACTTAGTGAAGGTTGGCATGCCCTGGACCAGACCGCAGGTGGACCTTCATGCTGGTGCAGCAGAGGCCATGGACCACTACAACGCAGACGACCACCACTATGAGGGCTCCTTGTTCCCAACCTCCACCCTCATCCCGGTCACTATCATCTGCATCCTCATTTTCATCATCGGGGTGATGGGCAACACCATGACCATCCTCATCATTCAGCACTTCAAGGACATGAAGACCACCACTAACCTCTACCTGTCCAGCATGGCGGTGTCTGACCTTATCATCTTCCTCTGCCTGCCCTTTGACCTCTACCGTCTGTGGAAGTATGTGCCCTGGCTGTTTGGGGAGGCGGTGTGCCGCCTCTATCACTACATTTTTGAGGGCTGCACGTCGGCCACCATCCTTCACATCACGGCCCTGAGCATCGAGCGCTACCTGGCCATTAGCTTTCCCCTCAGGAGCAAGGTGGTGGTGACCAGACGCAGAGTCCAGTGCATCATCCTCGCTCTGTGGGGTTTTGCTCTGGTTTCTGCAGCTCCCACACTTTTCCTTGTTGGGGTGGAATATGACAATGACACACACCCAGACTACAGCACTGGGCAGTGCAAACACACCAGCTACGCTATCAGCTCCGGCCAGCTGCACATCATGCTGTGGGTGTCCACCACCTACTTTTTCTGCCCAATGCTCTGTCTCATCTTCCTTTACGGCTCCATTGGGTGCAAGTTGTGGAAAAGCAAAAATGACCTGCAAGGTCCCTGTGCTTTGGCCCGTGAAAGGTCACACAGGCAAACGGTCAAGATCCTGGGTAAGTGGGTCATTTATTTATTTATTCCAAGATTCAAGATTCATTTAGTTATCATTTTACAACAGAAGAATGTATAATGACGTGCAGTTTGGAGTCCCCTACAATCAGGACACATCAGGTTCATAATGGAGAGAATACACCTAAACCCCTGCCTGTGTTTATGTGTGTTTGTCAGCATTTATAAAAAATATTATTTTCCTTCTCAGTTATATTATTATTATTATTAAATATTATTTTCCTTCAAAGTTATGTGTAAAGTCTTGCATTCTGTAAAAAACAGATCATACAGCAGGTTTGTTCACTTAGAAAGACAGCTGTGACAAAAAAAAATACTTTTACAACTTGCAAGTAAACTTTTCAACTTGATCTTTATTCATAATGCACAAAGAAACAGAAACGTTTCACATTATACAGAATTACGACCTCCTAATCTGCTTTCTACAAACTTCCTCTGCTCTTCATTGCCTGAACCCTCAAAGGCAGACAGCTGAGATTCAGCAGTGATTGCCTACGAAACTCTCTTTGAAGGTAAAAAGCTTAAACCAGACATCCATCACCTTACACAGTCAGTCTGTCTTTCACTCTGGCTTAAGCAAAACAAAACAGGTTGACAGATCGCTGTAGAATCTAGGATTTCTGGTTTTCTACACTGACGCTGTTGTTTGTGTTTCCAAAAGCAAATTGACTTTTGTTTTTCACACAGGCCCATATTTCAGGAACTGACTTGAACTTTATTTAAACCCAAGTAGTTTTACCGATCCGCACCTAATCCCGTATGTGCTTTAACAGAGCACAATGTTGCTTTTACCCAGCAAATCTGAGCAAGAGAAAGCTGGTAACTGTGTGTTTTTGTTGATATCAGCTGGTTCATTGTTCCGTTTTGTCTCAACCTAATCACGTCCTGCCACTGCACATTCTGATTTGCTTAATTTGCAGCTATGGAACATTGCGCAGGAAACCCTGTTTTACAGTAAAAGACCATAGCCAGGCCAATCTGTTTTAAACAAATATTTAATCATGATGCATCCATTAGGATATTACTGCTGTTCATTAGCTGAGCACACACACAGCACAGAGCTCATGTTGTGAGACTTGCTGCCATTTGTACCCACGCTGGTTGAATCCCAAATTGGATTGTTATCAGAGGCCTCCATAAATCAACCTTAATGGAAATTTACATGCTCCCACAGTCCTGGGCTGCTATTTAATCAGCTGCTGTCACACATTTCAGAAGTTACTCAATGAGTGTTTTTCTCATAAGGTGCGAACACAATCAATTCTTGATAAAATCATCTTTTTACTCTGTAAATCCACATCTCAGATCTTCAGATTATGGAAAACAAATTTTTATTTCTCAAATAATTAGGCTTATGATGGCCAGATAGACCTCTCTTTAATTACTGAATGATGTTTATTATCCTTACAGAAATTACTGCCCCTATGAGACAAAGTGATGGTAATTTTATCAGCAGGGGCTTCTTGATCAATAAAGTGACTCAGTCATTACGTCACCTAGCAATGAAATTTCTGGTTTCAAAAGCTGATAAAGCATTCTTGTTGGATTTATGATATGTGTTCTTCTTAGAGGTGTTTTTGCTGCATGTATGGTCTAATTAGCTGAGTTGCTTTAATGTGAAAATGCAACTTCAAAGTCAGGGCTGATTATGCTGTGCAAGTGACCTGTGCGTGGGCATAAGGAGAAATTCTTTAAATTGCTGCTAGTTAATAATAAATGTCAAAGCTGATCATTGACCATAGATCAAAGTTTACTTAAGGATCTGAAAACTAGTTTTATTAATCAGCTTCTTATTATAAAATGCCCAACATAAATACACTATTATCTGTCAAAGGTTAGAGGAAAACCTGATTATTTCTCATGTGAGATTTTCATCTTTAAATGCATTAATTTTCTCATTAGTTTGGGCCTGACAAGGCTGTCCACCCAAAGGAAAAAGTAATATATTTTCAGACCTACTCTTAGTTATATTTAGACGTGCTATACACCTCTAGGGTAATGGATTAAAATGTATACCTAATGTCTGAATGAATGGATGAGTTACTCCCAAACTCTCTACCAAGCTAGACACTATTACAGGTAATGTGATTTATTCATTTACTTTTTTTTGTAGCTTTGCCAAAGTGGCATTACAATTACGGTAGTTTGACATTTTGGCAAGTATGCTTATGTGCTCTCCCTTGACCAATTTTTTGTCAAGGCGCATTTTTTGTTCCCACCCCCAATCCTGGTTACGCTCCTCCAGGGGTTTTCGACTCCCTGTTTTATAAAAACATTTTAACAAATACAAAAAAGGGAAAAAACCCTGGAGGAACAGATCAAAAGACCCCCAAAAATATGGATGAAAAACCTCCAGGAATCCTTAGGAGGGTACAAAGAGCAGTATCAGTTTTTTCATCTAAATCTCAGCAAGAAATGGAAGAGGCGCATTCTTTAAATCCCATTTTAGATCAAACTGATGTTTCCCTTTTTTATTTCGCCTACAGTAGTGGTGGTGCTTGCCTTTATAATCTGCTGGCTGCCCTACCACATCGGCAGGAACCTGTTTGCCCAGGTGGACACGTACGACACAGCCATGCTGAGCCAGAACTTCAACATGGCCTCCATGGTGCTGTGCTACCTCAGCGCTTCCATCAACCCTGTCGTCTACAACCTCATGTCAAGGAAGTACAGAGCTGCAGCCAAACGCCTCTTCTTGCTGCACCAGAGGCCCAGACAAGCCCACAGCGGCCAGAGGCAGCTCTGCGTTATCGACCACACCTCCACCCTGAATGAAAGCCTTACTGGGGTCTGAGAGGCCTTGGCACTGGAGGCTTGTTTGGCTTCATCACCAAGAGAATGTTTGCAGGTTTCTTAAAAGTTCAGGAGCTGCAGCTAAAGGGGACACTTGTTGAAGACATGTAGAGGAGGAGTGTTTGCTCCGATTTATCTTTGAGGGGGGGAAAGCAGGGCTGAGAGCTCCACTGCACTTCAGAAAAACCTGATTTATCACCACACAGTAGCATTTTGTTCAGAGACTAGATGAGGATTTTAAGCCAAGTCAAATCAGATTATTTTGTCAGGAAGATAGGAATTCAGTCGGGCCCCAAAAGAGAAAAGAAGTAAAAAATCATTAACATGTTTCTGTTTCAGTGTTACACCTCATGCAATAGTATTTACTTCTGCATGTTTCTTTGCATGGCCTTGGTGCATATTGAGCACGTGCACCATTTCTGTTCACCATTACCATCAATCCACAGCACTGATTAATAAATGATCCCTCTTTGTTCATGACAGATGACGTTTGCCACATTTGAAATGACTGTTCATTTGTAATGTTTAATTGTATAGTCGCAGCTGCATTCTGCTGTAAGATTGAATTTGTTTAATGTATGCTGAACAATTGTTATCATACTGTTTGTTGCTTGTTCTCATTAATCAAGAAAAACAAAACAAGTAAACCTATTAGCTGTGGGCCATTAGTCCTTCAGATCTGAAACTGTCTGTGCGTGTGTGAGTGTGTGCTTGCAGGGCTGTTTACCATCTCTCCACTGAATAGATGGAACATTGATAAAAGTAAATTACTATGAAAATGGGGTAGCTGTTGTCTGTGTGTGTGATACGGAGGCCATCTGAGCCTCGAGGTGTTGGGGCTGCGTACGTGTCGGCCATGACATGTAATCTGACACAGCTATTGTATTACCTGGACTCTGTGTTAGATTTGCGCTGGCAGCTAACGTCCCTGCATCACCATAATCAAAGTAATGGCTGCTCTAAGTGCATTTCAAAGAGGAAAAAAGATATTAGGTTGTCAGCAGCAGCAGAGCTTATCGCTTTTATTGCTTCCAATTGCGTAATCTTGACACTATTGTATAATTCTTTTTTCATGTTGCATTTTCAGATTAGAAATTGTACACATTTGGTAGCCGACCTCGTGCACTCTGGCAGAGAGAGGTACTGTCAAAGTTCTGTATTTTTAAGCTGAACAATGTCAAATGTCCCTGAATAAACTCAGTTTTCCAGGTTTTGTCCACCATACGTCTTGTTCTTTAAAAGGAACTGTTGTGATTTTGCCCCTGACTCATCAGACCTTGGTTCACACAAACACAAAGAGACAAAGTCGCTCTAGGCTGACTCATCTTCATGACACTTTTTTTCACCGAGTCATTCTTCTCTGCTAGAGGAACTGAAGCAAAAGTCTATAACTCGCTGCATATCCTGCCATCACCCTGGGTAAGATCAGCAAGCAGCATGACTCCTCTGTTGGTTATTTTCTTTTCCTGATAATGATGAGAGTGTCTGCAAGCAGCTCGTCAAGAGCTGTCAACACCTCCCTCAGGTCTTCCTCACAACACCTCAAATCATTCGGCTTAGAAATATACAGTTTGTTTGTTTGTTTGGCTCTACTTTTCAGGTCATGACTTCTACTCCATCAGCAAATCTCCAACATACTGCACACAGCTCCTTAGGCTCTGTCCTATAAAGCTATTCATTTATTTGAACTGTTGCACAAATCCTGAATATAGATAAAATATGATGACTCATATTGTGAGTGATTGGTTGAGTTCATAGTAACAAGTAACCAAGCCATTATTACAATATTACTACATTACTCCTGCTGCTGTAATCAGCTTCCTCTCATCTCAGGGCTCTTTACAAAAATGAGGCCTCTTACTGAGGCCTTTTATTAAGCAGCTGAGATGAAAATATAGGCTATATGTTAATAATTCATGAATGGAGTGATTTGCAAGCAAAGTGTTTGGGTGGCTGTGTCTATTTTTAACAGTGAAGCATTGGAAGTGTGTATAACTGCTTCAGTAATATTAAAGAAACATGCTAGTCTTCAGAGGAGAAAAAGAGCTCAATGTTATGGTAAACCACAAAAATGATATAGGCTTATAAAATGTATGTAACCGGCAGAAACTGCATGGATTCATACATAAATGTCCTCGTAATGCCATGCCTTTTGGCTTTCATTTGCATTAATGCTGTGCATGCCAACATCATTACAGTGTAGGCTAATTATCATTTTTCACCAGAGGGGGGAGCCAAAGACCGATGCTGTTCTAAGAGACATTTTGTATATGTGTAAGGAAAAAGTAGAGCAATAACAAACATTTTCTGGAATTAAGATTGATCAAATATTGCCTGTAAACTACATAAACACTGCTCTTTTAGTTAGAAATTTCCCCTTGTAAGAAATCTTTATCAGCTTCCTCTTTCAGCCCATTTCCACAAATTATCAGCAACACATATTCACTTCCTGTTTGGCTCATGTGACCAGAGGAAGCTGCACACAAACAGAGATTATTTAGGAGAAAGGTCTGCACCTATTTATAAGTACAAGCCATTTAATCTTGTGCTTACATAAAAGCCTGAGATGGTGAATCAAGTTGGCCTGTTGGCAGCCGTGTCTTTCTGCCCTAAAGAATCAGGCGTGTGTCGGTGCCAAGTCACACTCACTCTGTGCTCTTGTTGTAACAGCTGGGTGAAAGTAAGGAAACAAACACAAATGTGTCGTCTTTTACAAACCGCCAGGCGCCTCCCCAGTGCACTCTAATGGCAGTAATAATGATAATAAGCTTCATTAAAGCACTAATCACCTCGTCTTCTAAAGCTTTTAGTAAACAGTTTCCATTGTTTAATGAAGCATCTTACAAGCAGAAGAGTCAATGCCTTGTTTCTTTCCTCAAATTAGTAGAGTTCCCTGCAATTTGGAGGCTAATTTATACCTCCTTGGTACCCTTGAGCAGTTTTTTCTTAACACTGTTTGACATTAGGCGTATGTAAACCCTTTAGACAACAGACCCTGTCTGTGAAACCTGTGAAACAAGCTCACAGCCTGCTTTTGAATAAGCAAACAAAAAGGCATAGGCCTAAGTAATGTAAAATAAATGTTTTAATGATGATCAAAGTACATAATTTAGCAGTGAATTGACCAAACTGAGAGAATAGAAAAAAATATATAATTGTCTCTGTGATGACTGTGAACTAAGATAAAAGAAAGAAATTATGTGTGGTCAATAAACTGACAGGACAAACACTTCTTTCTGCACTCATATTGTGTGCTGTTGGTAAGTGAGAAATCAATCCATTAGCTGACTTCTCTGGATACCAACACCACAAACCACTTAATTTCCTCCTTGTTTCAAGTTGGACAGCAGATATCTTGCATTCATACTCAAAGGTAACCTAAAAATGAAAAGAGATGACAAATAAACAGCTTAACAGTAACATTTACATACTTGTCTGCTTCAAGTATCCTGGACATGGATGATAGGAAAACCAGAGAGAACATACAAAATGCATTTCACTCAACAGAGAACAGAGTAGACTGCATTGGAGATGTGCAATGGTGAAAGCAAACAGGCTACTTGTATTGTTCCTACATATGTTAAAGTAGTTGCAGGAAGGGGTGAGGCTTTAAATGCAGGTATCTCAGACATGCACATGTAAGCCTGGACGTAATGAAAAACCTGCTGCCATATGGTCCATGCATGAAGTAAAATTCACTATCTAAACTATTCAGCATATGCAGTTAAAACCCTTTTTAATCTTGAGCTGTTTTTCACTTTTTTTTCTATTTTCATTTTTGCTACATGATGTTGATTCCCATAGATGTTTTTACATCAGTCGTTTTTCTAATTATGTCAAAAGAGTTTCAGAAAGCCTGCAGGTCTTGTAGGATTTTTATAATGATACCACAGAATATGAAAAAAGAGTGCTATAAACCAACCATTAGCTGCCTAAAACACACAAGTGCCTATAATGCTATTAAAATTTTAGCAGAGTGGACATACTGTGGGTGGAGGACCAGCTAAACAGCTAAACTCAATCCCATAAGGTTTTTTTATGCACAGCGCAGTCATACACACAGTTGCAGTTGTGATGCCCCAGCTCACACACGAGTAAAGTCTGACAGACGTGAGAAAACACTGCCTTCAAAATAAAAGTACACATAAAATAAGTACATAGGCCAACACTTTGGAGGTGAAAGTACATCTTAAGTTTTTAAAAGGTAAATAGAAAAGATTGTTTTTTTCTGCACAGGTTGTACTGCGTCATCGCACTGGCACTGTGTAGCCTAAACGTTTCAAAATGTTTTTCGTCTGGCCACATTCCTATCGCTGCAGTCACAGCAGGTGTTTTCCATCAGCCAGCAAAGGCAAAAGATGTTGGGACTTAACTCATTTCGTATCAGGGAGTATAACATTCCCAAAACTCCATACTGGGGTTTTTGACCTGTGGAGGGCTTTAGCTCATAGAAAGCAGGCCTTCAGTGAGAGACTGGTAATTATTTGATAATTAATTTGCAAGTTTTGATAAAATATTTAGGTAACAACGTTTTTTTTGTCATTTGGTAGGCCTGAACGTTTGCATATCTGTATCTGCCCTAA
>MDSQ01000524.1_pt1 | contig 10172 bp, 3 predicted proteins | sample 1008251 | NCBI WGS metagenome assembly MDSQ01 (sample SAMN05526597, study PRJNA338239) | gut metagenome | isolation source: Hindgut content | host: Naso unicornis | place: Saudi Arabia: Red Sea | collected 2016-05
ACAATGCTTTATAAATGAAAATTCAGTATTTATTAATGCTTAACTAATACCTAAAAGTGTGTAGTTATTATGAAGTGTCACCAAAAAATCTGATCTGACCCAGGACAGTGTGTAAATTGAAAATCTTCACACCATCATTGTAATGATCATGGCCCGGGCATGTCAAGCTGAAAGGTGGCCTCGGAGCAGACCCAGGTGAAGGGATTATTTCCCAGGACCGGCCTGGGAATACTTTGGACTCTCCCAGTCATAGCCTGTTGATGTGGCCAGGGAAAGGAGGGTATTGGGCCCCTGGCTGAAAATGCTGCCTCCGCAACCCAATCCTGGGTAAGTGGTTGATGATGGATGGATGGAGGAATGGATGGATTGACGGTCATGTTAATTTAAAACCGACTGTAATTCAGTAACCAGAAAAACAAGTAGATATGGAGGGAAAATGTGACCTACAAACAATTTAAGAGTTAGTGGTGGTTCAATTTTAAAAGATTATGAGAAACAAAATGTTTTTCAGGAACATTTTAATCTGAAAAACTGTTTTATAAAAGAAAAGCTCTTTAAAAATAAGTCCAAACTCCAATTTTTTGATTCAGGCATCAAATTTATTGATAACTTTATTGTAGAACAACCAACACACAGTATATAATAATTAACTCTTTGCACAAAAAAGTAATATTTTCCTTAACACACTAATGATGCATCTAATGTGACCAATCAGGATCTGTAAATTCATCAAAACATGATATATTTCCTACGTTCTAAATCAAAAGACAATTTGTCTGCATGGTATTATTATTATCTTTTAAATAAAACGATAATAACATTGCATGTAGAGGAATCACATGTAAAAGATTATGTTCAAATAAAGTATCATCAGAATGCAATCAATTTTCACCTTTAATCTTTCCGTGTTGACGTGATATTTGCCGTTTTTGCATTGTAGCAATTTTTGTCATTACATCATTTGACCCTTTCAAGCTCAAATTTTCATCGTTATCAAACTGTGGGAAATATTTTCCTCATATCAAATATACAGACCCGTCAAACTAGAGTGAATATTCAGACAAACAAGATTGTGATTCATACTTTTTTATGATTAACATAATTTATTATCATGTTTAAATCAGGCTTGAGGCAAATAAACATGTATTTTTTATTACTCTAAAAGGGCCCCAGAATATAATAGAGAATCTAGAGTTTTCATTAGGTCAAAAAAGGGAGTGTGGGCCTGACTCTAATCAGACTCGGAAGAGCATCTACTGTTTACCTTGTGACACAGTTCTGGTCATTGAAAGACTTCATAGTAGTTATTGAAAGAAAGAGAATGTGGATGAAGAACTAACCTCACCTGGCCCTGGATACGTTTCTCAGCCACAATAACACATTTAATGGCCAGAAAATCTGTGTACAACTTCTGATCATGGCATGTACTTCATTCCCTTCATCCTAGGAATGATATGTATATCTCTGATGTCATCATGCTGTAGCAGCCAACACAAGTAACGCTCCGTCCCCATGCCCCATCCACTGGTGAGGAGTGGTTTCACTTGCCGCATGTTAATGTACCATTTGTACGACTGCTCTGGAACTGCATGGTGCCTGAGGGCCTCCTGTACCATCTCAGGGGTGGAATGACGTTCACCAAGACCCACGGTCTCACCCAGCCCCAGAAGAAGGTCACCAGCCTTGGCTTTGCTCTGCCCAGTGCCCTCCACATATGCCTGGTAGAAGGGAACTCCTAGATGGTCCATCTCAGTCAGCCAAACAGCACCACCATATTTCTCTATCAACACATGCTCTCCTTTGCGTGTTAGCTTTCTGCCAAACTGTGGCTGGCCCTCTTGGACCCACTCCACACAGTCAGCAGATGGCATCATGGGAATGGCCTGTTCTAGAGGGACTCTTGGGAGTGGAGTTTTTCCATCCAGCTTACTCAACATGGTTGTGACATGTGTGAGGGTTCCAGCAGTGTTCAGGATTATATCAGAGTGTCTCTTCAACATGGACTTGGTAAGATGAGCCAAGTATCCCTCTGCTATGGACATGGCTTTGTCCATGTCACCCAACAGTTCACACTCCACGTGGTAAAACTGGTTCAAGTGTGTGGCATCAGGATCTTCCCCTCTAAAGCTGGGAGATATGTAGTACGTCCCTGGCAGACTCTCCTGGAAGCGAAGGAAGTATTCAAGTACAAACTGCATCGAGTCAGCCAGGTAGATGTCCTTTCCCAGCAGGTTGACAGAGACTGGCTCTGAGTCAGATCCCAGGCCCATTGGCGAGGAGATGGTGTCTGTGGTCAGAGGAGTGAGAGCGTAGGAGAACTGGCAGGAGCTGTGGAAATATTCAACTGTACTGTGAAAAAGAGTATTTTGAATCTGGAACAGGTTGCGATACCACTGGCTCTTGATGGCAAGTGTGGAATGAGACTGAGGGTCTTTCCATGAGTGCGGAGGTCTACACTGAGTAATTTTGGAATGAATGTTTTTCAGGACCTGAGGGTCAGCAGCTGGGCCATCCAGTGATGACACATATCCAGGGTAGCTTTGGAAGCACTGTGGTTGCAGCTCAGCAGGGTTGGTGCCATCTGGTGGGGATACCAGAGGGATCAGTTTGGCATGAGCATAGTCAATCTCAAAACCCTCAAAAATCAGTGCAACACCTCGAGCTCTCATCCCCTCTTTCAAGAGCTGGGCAACTTTATAAGTGGCCAAGATCAGTGCTTTGTAGTCATCTTCCTCTAGTTTGAAGATGTCACTGGACAGAGGTTTGCGTGGAACCACAACAGTTAGTCCAGGAGAGTTTGGGTATGGTGTCAGGAAGGCAACGTGCTCACTGTCTTCCCACACTCTCCATTGCTGCTGCTCTCCACGCACAATGCGACTGAACAGGTTATCATTGGAAGCATCCCCAAGAAAGTCAAAGCAAGAGGGTGCATTTGGTGTTGGCAGTCCATTTCTAATTTTGGCTTGAACCTGGGTCAGTGTTTCATCATCCCAGCATGGGCCACTTTTTGAGGTGCAGTACCCAGGATCATAAGTGCTAAATTCTTCTTCAATGGCAAGATGGGGTTGCCATTTTGGCTCTAGGCCATGGAGCGGGAGGAGTCTGATTTGTGCTGGCTTTCCAGATGTTGGATTGACAATCATGGCACAGCGCTGCACTCTCAATTGCTCACATAGCAAGCTTGACACAGCTTTTGCTCCCTGTAGCATAGCTACATAATCAGGTGTAGCCAACTGGAAGATGCTGCTTGCCCCACTGAAAGATTTTCTCGTCAGAATGGTTGACCCAGGGATCCAGGGGTTGGGATTAAGGTAGGCAACCAGCTCATCTGTTTCCCAGATCACATCAGAGAAGCTCTTTAAGGGCTTCAGTACCTCTACTCGTGAAGTGCCATTCACCACTGAGGCTACAAACATCACAGCAGCATTTGTTTCAATGATGGCAGCACCTTTGGTGTCAACAGCAATGATTCCTGCACAGATCCCATGCAGATCTTCAGCCATAACTTCTCTGCATGCCTGCCTGAGGTTATAGCCTTTATGATGGTAGAGGCTAGCTATTTTCTGTGCAACTGTGTGCCTCAAAAATACATCTCCATCTCCAGAGCAGGTAATAGCTACTTTGTCATCAGCATATATTCCTGCCCCTACTACTGCTGTATCCCCAACTCGCCCTTTCAGCTTTCCCACTAACCCACCTGTGGAGGATGCAGCAGCCAACTCATGCCAGCGATCCATGGCCACTGCTCCTACTGTCTGAGGGTGATTGTTTTTTGAGGCATTTCTACCACTGAGCTTAGCAGTTAACTCTCTGCGACGGATGTCAGTGTAGAAATAGTCAGGCCCAACAGGCTTCTCTGTGTCCTCCAACCCTTCCAGGAACTCCTCAGCCCCATCTCCCACAATGAGTGAATGTGAGCTTTTCTCCATCACACATCTGGCTGCTTTTATTGGGTTCTTGACACTTTGCACACAAGCAACAGATCCTGCTCTCTTTGCAGTGCCATCCACAATGCTTGCCTCCATTTCATTTTTGCCATCTTTGTTGAAAACTGAGCCTTTGCCTGCATTGAATAGGAAACAGTCCTCCAGAGCTTCCACTGACCTCTGAACTGCCTCTAGACTCCTGCCACCTTGCTGAAGCACTTCAGATCCAACAGTTAAGGCTGTCTGCAAAGCAAACTCAATAACTCCAATCACTTCGGTGTTTAGCATCATCACCTCTCCAGCCCCACCATGGATCACAAGAGTGTAGTCTGTGCTTTTACCAGAGGTGGAGTCAACCATGGTTTTGCCTTTGTTTTTGCTCTCTGGACAGTGACATATCTCTCCATTCATTTTCTCTGATTGACCCTGTTTGAGGAGGCACTCCAAGGCTCCCATTTGGTATGCAATGGCATATCTAAGAGCTAGAAGCATCACCAACTTCAGGTTTTTCTTCAGGCTTTCTTGGAGCTTCTCAAGAGCCAGAGCAAAGCTACCTTTCCCATTAAGCACAATGCGAACCTTGTCTTTCCTCCCAAGGTAGGTTACAGCAAGCTGATCTTTGGCGTAAACATTCCCTACTCCACACTCCACACCCTCCATCAGATCTGTACCTGTGAGGTACACAGATGGACATCCAAAGGGGTCCAAGAACTTCTTCAGTGTGTTGTCAGACGACAATGATTGACGCAGGGCGGCTATATGAGGACCAACTCCATGACCACTTTTGGTGTTTTTGATGAGGCTCTTGTGTTCCAAAAATGCAACATGGAACAAGCATAGGAGGTCAGTAGAGCACTGGATTGTGTTATCTGGCCCAATGCAAGATGCCAATGAATCTACTAACTTGCGAGAATGCATGGTGACTGAGTATGTTGGATCACATCGGCCATGATTGAAGTGGCGGATATGGGTAGGTGTGACAAGAATGTGATTAGCAAATGATTCCCCAAGAGTCTGCTTCAGAGAGAGCTGCAAAGAGAAGTTGATCCAAGCATCATAGAGGCCTCTTTGCCCTCTGAGAGTAGAAAACACGTCAGGATAGGAGGGCACATCAAAAGTGAGAACTGGATGTGTTGGTTTTAAGTCAGTGCTGGGATTGGGGGTAATTATGCCTTGAAAGGGGAATGTTAGGGAAGTTGGACATACATGCATATCAGCATTTGCTTTGAGAGATCCATTCATATTATCTGCATTAGTATGAACTAAGTTAAAGTCAGCATTTTCTGAAAGATTGTACACAAGCTCAGTTACAAGCCCAGCCACCATCCCATCCACAGCACTGTGTTCAAACACCATCCCAGCTGTGCTGTCCTTGAACACCACCACGTTCACCACCTGTCAAAAAAAAGTAAGAATTTCTTAGTGGTCAATAATAATCCCTTACTGCTAAAAAGAAATAAAAAATCTAGCTTGACTTGTAAACGTCCTGCTTTGGGTGTTGATTTCTTAACTGGCTGTTCTTAGGGTGTTTCTTACCAGTTTTGAGCTGCTCGTACTGTATTATTAAATAACTAAATTTATAGTAAAATACGGCAGCAGCTTTTTGAGTGTTGCGAATAAACTGAGTCCTTTTATATGTACCTTACTTCATATGTAGGCCGTTAATAGTATTCAGTAGGTTTTCATGAGTTTATTCAGTTGTGTGGTTTCCCTGATTTGACATGCTAACACAAAAGGGAAAGACATATGCAGTCTCAATTCAAATTCTACCTTGTCATAATATCTCAGACATGGACTGTCTCCTCCTGCTCCCAGCCTCACTGCATTGAGAATATCAGCCAGCTCAGATGGGGCATTACAGTCCTCCAGACAGAGTGTCAGCACGGCACTCTCCATCAGCCCCAGTGATGCTGCTGCCTCCCCACCGTGTCTCAGGATTTCTTCCCTGGTGGAAGCCCATGCTTTGCGTTCTAGAGCTGACAGGCTGCAGATGACAGAGGGATCATTCTCTTTCCCTGCTCTGGGTCGATCCATCACCTGAGCCAGCTGGTTGTAGATGTCACTGAACGATCGAGCAGAAACTGGTCCACCAGCGTTAGGACGCCACAATATGTCAACAGGGAAGACTCCTCCAACACAAGTGATGATGGCATGAAGGCTTTCTGGGTAGACCTGGAAATTAAATGACAAAACTGCTTATCTGAAATATCACAACACTTAAAGAGTAGTTTAACATTGGCTTGAACTTAAATGTAAATCAAAGGTGAAAACTTAAAACTCTGAATTTTCACTTAAGTTGTGCCAGAAAGGTCCTGTACAGTGCCCTAAAAAGTAGAAATTTCAGCCATAAGAGGGCAGAGTGCACCGATACTCTGCACATGGGAGAAGTATTTGGCCAGTTAGTTGACCTAGAATAAAAATAATACTGATTTAAAGAAAAGACCATGTTTTAGGTTAAAAATTATCATTTCACTGAAAAGAAATTGCATCAGAAAAGTGTTTTCACAGATTTAGAATTACTGTGAGAAATAATTTAGGATAAACTTTATTTTTCACTTTGCACATTTTCTCACACAGGACAAACAATAAATTGAGAAATTTACAAAGAAAGCCCTGGAAAAAACTTTATTTTCACCTTTTGTTTAGACCTTTAGATTGGAAAATAGATCAACACTTTTTTAAAATTTATTTATTGTATTTCAGGGCATCTCTCATCCTGACATAGGCCACTGAAAATTAAAAAAAACTTCTAACTTTGAATTTTACTCTGATAAGAACAGCATTTCCTGGTGTACTCTGCCAGTAATCTCACCTTAATCTCATCTTGACTGCTTCCAGGAATCCGGCTTGCAGCGAATACCTCAGACTGCTGTGTGCGCTCCATTGGCACATTGCCTTCCAGCAACAAAGGCTCGCTGTGCAGCTTTGCTGCTGCCCAGAGCAGAGCGGCAGCCCTCCCCAGCTGGGTACAGCTCTTTGTTTGGGAGGGAGGAAGAACAATAGGGAGGGCTGTCGAGGTGGGCAGGGGGTTAGAACAACATAGCAGACCTTTCTTAAACCGCTCCGTCACCCAGTTCTCTTGGCCTGCAGCAATTTTCGCTAATTGTTGGTGGGCATCTTGAAGGGGCTCCCTCTGCTGTTCTATTGTACTTTTGAACTGAAGATACATGTCAGGGCTCAAAGTGAGCTGCAGGACTCGGCTCACTTCTTGCAACGTAACATCCAACTCTGGAACAGGGTAGTTGAGAAGGGCCATCCTGTTGACTTGAAGGAGACCTGAGTGAGATAGTGAGAGAGAGATGGAGACACAGTTGTCTCATGTTAATAAAACCCTTTTTTAAAAAAAAATTTACAAACCATTTCGTCTGATGGCACTTCAGTGCAAGAAGTATTTAAAAATTCTGACTTCAGCACAATGCAAACTACAGGCACTATTGGTTGTGCACTCTTGCCCAGTTCACATAAAGACAGCAGTAACATAATCTGATTCACAATACAGTCTGGTGTCTCTACATTTCATGCATTCAATTATTTACTCTGTGTTTAAATATACAGATGATGGTATTATCAGCAAAATAGACAAACCCATACTAACTCTGACGCCACCTGCTGGGACCTAATTAGCTAAACACTGAAAAATATAGAAACCAATAAATTTAGTAAATATATCAACTTAAAAAACAATTAATTTAGAAAAAATATGAAAAACACAATGTCTTACGTCACACTGACTTATTAAGTATAGAAGACTGGAAAACAATTGCATCCAGATTTTTCTTGTGTTTAACACCCCCCTGAACTATACTGACTGTAATAATGCATATCAAGCTAAAAATCACATTTGTCCTGTTTTCTTTAGTTTTTCCCCACTTTAGTAGGTCTTACAAAGGACCAAAGGAGCCGACATAAAAGGGCACAAATCAGAAGACATTACATTGTTAATTATTCTCTGTTTTTAAATCAAGTACATCATCTCAGTATACGATTGGTATAATTATATTGTAGGTAATTCTTTTTTTTTGTAAGCACAATTATTTATTTATTTATTTATTTTTACCAACTCTGATTTTAAAAAATGCTTTTCAAAGATCACTTCACACCGCTTGTATTCATCAGTGTCTCAGATATATTATCTTGCATGTGCAGAATGACCAGCTCATTGCAGACATTAGGCCGGGGATTTTAATAATGCTGACTTAAAACAGAAGTTCTATCCAGTTAGAAGGACAGAAAAAGAATCATAGACAACTTTGTTTTAGATATTATAGCAAGCCAGTGACACTAATTTCCTTAGACAGACGTCTGTCTGCCTCAAGCATCATGCTGTAAAATTATATGAACTTAATTTGATTTTTGGTAAGTTTCCTTTACTTATTTCTAGTCATCTGGAAAGGATTACATAAATAAGCTAAATACACGAATAGGGTAATTCAATATATAAATATGGAAAATAATAAACTGAGATTACCTCAGAGAAAGAGTAATACAAAAATAATATTCAGAAACAAATGACTGGGTAAATAAATTATTGTTCGTGACAAATGAATAGTATCTGTTTTCTTATTGAATCAAAATTAAGTAACACAGGCCATATGATCTGTTAAATGGACTCAGGTCGGCATCTCAAACTTAAGCAAAGAGAAGTCACATTTACACAACACTTTAACTGAATGATGCATATAATAATGATATATCATGATGTATTTATTAGAGATTTTTACCACTTCATTTATTTGTTGTTTTTTTGAAAGGGAATAAAAGACAAGTTAAAAAATAGAGATAAAATAAACTTACTTTTTTCAATTATGTCTCTAGTAGCTGTGTGTGATGGTAGATGGTCCCGCCTTCCGAGCATCCTCAAATAAAAACAGGAATATCATCCTGTATTTATACAGAGGACAGAGCAGCCACCACCTACTGTTGAGTCAGAATGAGGCTGAACATTGGTACTAGTTTGCATCAGTGAAGAAAAAGTGTCAAACTGAAACTCGAAGTGATTTTTTCATCATTCTTTAATTTCTTGTAAATCAGCCCCTTTATCCAGCACTTCTCACTATTCCGAGCAGCCTCAGCTGTTTTCTAGAGTTTTTGTAAGAACCTCTTTAAGGCTTGGTTCTGCAGTGCATCCAAGAAGACAGAAGTCTGTCAGTAATCTTTGACTCAAATTGAAACTTCTCCAAACATTTGGACAGTTTCACCAAAAAACAGCATCGACCAAATCAGACGTATCGTCAAGCTTAGAGTATTCCTTTCAATCAGCAATGCACAAACTGTCATTCACATATGATCTGTTTACACTAGAAAGGCTGATGATGTGATGGTCATTTTGACTGTTTTTACATTTATATGTCCTATAACCTTGTTGATTTAAAAACAATACGGCTGCCGGTCCCAGACTTTTCCTAAAAATGTCTGTATTTTCATTTATACAAATTGCACTAAGGGCAAAGAAAACATGACTAATTCTACCTCTTTCGGCCACAGGCGGTCATAATGACTGCAAAGATTTTGCTGCAATTAAATTGATACATTTTCATGCAATGGCAGCTCCATCTTGGTTGCATGGCAACTATCATTATCTCTGTCAAAAGAAAAACTTTGAGAGCAGCTACAGGTTTCATATACAGAGGCAATTTTTGTCCCTGAAAGCAGCGTGGCGTACAGCTGATGAAGTTGAGCAGAGCTAACCTGCATCAGCTGGAAGAGGATCTGGATGATCTGTCTCAGACAAAAGTGAGTTTTCTCTTCCTCTGTGGCATATCTTTATGCTTTATTTCATTTTTTTAAAAGCTATCCTACACAATAAAGGCATTATCTCCCTATAATATTATTATATATTGGGTATTTGTTAGGGATGCATGATATTGGATTTTTGCCGATATCCGATATGCCAATATTTTACAACTCATTTGGCAGACAATCGATACCAATATGTATGTATATTTTTTCCCCCACTCCTAATTGCAGAACATAAAATACAAACGCAGGCACACACAAAGCTTCAAAATTATGTAAATAGTTATTGCTTGTGCAAAAGAAGAAAAATACTTGAACGTACATAATGTAAAGCAAGTCAGATTTTTTTATGATAATTGCTTTTAAACAAAACAAGTAAGATACATCCTACTTAAAACTTGATTATGCTCCCTGAGACAATCAGAACAAAACCCACAACCAGGACAAATTTGGCCTGTTTCACAAGAGACAAAGTAAGTGAACATAACGTCTGTCCACAGGGAACATGTG
>MDSQ01000525.1_pt1 | contig 10170 bp, 8 predicted proteins | sample 1008251 | NCBI WGS metagenome assembly MDSQ01 (sample SAMN05526597, study PRJNA338239) | gut metagenome | isolation source: Hindgut content | host: Naso unicornis | place: Saudi Arabia: Red Sea | collected 2016-05
TGAGAGGAGGAGGGGGAGAAGCTTATCTGAGGGAGAAAGGTCTATTGATATTCTGGAGGCCTCACGCAGAAGCTTCATACTCATATTCATACCAGCAAAAATCAAAGGAGTCGATAAGGCAGCGGCGCTCCTCTAGCGGGACATAATGAGTTTCCATAAAACCAAGTCAGCGCAGAGGACAAGGCAAAGTGTGAGGTGTAAATTAAAATGTACTGAATAAATGTAAACATTGACACAAGAAATATGTAAAACCTCACCAAACAAAGATTCTCTCTGCAAATTTCATATTAAAGCCTGTACAGATACATCGGAAAACGGGTAGGACGAGAATAAATTAAAGGGAAAAGGAAGACTTTAGGGTGTTCTGTTAGTTCAGCACGTTAGGCCTGCACTCTGTAATCACGGCAAAGTGTCACATACTGAATTCGGGTCTCTCCGCATGAATCACATGGCACTCTTTGGGCTTGAAGGCTGTCACTTGCTAGTCGACTCACTGTCCCGAGATTTCAACTCCTAAAACAACCCACTGAGGCATCATTAGGATGCAGACTCATTACCATGGTGTCGCTATAGCAACCGCAGACGTAGAGCTGTAGTCAAGTAGCTGCTACATCCGTGTCACTGACAGTAATTGTATTTACAGGGATGACCAGGCTGCTTGTGGGACTGCGTTTGGGGTTTATAGAGAGGAAGAAACAAAAACAAAACAGACACGCGCACAAAAGTTACAATTTCCACTCAGAAAATGCACCGAGCACCCACAATCAACAGGAATGTTTTTTGTTTCCTCCATTTTCTTGTGGTTTTCCTCCGCGCTTGGTTGGAAACAGTCACAGCAGACACACTTTGTTTGCTTTGAAGCTCAGGGGTGGTGGATCTGATCTGCTTCCCCGTTGTTGTTTTGTTTCACAATAGCACCAGTTCGAGTGTCTGAGCTTTTGCAGTGTCGAGCAGAGGTACGTAATGAAAAAACAAGAAGGAGGGTGAGATTCAGGGCTGAAGGGACGTTTATCAGGGCCAAGCTGTGTTGATATCCCAAAGTTCACCCACAGTGTTCTTTATAGTTCAGATTAGACGTGCTCCTGTTTATCAAGGCCCAACATCAGAACATTAAGATGGGCTACACAGGGTCAGCTCCACACACACACACACACACACTCACAAACACACCCACAGGACCGAGACCGGAACAGAAACTCTGAATTAATATGAATTAATATCATAGAATTTAAGTGCATTTGGGATCAAATCAGGGGTTGTATCTTTAAAAAATTCAGACATGTAACAGTCTGAGGAAACAGAAGTAAAATCAATAATTTAAATTTAAGTTGATGTACATTTTTCTCAAGTCTCTGATCTCCCATTAGAGGAGGATTAAAACCAGCTGGCAGTCTCACATCACTGTGTTTGGGTCCCTGGTGTTGGTTGCGGAGGCTCAAAGCTCAGGTGTGAGGAAGAGCTCTGAGAGGAGCTCCTCCGATAGTGGGTTCAGCAGTGCAGAAGGAGGAGGAGGAGGTGGGTGGTCGCAAATAACGGCTGGGAGCGGGAGGGGGCACTGCTGGGAGGCAGGAGCGACAGGAACGCCATTAGCTTGGGGCGTGGCCGCCGTTGGAGGTGACTATGTAGGCATGGCCGGATGGATAAACAGATGGGAGGGCAGGCGGGTTTGGCAGGGAGGAGGTGGTGGTGGTGTCGGGCTCTATGAGGAGAAGGCAAGTTTGACACTGCAGGAGGAGTAGCCCTCATCGCTGGCCATGCTCTGCAGGCTGCTGTGGTCGTCCAGGTCGCTGGTGCTGGCTGTGCTCACACTGTCCAGCTCTCCATGGGAGAACTCCGTGCTTTCCACGTCCACCTCGATCTCTTCTGCAGCCGTGGACGGAGAGATGGAGAAACAGAGAGAGGGTGGAGGGGGAGAGAAAAAAGGGCAAATTAACTATTTAATTGAGACGACTGAGAGAAAAATTCTGAACAGTACATCCGTGTCAATGACACATGGAGAAGTGGAGCAGAACTTGTTGTCTATTAGACAAACTCTGAAGTCCTATATGACCAAAGTAATTGCTGTATTGCAGCAGTTAAAGCAAATAAATTTGCATCTATTTCACATCATTCAGTGCGACTCATTGGGATCAGGTTAAAATAATAAAAAAAAAATCCAGGCTTTTATGCTTGGCTATTGGTTTCTTCAACTGACCAAAGTTTGCTTTAATTTCCTGGCATTTTAAAACTCTGTTCAGGACATCTGTGTTGATTATCTTCAGCAACACTTTGCTTCACACACACAGTGCCAAAGGGACTTTTACTGGTACAACCTCAACGAGGTAAAATTAGCCTGAGAGCAACTGGAGGGTCTGATGGCCTTGTAGTCGCCAATTTAAAATCCTGCTTAAAGACTGAGGCCTCACTCACCTTGGTCGGAGTCAGAGCGGTCGGAGCAGAGGGTGGAGCCAACACTGTCCATGCGTAACCTCTCCCCCTCCCCGGAGCTGCTCTGGGCTGCAGCACTGCTGCCTCCCCTCAGCAGCTCCAGCTGGCGCTGGAGGTGCCTCTGCTCGCGCTCCAGAGACTCCAGCTGGTGCTGGCTCTTCCTGTCTGTCTCTTCAAGTTTCTGGTCAGAAGAAAGAGAAGAAGGAGACAAAAAATGTTTATAATGTATACCAGAGAGAAGAGTGAGACTTGAGCGTATAGATGTAAGTGTTTGCATACAAGAGGAGACGTGGTGATGAGAAAAAACGCAAAACAAGAAAAGTAGCTCTCTGCACAGATTGATTTTGAGACTGAAAGCAAGAGGGTGAAGACGTACAGAGGAGATAATGGTGAGAGGAGGGCTGAAAGAACGACTTAAGCAACAGAGCTGAGATACTGAAGAGATGGATGTGGTTAGTCAGAGAGGAAATTCCTTTCATATCAAAAGGCTGTCAGAATACAAACGCAGCGGCACAAAACAAACACTCCTCATAACCTGTTTCAACACTCAACCACTAAACTTGTTGTGTCCCTTGGAATTTCCTGCTGCCAGCCCTGAAACCCCTGAATGATTTCCCTCACCTGCTTTGTTTACACCATGTCGCCTTCTTTTCTCTCTCCTTCTCTTTACATCATTTGTGCCATTTATATATAAGCAAGGTGCCGTGGCAGGGACTGATATGGCCGCGTTGTCCTCTCACCCTGTTGCCTCATGTCACAGTCTCCAACAGTGACGAGCGTGACTTCCAGCGAGGGACCGAAACAATGGGCCATAAACAAGCGATGGAGAGACTCAAGTTGACAGCAGCAGAAGTGCAGAGTGGTGGTGGTAGTAAGCAGTGGTGGTGGTGGTGGTGGGGTGTTACAGCAACAGTATCGGCTTTATGCTTCCCCTCTATGTAATGTGAAAGCACGCCAGGCTTCTCACATGCATGCTGCTCAATCTCAGGCAGTCACATGTCTGTTTTAGAAGCGGATGGGACAACGTGAGGCGAATGTCTTGATCTCTTATTCTCTTGTCAAATTCAAATACATTTAAGAGCAAATTCAACACCTCATGTCATCACATAAGAATAAGATTTTTCCATTTTATTCACTTCAAATAAACAAATAATCTATGGTTTAATCCCTGGATTACAGTTGCACTGCAACTCTGGTGTTTCCTTCATAGGATCTGTTCTACTTACACATTCAAAAACTAACAAGTGCCCTGGTTTGGTGATGAAAACAATAAAATAAAACTGCACTAAAAATAGAGATGTACCGATACCATTTTTTCCCTCCTGACACTGATTAAGATACCCAAACTTGTGGATCGGCCGATACCAAGTACCGATGCGATACAAGCGCATAAAAAACAATTCCTTACACATTTCCTTTCACTTTCCAGTGTAAAATATTGCAGAATGCTGAAATTTTGCTAGCTCTGTCAGCTCTCTCTGTTCTTCTTTGTCGCTCTTAAAAATAGTTGCCGCCAGAGGCAGGACAGCCCAACTTCCTGAGTGTTGTTTCAGAGCGGCAAAGAAAAATTGATTTCAGTTATGTAATACCAGTCAGAGCTAACTGAGCTAATTGAGAAGTAGCTGGGTACCTTTTATTACCACTAATAAATAACATGGTGTGGTATCTGACTGGTGTACAGATTGGTGTACTCACCAACACCAATATCAGCATTTTCGGTGGTACTGGCAGCATTTTTCCATACCGGTATCGGAACAACTCTAAATAAAAATGCTGCCAATAACCACATTAAATCAGTGTCATCTCAAAACATTTGTACTGTGGTGTCTCTGCTCCTGCAGCAGCATGACTGTATTACATAGTGATTTCAGCAGTAGGTTGCTGAATCTGGCTGCGAAGGCAAGAACAAATAAAATGGAAGCAGGTAATTGCTACTTCTCCTTACCTTTATGTGTGCTTTGGCTTTGTTGAGCAGGCCCAGGGTTGTGTGGCGGTTGCAGTCGGGTCCCAGAGGTATGAGGGCCTTCAACCGCTCCAGACACAGCCGCAGGTGAGCTCGTCTGCAGAGAAAAGAGAAGCAGAGAGACAAACACATGGTTAAAATACCTGAAGGACAGCGAATGACTAATGACTGGATGGTTAAATGTAAGATGTGTTGCATATTGGTAGTTAAATGCCTTGCTCATTAGCACCTGGGAAATCATTTAGGCAGTTGGGGAGGTACCTCATTAGGGGTGGGAATTGCCAAAGACCCAACTATGTCATATTATCACGATACCTCAGTCACAATATCCCATCATCATGATATTGGGATATGTTGGTTACTGCGAAATCAGATATTTTGATTTTCTTACTTTTTTTTAACTGCAAATCATTTTCCTTAAGTTGAACGCTGTCAGCATCATTAATTTAATTCAATATGACACATTTTTCAGTCTATTTATCTCCATTTAATAATTCTTATTATTACCTCACCCGTGAGCACTTTTTAACATTTTAACCAGTACAATCCAGTTACCAACCAGTTTCCCTCATTTGCAGTCCACTGCAGCTTTATAGCTTTATAGCTTGACTTTACAGCTCAAAGGGCAAGTCCACCTTATTATTCAATGTTGTTCTCTATTTTGTCATGCGCAGATAAGGGCGCACAGGTGTCAAGCTATTGATATAACTTTACACACACCTCAGTCAAAAGCAACAAACGTATAGCTGTTCTAAGCAGGTCCTGATAAGCATCGGAGCGGGGATTTCTCCTTTAAAAAGATTTGTACCTTTGCACCTCAGTACATGCAGTATTTTGTCAACTTTGGATTCAGGCTCACTGACATGCACTGTATGCTTACTCTCACGTAGAAATCAGCTCAGTTCAATATGATGATTCACATCTCGTCCAAGCCTCGAGACAGTACAATACCCTCCGCTGGTATTTTTTGCACCCTGCTTTGGTTACCTTTCTTGTCTACATTACAAACAGCAAGTTTCAGCTGAGGGAGGGCACGGAAGAAAGGTGTAATGGCAAATTCCTGTACCCCACTCATACGCTCCATCATCCTGACAGTCCCTTTTCTGTGACTGCAGACAGGCCCCTGGTACTATCTGTCCGGCTAATGGCCCCGGGTTGAGAGGTAAAGAGAGATAATTGTGGCAATAACACAATCAGTGCTCCATTAGAAGGATCTGCCCTTTCAGCTAGCCTTAAGGGAAGAATGGAGAGACATTAAGAGTAGGTGGAATCAGCGGAGCGACCCAGACTCAGGAACTATCTCTGGGGGAGCCTAAGGCAGATGAGCAAAGGGGACCAGAGCAGGAATTCACTGCGCTGATATCACTGGGCTAGACTGCTCCCTGATACGGTCTGCTGCTTTAAGACTGGCGGAGGCATGTGAGTGCTGGCAAAAGTGTATCTGTCTGCATGCATGTCAGTGTTTGTGTGTGAGTGTGAGGAGGGGAGGTTCAGCTATGCATGGATGGTGCTGATAAGAACATGAGAGCAGAGCGGGCCATTACACCCGTTCAGCATGCACGAGTGTGTGCTTAAACTATGCGAACAAGACAAGTGCTGCGTGTCGAGGGGAGTGAAAGAGGAGACGTCCTGATTGTGATTGTAGTGCTAAAAGCTTGGAAGTCTCAGGATGCAGAGTGCACACACACACTTGCAGTCCGGGAGGTTGTGATGATGTCTGATCAGTGTGTGTGATTATTCTGGCTCAGGTCATCTTTCTTTGCAATCAGTGCTACTAACAGGAGACAGCAGTCACCACCTTTGCGCTTTATCTGTGAAATGTCTATCTATACTCGTCTCATCTGAGCCCCAACACCACCATCTTTGCCCTGCGAGTTCACTCACACACACACACACACACACACGCGTGCGCCCACACAGATATCAGCTGGCAATTAATCACATTCTACTCTTTGGCAACAGCCTGAGGGGGGAATACACACAGCTCCACCTTGTACTCTAAGACACGCTCCAGAGAGGACAACATGGTAGAAAATCTGTCTCGCTGATTCCAATTCTGATTACTTTGTTAAAAACTGTCATTGGAATTATAACTAGATCATGTGGAAAGATGGTATTACATTTATTTTACTGCAAACATCAAGATAACCATTTTCAGATTAAGTAGGCCATACACATGGAATGTTTCAACATTACTGATGTGCCAGTAAATTATTTATTGTGCAGCTGTAGCAGAAGAGCACAACTATCATTTCACATTACACACGAAGAACAGACACATAGTTGCTCAGATACGTCAATTTTTTTTTTTATACTTACACTTCAATACTACTCATGCGCATATACACTGTTAGTACATGTGGTTCACTCTTATTTTTCCCTTAGTCATAATTTCAAACATTTTTCCACACGTGGGCATGACACATAGGACGTGTTTAGGCTTATCTGTCTGTCTGTCTGTCCAGCCTGTCGGACGCTGAGTTGACAAACTCCAGACATGGGACACCACGATCTTCTCCTCCACTCTCATCGAGATTAAAACAACCATCTCAGCAGACAACCCTTAGATAACCCCTACTTACAACCACTCCTGCCCGTCTCCCAACCCTTCCCTCTCCCTGACACAACTGACATGACCGACATACAAAGGAAGCAAGAGGACACGCTGACCGCACAGGCGCCGCAGAATGTCGCTGCATTTCTGGCCCAAGCTGCAACCAAAATACCTCATTATGGTTCTTAACTCGAAGACTTCTATTAGCGACTGTGGTGTGAGGCGTCACTTGTTGGGGCTGCTGAATCACCACTTCTTGCAGAGTCAGTGAGAAACCACAAGCACTCCTCCAGATCCACATAATGAGGAGGAGTCTGTCCTCGCTCAGCACTTTGAGTTCCAGATCGTTCCTTTTCACGGCTACCCCCTGTGCTGTGTGATTTCCTCTAAAAGCAACACGTGCTGCTGGTTGGCAGCATTCAAGCACCCTCGCTGTGCCTCTTATGATAGACACGCGAGACGTCAGCCTTACATTTGTTCTCATCTATGGGTGCATGACACACACTGATAACTACACAAGGCAAAAAAAGCACCAAAAAATATAAGAGGGAGTGTCTGAGGAATGGGGCTGAGTGATATGGGCAGAAATTTATGACGCAGTATTTGCAGACTGTATCTCAATACACAATATATATCTTGCCATTTTTAAATCTTCTCAAAAGCTTTTCATTAATGCTAAAGCTGGGAGAATGAATCGAAAATTGCAAATTTTTTGACCAAATTTCCTCTCTGACGTGACAGTAATGTAGGGACTATTGGCACTTTGAAAAAATAATAACACAGTTTCATTTTTGAACAATAATCACTGGTAATGAAGATATAATGACTGTGGGAAAAGGAAATTGTTAAGACAAGTGGAACAGTTTGAGAAGTTGAGAGAGTTACATCACTTTACTGAGATGGAGCATTTTAAGTCAGGAAAAAACACCATTTATTCCATACCAATATACAACGATATCCAATATCTAAGACGATATATAATCTTATATCTCAATAACGATATATTTTTATTGCCCAGTTCTACTGAGGACCAGTGTGTGACTGTGAGAGTGTGTGTGTGTCTTCTTGTGTAATTCACAGTCATCACACTAACTTCCTGGCATCGAAAGTATCAAACTAGAGCTCCTATTCTCAGCAGCAATGTGTTACAGAAATGATTCTGGAAAAAAAAAACAGACTGATTAAGTCCTCACAGAAAACTGAAGATAATGGTAGAGACTGGTTTATCATGTTAGACTGTAAACGCCAGCACTATCTCTAACTGTCTCATTGAAGGGTTAAAGGTCATAAGCTACTGGTGATGCCCCCCCAGGACAGGTCATTAATCCCTGAAAAGGTTTGTTATGTAGACCCACAGCCAAAGAGCTTAAATCTTTTGCAGCTTACAATATGAGTGGCGGCTTGTGACCATAAATACCTGCTTGCTGCAGCCAGGATTTCTCTTTTACTCTCCTCCTCTTGTAGTCACGTAACAGAGCAGCCATCTATAGAGCTACTGTGTGCCTGGGTTCTTAGAAAAGGTTGATGCTATTTACGTAAACAGCTGTGGATTTATTGTGCGGCCCAATCACTTCGAGGATGGGTTAGGTACACTTTGTTTAAGAATGTGACGTCACAGGACGACAGGCAGTGTAAGTAGGTTGCTGTTAATGTGGCATCGCCTTAATCAGGGGTTAAACCGCTGTGCTGACAGAAGTGAACACTAGCATTAGCATGCTGATTAGCCAAAAGCTTTCTGTTTGTTGAAGGAACTATTGGCAACATTAGCTGTATTATCAGCTAGCTGCATTTATAAAGTTATTAAGTTTAAAAAAAAAAATCATAGATGCAATTAATACAAAAGGTCAGTTGTGGTCATGTTTTAAATATAAAGTCAATGAGTTATTAAAAATAAAATAAATTGAAAGAAAATTAGTCACCAATTATTCTGATAATCAATTAATCGTTACTCATTTCTCAAATAAAAAAGTAAAAAGAACTGCTGGTTTAGTGTCTTAAATGTGAGGATTTGCCGCTTACTGTGTCAATTCTGAAAATAAATGAGGAGTCTTTGTGTTTTGAGCCGTTTTTTGGACAAAAGAAGCAATTTGATGACGTCACATTTGGCTCTGGGCAATCGAGATGAGCATTTTTAGCACTTTTCTGACATTTAATGGAAGAAATGATTAATCGAATAACTAATCGCAAAAATAATTGGCAGATTAATCAATAATGAAAATAATCGTGAGTTGCAGCCCTACTCTTGAAAACCATAAAACAATCAACTGTAGCACAACAACAACAACAAAAAAATCTCAATCAAAGATCACAACTGCAGTGAATAAAAGGATCAATAAGAATGACAGGGTGGAAAAAAAGTTGATGGTTCAAAAAGATCTGCAAAGTGACAAATGAGAAATTATGAATGAAAAAATCCTTAATGCAGACTAATGGTAGTGAAGGCTGTGTTTTCAGTGTGTAATGAATGGCACAGCAAGCTGCAGGTTGCCTGAATGGGGAACTCTTCATCTGTGGCGGATTACATAACACGTGGCCAGTTGCTACCAGGACCTGTGCTCCAAACTGTCACGCACAGCAGGGATATCAAATCCCTCGCTGACAAGAAGACAACACAGGCAGAAAAGCCTTGTTTTTTTTCCATATTCAGTAGGTTGTTGTTCCTGCACCAGTCTGCAGTGACCTCCTCTCTGTCAGCACCCTCCTCATTGTTCTGCATCAGGCCCACCACTGGTGTGTCATCTGCATACTTGACATGTGTGCAATAATATATGTGCTATACTCTCCCATTTTTCTTTCACTTTATTCACTTATCCTGTGCGATTTAAGACATTTATTTAACTACTTAATCAGTTTTTATGTATTTAAAGGAATTTAATACTGTTTTTAACTGAGTCGTGCATGTAATTTCGTTCTGCTCTGCATCTTTGATGTCTTTGCTGAATGACAATAAAGGAAATCTGAATATGAATCTAACATCAAAGCTGAACTGTTTTGGTGTGATGCGAGCACGTCTCATAAGTTCAGTGTTTAAAAGTGAAAAAGTCCAAATTTACTGAAAAGATGATCAAATAATTTCCAAAATTCACAAGATATTTTTTATCTAACCAAGACTTCTGCTTCAACCCATATTGTTGATGTTTTCCCTTAAAAACCGACATTTTCACTGCAGTCTCAGAGTTTATTGCTCTCCCAGGCTGACTGACTGACAGAGAAAAGAAAGACAATA
>MDSQ01000526.1_pt1 | contig 10154 bp, 8 predicted proteins | sample 1008251 | NCBI WGS metagenome assembly MDSQ01 (sample SAMN05526597, study PRJNA338239) | gut metagenome | isolation source: Hindgut content | host: Naso unicornis | place: Saudi Arabia: Red Sea | collected 2016-05
GGTGAAAGGGCAGGTAATGCGGCTCTTGAAGAGATAATTATGAATATTAAGACTCGTCAAGATTTATACCCATTTGCAACAAATATCAATACAACTGAAATTTATCCGACTAGTAAACTTTTGACTAATATAACAGGTGTTAAAGTACAGCCTAATAAAGCTATTGTAGGAGACAATGCGTTTGCACATGAATCAGGCATACATCAGCATGGTATGCTTGCTAATAAGGAAACATACGAGATTATGACTCCGAAATCTATTGGGCTTACTGATAAGAGAATGGTATTAGGAAAACATTCTGGTAGACATGCATTTGTGGACAGGTTAAAAGAGTTGGGATATAACCTAAGTGATGCAGATATTGATGAAGTATTTACTAATTTTAAGGCACTGGCAGATAAGAAGAAAAATATTACAGATATGGATATACAGCTATTGGCTATGAAACGTAGCATAGTAATTCCGCAAACGTATAAGTTGGATAGATTTGTTATAAATGCTGGAAATACTATAACGACAACTTCCAGTATGAGGCTTATATATAATAAACCGAATAGCAAGGAAGAGGATATTTTAGAATATGTAATATCTTCTTATGATGGACCTATTGATGCATCATATAAAGCGATTGATAATTTAGTTGGGAAAACATTTGTACTAGAAGACTTTTTAATATCTGCTGTAACAGGTGGAACGGATGCCGAAGGAGAAGTATATGTTAAAATTAAAAATAAAGATGGCAATATTTATAATGGATATGGTATAAGTATAGACATTGTAGAAGCAAGTATTTTGGCATATATAGCGGCTATTAACAACATGTTGTATGATGAAATGGAATAAAAATATTGAGCTAGGGTAATACCTAGCTTATTCTAAATTAACGGGGGTAGAAAAAAATGAAAATGACAATGACACAAAAGATATTAGCCAGCCATGCGGGATTGGAATATGTGGAGGCAGGTCAGCTGATAGAAGTAGATTTAGATATGGTGTTGGGAAATGATATTACAACACCTGTTGCAATAAAAGAATTTGATAAAATAGGCGTAAGCGAAGTGTTTGATAAATCTAAGGTAGTAATAGTACCAGACCATTTTGCACCAGCTAAGGATATACAAGCAGCAACGCAGTGCAAATGCGTTAGAGAATTTTCGTATGATAAAGAGATTGAAAATTACTTCGAGGTAGGAGAGATGGGAATTGAACATGCACTCATCCCAGAAAAAGGACTAGCTCTGCCAGGAGATGTAATAATTGGTGCTGATTCTCATACTTGTACGTATGGTGCATTGGGTGCTTTTTCTACAGGTGTTGGTAGTACGGATATGGCAGCTGGAATGGCAACGGGTAAATCTTGGTTTAAAGTACCTAGTGCGATAAAGTTTAACCTAATTAATAAGCCTACAAAATATGTTTCTGGCAAAGATATAATTTTGCATATTATAGGTCTGATTGGCGTAGACGGTGCGTTGTATCAATCTATGGAATTTGTAGGAGATGGGATAAAAAATCTTTCTATGGATTCAAGACTTACTATGGCAAATATGGCCATAGAAGCTGGGGCAAAAAATGGTATATTTGAAGTGGATGACATAACTATACAATATCTAAAAGATAAAACAGACAAAGAATATATTATATATAAAGCAGACGAAGATGCAATATATGACAAAGAAATCACTATAGATTTATCTAAGGTAAGACCTACTATATCATGTCCACATTCTCCTGATAATACGAAAACTATAGATGAGTTAGAAAAAATTAAAATAGACCAAGTTATAATAGGTTCTTGCACAAATGGACGATTAGAAGATTTGAGAATGGCATCTGATATATTAAAAGGTAAAAAAGTTGCAAAAGGCGTTAGAACTATTATATTCCCAGGGACGCAACAAATCTATTTAGATGCTATAGAAGAAGGTATTATAACAAACTTAGTACAAGCAGGGTGTGTTATGAGTACGCCAACATGTGGACCTTGTTTAGGAGGGCATATGGGTATACTTGCAGCTGGAGAAAAGGCAGTTACTACAACAAATAGAAATTTTGTCGGGCGAATGGGGCATATAGAATCTGAAATTTATTTAGCTAGCCCAGCAGTTGCAGCAGCTTCAGCGATTACTGGATTTATTAGTAATCCAGAGCAAATTTAGGAGGGAAAATTATGATTTTTAAGTATGGGGATAATGTAGACACAGACGTTATAATTCCGGCAAGATATCTTGCGACATCAGAACCGGCTGAACTTGCACAGTATTGCATGTTAGATATAGATGATACTTTTAAAGATAAAGTAGTAGCGGGCGATTTGATTGTTGCTGGAAAAAATTTCGGTTGTGGTTCATCTCGTGAACATGCTCCGATTGCAATAAAAGCAAGTGGGATTAAATGCGTAATAGCAAAAAGTTTTGCAAGAATTTTTTATAGAAATGCTATAAATATCGGACTTGCAATATTAGAATGTGAGGAAGCGGTTGATAAGATACAACCTACAGATGAGGTAGAAATAGATTTTGCAACTGGAGAGATAAAAAACCTTACTAAGAATGAAATTTATAAATCACAGCCGTTTCCAGAGTTTATGCAAAAGATAATGGAAGCTGATGGACTTGTAGGATATATTAAAAATAATAAAATGAAGGGTTAAGCATTTGTTCCTAAGAAAGGATGGTAACATGAGGAAAAAAGTTATAGTACTCCCAGGAGATGGAATAGGTCCAGAGATTGTGTTGCAAGCAACATCAGTTTTGCATACAATTGCGGAAAAATTTGGCCATGAATTTGATGTAACGGAAAAATTAATAGGTGATATAGCCTTAGAAACGACAAATTGTTCGTTGCCTGAGCAAACTATAACTGCATGTAAACAAGCGGATGCAGTTTTGTTGGGTGCTGTTGGAGGACCTGTTGGCGAAAACAAATGGAAAGACCATCCTACAGGAGATAGGCCAGAAAAAGGTTTATTAAAAATTCGACAAGAATTGGAGTTATATTCAAATCTTAGACCAACTATTTTGTATAATGAATTAAAAGACGCATCCCCATTAAAAAGTGAAATTATCGGAGACAACCTTGACATCATGATAGTAAGAGAGTTGACAAGTGGAATTTATTTTGGTAAAAAGACAAAAATAGTTGGAGATGCTGATAAAGATACGTATGCTATAGATGAAATGTACTATAATAAATATGAGATACGTCGAATATTAAAAACTGCCTTTAAAATTGCTCAAGGACGCAAGAAAAACTTAACTGTAGTCGATAAGGCGAATGTACTTGAAACATCAAGATTATGGAGAGAGGTGAGTGCGGAAGTTGCAAAAGACTTTGAAGATGTGAAACTAACTCATCTATATGTTGATAATGCAGCTATGCAACTAATAGTAAATCCAAAGCAGTTTGATGTTTTGGTAACTACAAATATGTTTGGTGATATTTTATCAGATGAGGCAAGTATGATAACAGGCTCAATTGGTATGCTACCATCTGCAAGTTTAGGAGACACTACATTAGGATTATATGAGCCAATACATGGAAGTGCACCAGACATAGCAGGACAAGATAAGGCAAATCCATTGGCTACTATATTATCTGTTGCTATGATGTTAAGGCATTCATTTAGCCTAGAAGAAGAGGCTCTATGCGTTGAAAAAGCTGTCAAAGAAGTATTACAATTAGGTTACAGAACGTTAGATATTTATACAGATAAAGATAAATTAGTAGGAACTACCAAAATGGGCGATTTAGTTTGCAAATGCATTGAAAATATGTAATAACAAAAGGAGACTTTTATGAGTGAACAAATAATTTATTTAGATGGTGAATATGTGCCAGAGAGTGCAGCGAAAGTATCAGTTTTTGATCACGGATTGTTATATGGAGATGGAATATTTGAAGGAATTCGTATGTATGACAATAAGATTTTTAAATGCAAAGAGCATATAGACCGTTTATTTGCTGGGGCAAAAGTTATAATGCTGGATATTCCTATGACAAAGACCGAAATGGAAGAAATGTTAGTTACTATATGTAGGAAAAATAATTTATCAAACGGTTATATTAGATTAGTTGTAACAAGAGGAAAAGGCGATTTAGGCTTAAGTCCTACAAAGTGTAAAACTGCTACAGTATTTTGCATAGCAGCAGATATTACGTTATACCCTCAACAAATGTATGAAGATGGTATGCCAATTGTTACTGCATCTCAAAGAAGAAATAAGGCTACAATAATTGACCCTCAATTAAAGTCTTTAAACTACCTAAATAATATTCTGGCAAAAATAGAAGCAAACCACGCAGGTGTATTAGAAGCTTTAATGTTAACACATGATGGAATTGTTGCTGAGTGTACAGGAGATAATATATTTATAATTAAAGATTCGGTTATTTATACGCCTCCTATACATGTAGGAATATTAGATGGGATAACTAGAAATACAGTAATAAAGCTTGCAAGAGAATTAGGATATACAGTAGTGGAAAAAGAATTTACACAATACAATTTATACACAGCAGATGAATGCTTTTTAACAGGAACAGCAGCTGAAGTTATTGCGGTAACTAGTGTTGATAAACGTGTTATAGGGAATGGTATCTGTGGAGATGTTACTAGGAAGCTGTTACAGGCATTTAAAGAGCATACTAAAGTAGATGGAGTTCCATTTTAATAAGGGGGATAGACATGAGAAGTAATACAATAAAAGAAGGGTTATCAAAAGCACCGCATAGGTCGTTATTTAAGGCTATGGGGTATATAGATGAAGAGCTTAATAAACCTCTAATAGGAATAGTTAGTGCAAAAAGTGAGATAGTCCCAGGGCATACTCATTTAGATAAAATTACAGAAGCTGTAAAAACAGGCATCAGAATTGCTGGGGGTACTCCTATAGAGGTGCCGGCAATCGGTGTGTGTGATGGAATTGCAATGGGACATGAGGGAATGAAGTATTCTTTGGTGACGAGAGAATTAATTGCCGATTCTATTGAATGTATGGCTATGGCGCATGGTTTTGATGGTATTGTGTTGGTACCAAATTGTGATAAAATTGTCCCTGGAATGTTGATGGGTGCTGCAAGATTAAACTTGCCAACTACTTTAGTAAGTGGCGGACCTATGCTATCTGGGCGTGTTGGAGATAAAAAAGTGAGTTTATCTTTAATATTTGAAGCTGTTGGCAAAGTTGTGGCAGGAGATATGACAGAAGAAGAATTGCAAGAATACGAAGAAAAAACTTGTCCTACATGTGGTTCTTGTTCTGGTATGTTTACAGCAAATAGCATGAACTGTATGACTGAAGTATTAGGGATTGCGTTGCCAGGAAACGGTAGTATACCTGCAGTTTATTCAGAAAGAATACGCCTTGCAAAATATACAGGTATAGCTATTATGGATATGATTGAAAAAAATATTTGCATGCGAGATATATTAAATGCGGAAGCCTTTCATAATGCTCTGACAGTTGATATGGCTCTAGGATGCAGTACAAATACGATGTTACATTTACCTGCAGTAGCACATGAAGCAGGTGTAAATATAAACTTAGAAATTGCTAATGAAATTAGTAATCAAACGCCTAATTTGTGTAAACTAGCTCCAGCCGGTCCACATCATATGGAAGATTTATACTATGCAGGCGGAGTTATGGCTGTTATGAAGGAGCTTAGTAAAATTAAACTACTAAAAGAAGATATAATAACAGTAACAGGTGATACTTTAAAAGCAAATCTAGAAAAAGTAGTAAATAAGGATGAAAGCGTCATACGTCCTGTGGAAAATCCATACAGTAAAACTGGTGGAATAGCCGTGTTAAAAGGAAACTTAGCACCAGATGGATGCGTTGTTAAGCGTTCTGCAGTGGCTCCAGAAATGTTGGTACACACAGGCAAAGCAAAAGTATTTGATAGCGAAGAAGAGGCATCATTTGCAATAGCAAGTGGTAAAATTGAAAAAGGTGATGTATTAGTTATAAGGTATGAAGGTCCAAAAGGTGGCCCAGGAATGAGAGAGATGCTATCTCCTACAGCGACATTGGCAGGCATGGGTCTGGATAAAGACGTGGCCCTTATAACAGATGGGCGTTTTTCTGGAGCAACAAGAGGAGCTTCTATTGGACATGTATCACCAGAGGCTGCAGAAGGCGGGTTAATTGCAGTAGTAAAAGATGGAGACTTGATAAGTATTGACATGAATAAATGTACGATAAACTTAAATATTAACAAAGATGAGATTAGAAGAAGAATGCTTGCTCTAACTCATCCTGAACCAAAGGTAAAAACAGGATACCTTGCAAGATATGCCAAACTTGTAACTTCAGCTAGCACTGGAGCGGTATTTAAAAATTAGGGAGGATATGGTTTTGAATTATAATGGAGCTACAATATTAATTGAATGTTTATTAGAACAGGGAGTAGATACTATATTTGGATACCCTGGAGGTGCAGTTATACAAATTTATGATGAGTTATATAAATATAGTGACAAGATAAATCATATATTAACTTCTCATGAGCAAGGTGCATCCCATGCAGCAGATGGATATGCACGAGCAACAGGAAAAGTTGGAGTTTGTTTAGCAACATCAGGTCCGGGTGCCACAAATTTGGTAACAGGTATAGCAACGGCTTATATGGATTCTATTCCGATGGTTGCCATTACAGGAAATGTAGGGGTGCCACTACTAGGAAAAGACAGCTTTCAAGAAGTTGATATGGCTGGTATTACACGAAGTATTACAAAGCATAACTATATAGTAAAAGACGTAAATGACCTTGCAGATATTATAAGAGAAGCATTTGAAATAGCAAGAAGTGGCAGACCAGGACCTGTGGTTGTGGATATACCAAAAGATGTTACAATAAATAAAACTGAGTATATCAAAAAAGATATCACCCAAAAAACGGCAGAACATGAAATAAGCGATGCTGATATTCAACAAGCTAAAATTATGATAGAGCAAAGTCAGAAGCCATTAATTTATATGGGCGGTGGGATAATTTCAAGCGGTGCTGAAAAAGAACTTGCAAAATTTGCTGAACTTATACAAGCTCCAGTTGCAAACTCTCTTATGGGAACAGGTGCATTTGACCAAAGTTCATATCTTTCAACTGGTATGATTGGTATGCACGGTAATGTTGCATCTAACGAAGCGGTTATGAACTGTGACTTATTAATTGCAATTGGTGCTAGATTTAGTGATAGGGTGACTAGTAAAATCGCAACTTTTGCTCAATATGCAAAAATACTGCATATAGATATAGACCCGGTTGAAATTGACAAAAATGTATATAGCACAGTAAATATTATTGCTGATGCGAAAGCTACTTTAGCACAACTAAATACAGTACTGATAAGAAAAGAACGTACAGAATGGCTAGGGCAAATTAATAACTGGAAAAAGAAGCAAAATATCACTCATACAGCTGAGTTTAACCCGAAAAATATTATAGAAAATATTGATAATCTGACTAATGGTGATGCTATAATTACGACAGAAGTAGGACAACATCAAATGTGGGCAGCACAATATTATAGATATACAAAACCTCGTACATTTATATCATCAGGTGGATTAGGTACAATGGGATTTGGATTAGGAGCAAGTATCGGAGCAAGCATGGGTAGACGTGATAAAAGAGTAGTCCAAATTGCAGGAGATGGTTCTTTTAGAATGAATTGCAACGAATTATCTACGATAGCACATTATAACTTACCTATAATAATGGTAATTTTAAACAATGGTGTATTAGGCATGGTTCGTCAGTGGCAAAACTTTTTTCATGAACAAAGATATTCTCAAACTGTATTAGATAGAGGGCCAGATTTTGTAAAATTGGCACAAGCTTATGACATAGAAGGTTATAGAGCAACTAATATAGCTGAGTTTAATACAGCATTTGAGCAGGCCTTATCCAAAAATGAACCTGTCTTAATAGAATGTATAATAGATAAAGATGATAAAGTTTTACCAATGGTGGCACCAGGAACAACGGTTAACGATTTAATCTTAAATTAAAATAAATTTGTAGGTGGGAAATTTTCCCGCCTATTTGTATTGAAAGGAAAAAACATGTTTGAACAAGAATATAATAAGGAATACTATAAACAACTGATGAATTTTTTAGATGAAGAATATAAAAATTATGATGTATATCCACCACGAGAAAATATATTTACTGCATTTGAACTAACTCCGCTTAAAGAAGTTAAAGTGGTAATATTAGGACAAGACCCATACCATGGTGTTAACCAAGCACATGGGCTTGCATTTTCGGTAAATGCAGGTGTACGGATACCGCCATCACTGATAAATATTTATAAAGAAATAAATAGAACCGAAGGCGGAAATATGCCTACTAACGGAAATTTAATACGCTGGGCAAAGCAAGGGGTATTGTTATTAAATACGGTATTAACAGTACGAGCGGGGCTGCCAAATTCACATAAAGATAAAGGGTGGGAAATATTTACCGATAAAATTATTAAGACCATTAATAAAAAAGAGATGCCAGTAGTATTTTTATTGTGGGGAAACAATGCAATAAAAAAAGAAAACTTAATTACAAATCCAATTCATTGTGTACTAAAAACAACCCATCCTAGCCCACTTTCGGCAAATAAAGGTTTCTTAGGATGCGGACACTTTAGAGATGCGAATGAATTTTTAATAAGGACTAATCAAACCCCAATAAATTGGGTGGAATAAAAAGGAGGAGTATATGAGAATATCAGGTGGATACCTAAATAAACCTGCAGAAGCTAAAAAGCTTACACAAGCTCCAGCGAGCATTGTTAAGAATATACAAGATGGTAAGATAGAAGGGAGTCTGGTAAAAGAAAATGGTAAGATGATGCTAGAGTTACCAAACGGAGAAAAAATTGAGGTTAAATTGCAAGCAGACGTTCCGTTAGGAAAAATGCTTGCATTCCATGTGAAAAATACTCCCGATGGCGAAGTTATGTTAAAATTATCAAATACAAATAGTTCTCCAGCAGCAGAAAATCTGGTAAAAAATCTTAATTTACCTGACACACCTGAAATGCGAGCAGTTGTAGATTTATTTATGTCCAAGGCTATGACTTTAGAGAAAAGTGACTTGATTAAAGCGAATTTTGTAGTAAAAAACTTTAATCTATCACCAGAGATTGTGACTAATTTAGCTGAAAAAGCAATGAATTTGACATCTAGCGAACTAGAAATTGCAAAAAGCTTGGTAAAAGACGGCGTGATGCCACTGGCAGATAAAGTAAGTGATTTGATTAGTAATTTACCAGAAGAACAAAAATCTCAAATGTCAGAACTTATAATGCAAAAATTTGATGTAACTGAGGCTGATAAAAACCTTTTAAAGGGCGCTACTATTGATAACACAAATACTTTATCTGAACCAATAGAAGATAAGCAACAAGTATCTCAAAATTTACAAAATACAGAAGACAAACCCAGCTTAGTAAATAATTTAGAGAATATAATCAAAGAAAATAAAGTAATGCAGGACACATCAACTGAAAATATTACTAAAGTTGTAAAAGATATTTTACTAGGAAAAAAGTTTGATATAAATACAACAAAACTGGTTGACGGAATAGAAGATTTAGAGAAAATGGCAAAGATTTTAGAAGAAGTAAGCGAAAGTATTAAAAAAGAGTCGGTTAAATCAGAAGTGAAAAAAGAAGTAGAGGTGGTAAAACAAAATGTCGAAGTTATGGCTAAAATGTCTGAAAGTGGCAATTTTGAATTACTATCACCTTTATTGCATCAGAAGCTAGAGCAAGGAAGCATTCAATTTTTTGAGCAAAAAAAGATGGGCGTGGGTAAGGCGAAAAATAGCTTATATGTAGTGATCAATCTAGATTTAGAAGCACTAGAGCATATTGAGTTGCATTTACATAAATTTGATAAAGTATTGGATTTGCAAATTTATGTAGAGAACGAAAAAATAAAGTCATATTTAACTCCACACTTAAGCGGATTGATTAAAATAGCAGATGAAGAAGGCTTTATGCTAAATAAACTTTTAATAGATGTTGCAGATAAAGAGGAGCGTCCTAGTGTAAATACTTTTATACAAAATACACGAAACTTTGATTTTAAAATATAAGGAGTAACATGTTAGACACATTATTTATATTAAATTTAATTATTTCAATC
>MDSQ01000527.1_pt1 | contig 10150 bp, 10 predicted proteins | sample 1008251 | NCBI WGS metagenome assembly MDSQ01 (sample SAMN05526597, study PRJNA338239) | gut metagenome | isolation source: Hindgut content | host: Naso unicornis | place: Saudi Arabia: Red Sea | collected 2016-05
GGCTTCTTTTTTTTGTGTTGCAGTGAACAAAAGGTCCAATTAATTGACTGATTATAATTGCCCTGGTTTCCCCTCGCCCAATTAGAGGCTTAAACAAGGTTCTGGCAGTGCAGCGAATCAGGGAGCAGCGGGCAGTTTTCATGGCAGGTACCAAGAGCTGAAATCACACAAGCGTCTCAGGAGAGAGGCCTTTTCATTAAGCTTTAAGACTCCACTCATCTCTGCCAGTGACCTCGGAAAACTTCTTTAGAGTTTTGAAGTCACTATAGCTTAATGTAACTTCTTATCCATAGAGCATTGCACTAGATCTGACAGGTTTAATGTAATTGTAGTTAATTAACTTCTTAGAATCATTCTGCCTGTTGAAAGGAGACTTGAATCTTCACCAAAGTACAAGAAAAAAATCAGAGAGAAATGTTTGAGGTAATAAACACTATAGGGTGGACTTGAATGGTGTATACCCGCATTGTTCTGCACCCTGCAGTGTGTGCGCTGCATTTGATCTAAAAATTTATCCTTAATTAAACTTTGTCATACACATATTATGTGAAGATAAATAAGTATTCCCCTTTTTGCTGCAGCATCCTGCTCAGGGTTTAATTTTGACTCTTTATGTTTGTGTTTGGTTTGTTTCATGTGCACCAGATGTTGTGCTTATGTAAGTGGTGCTGAATTTTCGGCATAGGAAGCTGAGTCTGCCCTGAGCTCAGTTTGTTCCATCTGAGGGGAAATAAAAATTTTTGTTAAAACCTTCAAAATGTGAACATGCTTAAAAAGTTTGTGCGCATATTTTTGTATTATCATTATTATTGTCAGACTAAAACGAGCAGCTTCAGATTCATAGAACCCCTAAAATAAACTAACACAAGCTTTTCCTGGCCATGGCAAGTCTGATTCTGTCAGCATGAGCAAATGAACAAAGTTCCGAAATGAGAAACCAGACAGACTGTAAGCTGAGACGTCTGCGAGATATTCATCCATCTACTCCCAAAGGCAATAAATAGACAAACGGCTTTATGATTTATTTACTGTATGGAGAGTGAATATGAAATATTTGTCTCAGCCTATAGGTCTTAAAAAAGATGTTTTATGAAAGTGCTGTCCCTGCTGACACTCTATTGTTATTCAAGTTATGTGAAAGTTCTCAGAATAGTGTCTTTTAGCAGTGGAAGACATGTATATAACTTGTGTTCAGTAGAGTTTACAACAAAAGTAAAAATTAAAGAAATTTTGGTGTCATCTCATTTTGCCGCAGCAATCAACAACCATTTACTTAACCAGTCTCGCACTCAAGCAATGTTAGCTTAGGTCAACTGGCCTGCAAAAAAATACGTCAACTTATATTTCTTATGAATATTTTCAGAATTTTTGCCACTAATGTGTGCTGGATAGCTGACCTTTTCTGTAAAAAACTCTCTGAGGCGAATTTGATTGTGCAAAATCTAACGTGTAACCTTCACAATGTTCCAGCTGTTCCTCTTGTACAAGTTGCAGTCTTAAGACGCGACCTACAAATTATAATGGTGTGATATCTTTGAGGATGATGAAGCATAAATTGAATGAAAATTATTCAGAGTAAAGGTTGTGAGCCAGTTTTACATGCTTCTGGTTTGCAGAGAGTTAACAGACAGAAATAAAGTGTCCCATTAAAGGACCATGTTTTATTTAGTTGTTGTCAAGGAAACAAACCTTTTCAGCGAATGTGGCTATTTGTGTGTATGTGGGTTGTGCCCCATTTGGCCTTTTGGTGAAACACTTTCTCCTACATCTCTGAAATAGCTCGGTAAGTGCAAGTTTGATGGTTAATGTGTGCATCACTGCTCGGGTTGAAAGCCATGATGGGAGAGGTCGGCCTCTGCTTTTCAAAAAGTCTATTTTTTCTTATGTGCCTCAATCTTTATGTTTGAATGAAATGAATCATCACTTCCATATATTAAGAGTGAATACCAATGGTGTCCTCTATGTCCTATATTTGGTTACTTAGAAGAAGAAGGTGACAGAGAAAGAAAGCTGCTCATTGGAAATAAATGCAACAAAAGAGGAACATGACAAAGAAAAGATGATAAATAGAGACAGTAAGAAAGGCACAGAGGATGTTTAAAAAGAGAGATGCATTTCCGTGTCATTCTGTTGATGTCCATTTCATTGATTTCTGAGCTTGTTCTGGTGTTGTGAGTGTTTTCTGTCCTAAGTGAGGCAACATTTTCTGCTTGGACAGGCATGGATCTCTGTGCCATTGGAGGCACCAGTGTTACTAGTGGCAGTTTTCCACAATATGACCTTCAGTTCAGCCTCCTAAGGCCACACACACACACACACACACACACACACACACCCGTCTTCACACTGACCACTGGCACATCATATTTTGCTTAAAGCATCAGAGATGTGTTTGCAGATTTCTCGCATAGCTTGCAGGCTTTTCCTTCCCACTGTAAACAAGTGATTGAAAACCCTCTTAAAAGACACTTTGATCTCTCATAGCAATCCAGAACAAAGAGACTTATTGATTGAACAGTTCAGGGTTATTGATGCAAATTAAACAAAAGCATTCCAAACTTTCCCAGTGTGGAATCTAGACATGCAGGTACTTTAGTTTTGGCTTCATCTCTCCAATATATCCACTGTACATGTAAAGTGTGATAGAAGTGCATGAAATTTAGTTTGTAATCAAATAAAACAAAACACCCTCAAGACAAAATTTAATTCGACTTTGTTGTAGCATGGAGGAGGAAAAAGTAAATATGTCAAACCTAAAAGAAATAAAGTAAGAATATCCACACAGATAGAGCTCCAGGAGAGGGAAAATACAAGTGTCATTGATAAGTTGGTGGCCCAAGGTAAATGGAGAAGAGTTTTATAGCTCTTATTACAGCCTGTGCTCGTCAGCTCTTTGAATATTGTACAGAAATGTTGAAGTTAATAACATTTGAGGTATTTCTGTTTTAGGTGATAGATAATTGCAGTTAACCCCTGTTTCGGAAAATGAACAATAAATGGACACCTCTGCATTTGATCTGATGTCTATAAATGTTAATATAAATATACACGAAGTATATTTTTGATCGATTTTATCATAAATGATGCAATATAGAGAAGTTAAAACTTAATCTCTTTTATATAAAAGTTAGGCCATCAAAACTTGCAGGAAAGTTTGAAAAAAAGGTAGTTTGTGTTTGAACTATTTGTCTTTCATGTCTTTTGTTTCTTTAGGGTGTTTTTCATCTAAGGGGGAGGACAGATTATTTCGGAGGCTGTTCAGGAGGTACAACCAGTTCATACGACCAGTGGAGAATGTATCCGATCCAGTCACAGTGGAGTTTGAAGTTTCCATATCTCAACTGGTCAAAGTGGTAAGAGTAGAGAAAGAACAAATAATTGTCTCTAAATAAAGAGATCAATGCTTTAATTGATGCAAAAGTGTCTTTTCTCTTGCTGACTGATTTTTCCTTTTTATCCTCTTAGGATGAGGTGAATCAGATTATGGAAACCAATCTGTGGCTGAGACACGTAAGTGATATCGATATTTTATGTGATGTTTAAAGTGATTCCACATCATTTAGACTCAGTGAATTATTCTGTATTTTTCTGTTTTGAGGTCTGGAATGACTACAAACTAAGATGGGCCCCTGCTGAATATGATGGGATCGAGTTCATCCGAGTTCCATCCAATAAGATTTGGAGGCCAGACATCGTTTTATACAACAAGTATGTTTTAGTTCAAATACTTAAAAGTAGAATCTTGAATTTTTCTATAAGAGCAAACATGAGATGACCTTATTAAGTATTAGTTCATTGTCAGTTAGAATGCAGAATTAGCCCTCCAGTTGCTACATGCTAATGTTATTTATTTATGCTCTCAATCTGTTGACCTTCTAAGTTAAATGCTGTAATGGCCTTTAAGTGAAATGACATTTACATCCCCCTGAAAATGCCCCCTTACAGTGCTGTAGGTGACTTCCTCGTGGAAGACAAGACCAAGGCTCTGCTAAAGTTTGATGGCACCATCACCTGGGTTCCTCCTGCTATTTTCAAATCCTCCTGTCCCATGGACATCACCTACTTCCCCTTTGACTACCAGAACTGCTCCATGAAGTTTGGCTCCTGGACCTACGACAAGGCCAAGATCGACCTGGTGCTGATCGGCTCAAAGGTCAGAAGGAGTTGCTGGGTCACAGGGGAACGATTGTGGCTACTAGCAATTGTACATCTGTATCTGTGTGCATCAGTCCCTCATCTTTATGGTACAATATTTCTTATTTCTTTTGGAGAACATCTAATTATGAATTTGTTCTTTAAAAATCCCTTTCGTACCATTTTCCTGTCAATCAGGTGAACCTGAAAGACTTCTGGGAAAGTGGCGAGTGGGAGATCATTGATGCACCAGGATACAAGCATGACATCAAGTACAACTGCTGCGAGGAGATCTACCCGGACATCACCTACTCTTTCTACATCCGCCGCCTGCCTCTCTTCTACACCATCAACCTCATCATCCCTTGCCTCCTCATCTCCTTCCTCACAGTCCTGGTGTTCTACCTCCCATCCGACTGTGGCGAGAAGGTCACCCTATGCATCTCCGTCCTCCTCTCCCTCACCGTGTTCCTGCTGGTCATCACCGAGACCATCCCATCGACGTCACTCGTCATACCTCTGATCGGAGAGTACCTCCTCTTCACCATGATTTTTGTCACGCTCAGCATCGTCATCACTGTCTTTGTGCTGAATGTCCACTACCGCACCCCGATGACTCACACCATGCCAGAGTGGGTGAGGGCTGTGTTCCTCGGGGTGCTACCCAGGGTGATGCTGATGAGGAGGCCTATCGACCAAGGCTGCTCGTCCCCGGCCATTACAGCAGGGACGGGAGGAGGGAGCAGTGGAGGAAACAAAAAGAGAAAGAACAGCATTGGAGGAGGAAGTGGCTCAGGGAGTGTAAGTGTCGGGGGCATAACTGGAGGTGTAGCGTGCCCACCCCTGGACGGGGGATCAGGAGGTGGAGGGGCCACCTCAGCTGGCGGCTCCATGAACTGTGTGGAGTACGGCGATATGAACCGTGACATGAACCGGGATATGAACAGAAGGTTCCCCTACAGAGGCAAGGAGGTGCCAACTCCTGTCCCTCCCCCAATGGTGCCACCTCCTCCTCCCCAGGCACCGCAGACTCAGGGACCCCAGGAGTCGGAGCTGCCGAAGATGCCGAGGCCCCTGAATACCCCATCGCCTGTCAACGCAGTGGTCGCCTTCTCTGTGGTGTCCCCAGAGATCAAGCAGGCCATAGAGAGTGTGAAGTATATCGCAGAGAACATGAGGACTCGCAACAAAGCCAAAGAGGTACAAAAGCAAGCTCGAATTTTCTGTCATAAAGCAAAAAAAATTCTAGATGATTTCTTTATATTTCAGTCAAGAGAAAATTAACCTGCAGCCATTAGTCAATTAATCATTTCATTTCAGTCCTGGTTCCTCTTCCTTCCTAATTTCTTCCTAAAGGAAAATTCAGGTACTTTAAAACCAGGACCCTAATTTTACATGTTAGGATTTGCAACATGGCTGCCGTGTAACCTGTGATGGCAACCACAACCTTTTTTTACTACATAAACGGCTTTTTTTAAGCTCACAGGCTGCAGTTGTTATTTCAAGTGTAAGTGACAACATAACCAAACAGATCTCTATAGAGACCTCGCTCATAGAAAAAGTATTACTTTGAAATCCTGTGTGACTGACTTGATAAACTTGGATTTCCATTACTTCAATTTTGTGGCTCCCTCCCCTGAGATGATCTACTAGTTTTAAAATACTGAAATTTCCCAGTAATTGCAAATGTATATTGATTAAATTTTCCTATATGATAGTTAACTGAACATTTAGGCTTGGACTGTTCCTCCAATCTTGGTGTTATGGAAAAAATGAACAACATATTTACTTATTTTCAGAAAATGTGTATTCCAATAATTAAGCAAGAAAAAAAAATCATCAGATGAATGGCTGAAAATAATCTTTAGTTGCAGCTCCATTTTTCATCTGCACAAATATTGGGAGGATCTGCTATTTTGCATTTCTAGAAACGCATGACATGCGTTTCAGAAATTGCATGCAATTTATAAAAGGCACACGCAAAATAGAAAACGCACGTGCATTTAAAAAAAATATACACATCCATGTCACTCTCCGGGCTCCATAGTATTTCAGCTTTAGGATGGAATTTAATATTTTTCTTAAAATATTTCCAAACTGAAAACATGCACATTTACATATACAGTAGATGAACTTTTTTATCTGTATTTTATGTACAGGATTAATTAGAATCAGTAGTGTTTGTGAGTGAATGAATATGTGGTGCTGTACAGGGTGAATTAAAACTAATCAAAACAAAACAAAAATCAAGATGTTTTTTAACCTTTATTGTATTCAGGAGGGGTTCCACTGAGCTTTTTCAGGGACACCCAGACCACATTCATACAGTTACACATTCACACCTGGAAGTTGCCCCGCACAACTACAGTCTGATCTGTAGCCACCGGAGCAACTGAGGATAGAGGCCTTGCTCAAGGGCCTTCAGTGGTAGAATGCGGGTGGGGCGAGCAGTTCCCTTCACTTTTACCACCCAGACTACTCCTGCTGGTCAGGTGTGGGGTCACAAGCTCGCTTCTCTAACCATCAGGCCACCACTGCCCGCCCACCATCACCATGTGATGCAGAGCAAGAAATGGAGTAAAAGAAAAAAAATGCATTATTGCTTTAAATAACTGAATGCATCCAGTTGCACTAATACAAACTCTGCCTAGCAGAACCAAAGGGGAGACACAAGCACAAGATAAGAAAACAAGACAACCCTCAGGCGATAACAGAGCTGGAGGGCCGCTGACTAACCCAAACCCTCACCTCAAATTGAACCTGCTCCTATACTAACCATTAACCTTAAGCTAAATCTTGACCCTAAAATAAATGGCTGACCTAGTTTTCTTTGCCCCCAAATAAATAAACACAAAACAGCAAAGCCCTACTGTGTTACCTCTGCAGTGTTTCAGTCCCACCTTGCTTAGTGAAAGATATAGAAACAGTTTATGCACGGCTATAACAGGAGCGTAAAGCGGCTTGTTTGTTGCAGATGGAGGGCTTTGCAGACGCCTTCTGCACACTCTGGATGTCCCTGATATGTTTGTTGCTCCAGCTCCATCTTTTCTTTGCAAAGCTGAGATCTTTCTTTGATGCAAACAGAAAAGCCATACTGCCTCCTCTATAGGCATACAATGGCATTACGGTCAATGCAGCTGGATCCTATTGTCCACACCTGACTGAGAAGGCTTGGAGGAACCACAATATATATATTCTTACACAGAAACACAAAAACTCAGATAAAAAACACACACACACACACACACACACACACACACACTCCTTATAGCTATGCAGCTTTAGTGTTGACACAGTGACATTGAGTGAATGCGGCAGTTTGTGCCATTGCTAGAAATTTCACAATTACCATTTTGTAAAGATTGCTGGGAGTATTTTAGGAAAGTAGATTGTCATCCTGTGTGAATGCATTTATTGTAATATTTTGTATTTTTCTCCTTAAACACACGCTAAATTGCTTTTCCTTTTCTTCAGGTGGAGGATGATTGGAAGTACGTCGCCATGGTTATTGACAGGATCTTCCTGTGGGTGTTTGTGACAGTGTGTGTGCTGGGAACACTGGGACTCTTCCTCCAGCCACTCATCAGCTTCTTAAAATGAGACTCTTGTCTCCGTCTCGTCTCTTTCTCTCTCTTTTTGTCTACTTCTGTCTGTCTCTGTACCCCGCTTGAATAGCTGTGGGAATTATCCCTCCTGCAGCTCTTTCACATCAAACACTGGGCTGTCCTCTTTCTCCTTTTCTGCGTTTTTGTCTCCTCTTTCCGTCTCATGCCCTTCTCCAGGCTCCATCGTCAGCCGTCACTTCTGGCTCTCAGTTGCCTCTTTCCTCACATGACGTTCGCTGATTTCCCCATTTCTCCTCTGCCTGGCCCTGCCTGTGTGCAAACAATCCAGTCTCTTCCATCCAGTTACTGTTTTTATTCTGACATGATCATCACATTCACCCTCCTCTTCCCTTTTCTCAGTATTTTCTCCCCCTCGTGCGTTTTTTTGACCTTCCACTGCCCATTGTACAGCTTATCTCTTCACAGTCCTCTTCTGTCTCCCACTGTGCTCATTCTTCTCTGCCTTTCCATTCTGTGTGTCTGAAGATGTCCACTCATTCATTGTTACTGTACAGTCTTATACAGTGTTTAACCTTGTCAGGTAATGATTGATGTAATCACTATGAAACAACCTCTTAAGTTAGATACCACTAAGAAAGAAGAACCTGAATACCTTGTTGTGTTTTGTCGTAGCACTATGTCATTGTAGGCCAGTGCAATAAAGACAATATACTTTTGAGAAATGTGGTACAGTATGTCCATTTACACATAATTTCTAAGTTATTAAGTCATTAAGTTGTTAAAGTCATTTTCTGACAGCTGATAATGAGATGTATGATGTCATGTGAAGGCCTGTTGATGGCGGACACCTTTTCTCAGGATCTTTTTTTCTGTTATCAGTATTTCCTGTAAATACATTCGTTAAATATAACACAATGTAAGACAATACAAGTGATTTATGCATGACTTCTGAAGAGAACACTGGCTCTGGCTGTAAACGACCTGTTTTCAACATGTCCTCTCACTGAACATAAGTATGCATCGCAGATGAACTCACAACTTCACTGCAAACTTGAAATGCACAATGTAGATTAAACTCTTAACAAAGACTGAAAAAGGCCAAATTGTCTCAAGTCACTCTTAATAATAAAGAAGTTCCTGGACTCAAACTTTGTGTGGTGTTTGCAAGTTCTCTTTGTTCTCATGAGGTTTTCGTCTGATGCTTCAGTTTTCTTCTATAGTCAGCTGCTAATCTGTCCTGGCTGTATGTTGTCTTTTGCTGTGATTGGCCCTCTAGTCCATAACAGGGTAAGAGGATGTAGATGTTAGTTGAATGGATGTGGATCCAGAAAATTTGGATCTCAAAAGTGTGTAGAGCAAATCTTTTATATCTATGAAGTCAAGGAAGAAACCTTGAGGAACATTGTTCATTTCCAGTTTCAGGGAAAATGTACTTTATTGGACAACCTTGGCAGTTTCAATATTTCAGTAACAGCTGACCTTTTGTGCTGCAATAAACACAAAGAACACAGCAACAATGAAAAGGCTTTACAGAAAATGAAGTCTGTCCAGTGCAAAAGCACACAATTTACAGAAAAGAAACTTTTACTTTGGTTGAATTAGTTCTTTTGTTCAGCAACTCAGAGCAGCTCTGGTCAAATTCACAATTATTAAGTCAATATTATTTCTTCACCTTCAGCAGGAGTCTTTTCAAAATAGGGACAAGCGAACTTTCGTTGCTTGAAGTTTGACTTTGTTCTCATCAATTCTTTTTGTGAACTTCTGTATCATTTTATGTATTTATTTGTACATATAATTTGAAATTTTGCATTACTGTACAGACTTCAGTTTTGGACCTCATTCACTTACGGAGGTGTTAGTTTTTACAATCACTACAAGACAGATGGTGACTCTTTTGTCTTTTTTTCTGGTTATATAAGAAGTCTTGATGATTTTTTTGGATGATACTCTATAAAAGACCTGTGTTCTTAAGTGAAGGTTCTGTTAACAATAACTCCAGCGCAACAAACAGTGATAAACTGGAAACTCCTCTGAGAAAATGTGTGTGAGGAACTGCATGCATATTGCTCAGTCAGTCACACAAAATACGTCTTTGAGCGAGACACCAGCTTCTGCAGCTGGGTCCCACAATTACAAGACTGGACTTGCAGTGGGCAGGTGGTCTGGATTTTGCATTAGGTTTAACTCAATGAGTTTGTAGCTGCTGGTCATTAAAAAAGAGAAAGACGGTGGAACAAAAATGTTAGGACCTTGGGGAGGAGGGAGCAGGATGTGAAAGATGAGAGTTGCTCACGACTGGTGCAAAACTGCAATAATATGAGGAAGTGTTGTACAGTTTTAAGTTAGGATTACATGTCTGAAACAATAAAACTGAATTTTTGAAAATACTGAATTTTTTCTTTGAGTTTTTATTAATTTATTTCAGACATTGCAACCATGTATTGTTGGAT
>MDSQ01000528.1_pt1 | contig 10148 bp, 9 predicted proteins | sample 1008251 | NCBI WGS metagenome assembly MDSQ01 (sample SAMN05526597, study PRJNA338239) | gut metagenome | isolation source: Hindgut content | host: Naso unicornis | place: Saudi Arabia: Red Sea | collected 2016-05
TGCCTTTTTGCTTGTTGTTGATTCAGTATGAGTTAGATTTATGCGTGTCGTCTGGCCGTTGGCTGTCAGTACATGTTGCTGCTGATGTTTGCTTTTATTTTGCCAGAATCTCACATAATGACAAATGCAGGTTTAGCCAATTTGCATAAAGTTAAACCGGTTGAAGTCCGTGCACTGGACCAGACCGGTAAAAAACCAACCCAAGCCTACTACCTGTCCAGCAGAAAGCAGGCCAACTCATCATTACTCGTTATTCCTAGCCTCTCCTTCAATCAATCAAACTCTATTTGCGTAGCACTTTTCATACAATTTAAATGCAACACAAAGTTCTATATATCATTAAAACACCCCCCTCCTCAAAATCCAGCCCCCACAATCAACACACAAGACAAAAAGTATGTAATGAATGAATGAATAGCTAAGTGAGGGGAGTATGTTTAAAAAGCAGGAACTGAGGAAACACTATCATAACTCTAATGAATTTATAATGAGGAAACACCAGAGGAGGATAAAATGTGAAGGTTCACAAGAACAAAAATTAAAAAATAATTAAAAAACGAACCAAAAAACCCCCCACAAAAACAAAAACATAAAAATATAAAATCGAAGTGTAAAAAGTTAATAAATAACTAAAACAGAGAAGTATTAAAGCAAGTAAAACCAGAAATGTAAGGTAGCGTATTAAAAGGAAAACAAAGAGAAAAATAAAATAGTGATACATAGTGGAATAAAAAATAAAAAGTAAAACACTAAAGGAAAAAAGTTGTAAGACAGGCTAAAACACAGAATAAGAGATAGTAAATAAGTGAAGTTCAATTAAAGGTTGAATTTAACTACTTAAACTTAAAGCAGTCCAAGGATGAGCAACTAAACCTGCTGCTGGTTTCTTGTCCAGTTTAAAGCTGCCCTGCTTGGAAAAATTTTGGTAGTTATTTAATGAGGGGACCCAATCAGGACCAAGTCCAGCAGTGATGCCTTGCCGGGAATTAGTCTGAACTGCCTGTAAAGACATTATAATTTTTAAAAATGCAATTACTTCAATTTTAACCATCCAGTTAAAGTCCAGTCATTTTCATTGTGTGTTAAAAAGCAGGATAATCAATAAGGAGAAATGTGAACCAGCAGTGATGTAGAATTTATAGTCCACTCATCCACAGTTTTAATTTAAAAGGTCTCAACGAAGTTCTATATTTAACTCGAAGAAATCCCCTGATTCCAAATGATTTGCAAACCAAACTTATTTTTATATTTTTTAAAAAAATATTAGCTCTCAGTTACTGCACACAAAAGCTGTCAAAATGCAAGTTTGCAGTATGACTTTTTTTTTTTACCTCTCAATGTGAAGAACAACTTCTTTGGCGCCAAATCTTTCAGTTGTAATTTTTTGGCCCTGCAGTGTTATATTGGCAGTGACACCTTTCACTAATGTGTGCCAAAAGCCTGTAGAACACAGACAGAATGAGCTATTTTCAGGCAGTTATTTTTCTCTTTTTTTTGTCCGGGAAAAAAAAGAAACAAAAGAAAAAGCCTTAAATTTAGAATATGATGACAACTATTATTTGAAAAGAGATGGTGGTCAGAGTTTATACAATTAGTGTCACTGTAATTTCCTGCTGTCATCTATGAATGACTGACACATTGTTGTTAGCACCGAGTAAGACAGAAATGTTTTGCAGACTGTTTTTAGTGAAATTAGCTCATTTTCTGTTTTTGTTTTTACTAAAAGAATAACAGCCTTAATCAAAGACATTTTAATATATAGTGCTGCAAAACCATAGTTATAAGCAAGGTTAGGGTTAACCCTAACCATGACCACATATAGTGCAATATTAGTGTTTTCATAATGTGTTAAAATGTGTTAAAAAAGTTCATAGTGTGTTATAATGCATTACAGAGACAGTCTTCATAGAAAGTGTTACCAAGTATTGAATTAAAGAAATGATACAGACACACAGTCGCTCATCAACACACACCTCTCACTCCATGTGTAACTTTATAGAAGGTAAATCTCCACAGAGTGATGAAGGTTCTGTGCTTCACTACCAGCTGCCAGGCCAGTGTGAGGGGAAATAATGCAGCTTGGAGGTGGTACAGTGTCCTGTCTGCTGCTCTGTGTCAAGACTCTCAGAGGGGATGAGACAGAGTTTTCCACATGCCCCTCCCTCCCCACGGCCGCTTTCCTCTGGCCAAGGACTTGATACCGCTGTGGTATGTCTGTACCCGTCTCCCTGCTGGCACCACGTTGGCATTGCTTCACTGTCAGTGTTGTGTAAATGGGAGTTTGAAATGTGATAGCGCTGACTGCGGGCCAGATTTGTTTGTTTAGCTTTGAAGTAAAAGTTTTTTGAGGGGGTCAGCTTCTCTTCTATTTAAAATCAAAATTAGTTTGCTCAAGTGCTGCACGCTGACACTTTAAGATGACACTTTAAGCTGTGTGTTTGTTGACAGCAGGTCGATGCTAAGACTTCAGCTATACTGCTATTAGCCTCCAAAACATCATCCTTTATATTAAAAATAAGTTAAAATAGATAGAACTAACTTGGCATATTATCAATAAGGGTGAACACATGTTCATCTTTTTCTCCCTGTATTTGCCATGCTCATTGTTCACACATTCAACAAGATGTTTACAGTGTTTTTCTGTGTGTTCATTAGACTTGTTTTTTATCTTGAAGTCTCTACAGCCACATTGCAGAAGGTTGCAGACACACAGCACAGCCTGTGGTTAAACCTGAAAACTCAAGTGAGTGTGTTGATCAACCATTTTAGGTAATAAGTTCACAACATATAAATGGCAGGCTGAACAGCTGCTTGTAGAGATTATACCTCATTTCCTTCACTGGAGAAGAAAAAGGAGTAAGAAGTCCTAAAAATTGTTACAGTCTGTTCAAATGGAAGCATGTCTGATCCCTGAGATGGGTGAGTGATTTTCTGTTTCCTTTTGTGAAACAGAGTTTTTTAAATCAATTCCAAATCAGTTTTTAACTTTTGAATTGGCCTCATGCCTGATTGCTTCTATAATGTACAGTAACACGGTGCATGTAGTTTTTAACATCATGGAAAAAGTTCAATCAGGAAGACATGCATGATTTTAGTTTTAATATTTTTCTCTTTGTAAGTCGAAGTTGATAATAGTTGATAAATGGGCCAATCTCCCAGAAACTCGGTGTAATTATTAAACAGATAAAGGTCGACGTGCAGGCGGGGAGATTCTTCTCTGAAAGTAGTGGCTTGGAGAGGACTGTCAGTTGGGCTATGAAGGTGAGACATACCATGGCAAGAGATGACGGATGACACCAGCCTTTTTGATGCCCACTTCAAAACAGGCCTATATATGTGTGTGTGTGTGTGCATGTGTGTGCATGAGAGAAGAAGACGGTGAGAGCATGTGCAGAAATGGAGAAAGAGGAGGGAAAACTGACTGAGAATGTGCTCTCTGAGTTTGTTGTTGCTCGTACTTTTTCTCCAAATGCGTGTGTGTTTGTGTGAATCTGTGTGTCACTCCATCTCCGTGACTTGGCTCACTGCTGGTCAGTGGTATTTATAAACAACCACAGACATTTAATACAGATGGCAGAGCGCCTTAAATTTAAAGACACTATTTTGTGTCCTGGGAAATAGAAGGGAAGTGCTTTGTATTTAACTACCTGCATACGGAGCTGAGGGGCTGTGAAGTAAGTGGTGCATTTCTAATGTGTGGAAATGCATCGTGGAGACTACAGAGAATACCTGCCCGTCAGTAAATTCTGCAGGTTCATTCTGTTGGGATGTAATGCTTTATTATAAGGAACTATGCACAGTGAACAAACAACTGGAGCAGACCTCCAATGTGTCCGGGAAAGAGTTAACTTTTCTTTCTTTGGACGCTCACCAGGAGGGAAGATTCATGGAGAAAAAAGCAAAGTTTAATATTTGCTGCCCAGTAGTAAATTTGGAAGCTCGGAAGAGCCAAACCACCATGCATCTTTGGTCTTTGCAAAAATATTTTCCGAATCCGAGCAGTTTTATTGCTCCAAATAAATGATGAAATTAAAGTGTCCAGCTTTTTAAAGAATGCTTTTGTGAGAAATTGCAGAATACTTTGAAATAAATATAAGAACTTGGGTAGAATGTTCATTTTAACTGTGTTAATTCGCCTGACTAATGATAGAGGCATATTGGACCAGCGCAGAAGATCCTGCCGGGTGTGATTCAGAAGTGGAGTAAAATTGGCTTTTAACAATTGAGAGTGAGATTTTGTAAGAGATATACTGAGGTATTTTAATTTATTATTTATTATTTTAAATGGTAAAGAGTTAAAGGAAGATTGATTAGCAATATTAATAGGTAGTAGCTCACTTTTACCAAGATTGAGTTTATATCCTGAAAACTTACCAAAGTCTTCAAGGGTATTAAGAATATACGGAATAGATGAAAGAGGATCAGATACATATAAAAGGACATCATCTGCATATAGTGAAATTTTATGCTCCTTATTTGATCTAACGATACCTTTAATATCTATGCTTTGCCGAATCGAGGTTGCCAAGGGTTCCATAACTAGTGCAAAGAGCAGAGGGGATAGTGGACAACCTTGTCTAGTCCCGCGCTGTAAGGGAAAAAATGGTGAGTGTACATTATTTGTTTTAACTGAAGCCAGAGGGGAGGTATATAACAGTCTGATCCAGGAGATAAAAGTCTTGCCAACGCCAAAACGTTGAAGAGCATAAAACAGATAACCCCATTCCACGCGGTCAAAAGCTTTTTCCGCGTCGAGAGACAAAAGTACCTCTGGACACTGTGGTGAGGATGAAGTGTAAAGAATATTCAATGTACGCCTAATATTGAAAAACGACTGTCTATTTTTGATAAAGCCAGTCTGGTCTGATGAGATAATGGTGGGCAAAACGGATTCAAGACGGAGAGCCAGCACTTTAGCTAATATTTTGACATCAACATTAAGAAGACTTATTGGGCGATATGAAGAGCAGTCGAGAGGATCCTTGTCTTTTTTTAAAAGCAGAGAGATTGAAGCTTTACGGAGTGTTGGGGGAAGACTAGATAAATCAAAAATATGATCAAATACATTTTTAAGTAGAACACTTAGTTTTGAAGAAAAAATTTTTTTAAATTCTGTAGCGAAGCCGTCGGGGCCTGGGCTTTTGCCACTTTGCATAGACATGATGGCATTTTTTATTTCATCTGAAGTAATGGGGCTATCTAAAGACTCTCTAAAATCTTTATTTATAGTAGGAATTACTAGGTTTTCGAAAAATGTATCCATTAAATCCGGATCGGTTGGATATTCAGAGGTATATAGATTAGAATAAAAATTATGAAATTGTTTGTTTATATCTGAAGGGTCTGTCAATAAACCTGTCTCTGAGTTGATCTGATCGATAATATGAGTAGCAAATATATGTCTCAGACTATGTGCAAGTGCTCTACTTGTCTTCTCTCCTTGTTCATAAGATATATGCTTAACCTTGAGAAGAGCACGTTCCGCTTGCCCAGTTGAAAGCATATCAAACTCTGCCTGGTACATCATCCGCTCTTCATACAATTCTGGAGTTGGGGTAGCAGCATAGGTCCTGTCAGCATCTAAGATAAGCTTTGATAGTTGTGTTTGTCTAGCTGTCCGTGATTTATGAGCAGAGGCATTATACGAAATAATTTGCCCCCTCAGGTAAGCCTTAAGGGTTTCCCAAAGTAAAGATGGAGAGGTTTCACTATTTGAGTTAGTTTCCAAGAATGTATCTATATGTCTATTAATAAAAATAACAAAACACTCATCAGATAAAAGAGATGGATTAAATCGCCAGTGAGATCTTTGGGGTCTACAGTGAGAGAAAGACAGTTCCATTGTTAAAGGTGTGTGATCGGTCATGCAACAACTATACTAGTTGCAGTAGTCATGCAACTACTATACTATTGTAGTTGCATGACTGTACTAAAGAAAGTAAAGTTTTGTCCAGGAAAAAATAATCAATGCGTGAGAAAGTGTGATGAACGGGTGAAAAAAATGAATATTCTCTTTGAGTCGGGTTCAAAAATCACCATGGATCAGACAGTACGTATGATTCTAAGAAGCCCCTAATACACTTTGATGTTTGGGATATAATTGTTGGTTTGCTAGAAGATTTATCCAATAAGGGATTCATTGCACAGTTAAAATCCCCAGATAGAATCAGCCGATGAGTGTCTAAATAAAGTAAAGATGAAAAAAATTTGTTCTTGAATTTAGGATCATCCCCATTTGGAGCATAAACACAGGCCAGAATCACGGGAGTATTATTGAGCTTTCTGACAACAATGATATAGCGTCCATTCAGATCTGAGATAGTTTTAAATGCAACAAAAGGTATTGACTTACGGATCAGAATCATGACCCCCCTGGCCTTGCGCTGATAGCATGAATGGAACAGCTGTCCAACTCAGCCCCGCCTCAAACTAACATGATCTGAGCTAAGCATATGTGTCTCAGTAAGGAAGGCTATGTCTGTTTTTAAATGCTTAAGATGAGTAAGTACCCTAGTGTGTTTAATAGGATGGTTTAATCCTTTTACATTCCAATTAGTAAAATTAGTTAGCAGCCTGCCATCATTCATATGTGTCCCTAAATCAACCATATATATTCAATATAATATATATTCAATATAATATATTAAATGCAAATGGGTATAATATTAAATATGACCAGTATGTTATTAAATAGACTCTGTGACTCTGGTTAACATAATCAAAAAGAAGCACAGACATAAGAACAAAAAAATAGAAAGAAACACTAAACATTAAAGACCAAAAAAAAAACACATTTAACAGAGACAAAATGCTTTCCCCCCACCCTACAGCACTACCCCAAATGCAGTGCATAAACCCGGGACAGTATGCCCCCACTTCACAAGCTTGGGTCTCTAGCTAAACCTTGGACAACCCAAAGCTCGGCAGACCACAGACTGAGTCAGTAAGCATTGCAAAATACTCCATAGAACAGGTAGCAGGAGAAAACCCATCAGAGGAAGAAGAGAAAATAAGAACAAATAAATGAAATTACTCTGTTTGTTTTTCTGAGTACATTTTTAAAGTATTCTGGTAAATTCACTTGCTGATAAATGCTGAAGCAATTTTCTGTGTGTAAGTAACTCAAAATACAAATAATAATAAAAGAAATAAAATAAGATAAAATAAAAAACAGGGCAAAAGTAGCACAGCGGTGCACTTTAGTCATGTGATACATGATATTAGCGAGTGGTTTCCAACATAAATATAGCTTGGCATCACAAGCACAAACCACCTAGTGAAAATAGAGCCTTCCAGGCACTTAACAGATATGAGACAGTTTTCAAATGAGAATTATATTACGTATTTTCAAATATAAAGTCTCCAGGTTTTCCAGAAACGAAACAACAAAAACAAAACTGTCTTCATCATAGTTTATCAGCCATCAGCAAAACCGCAGAGGATAACCCTGCTGATTAAAAAGTTACTTCGCTCATCGTCTTAACTTATAACCGTTACCTTGGTTTGGTCATGGTGGTGGTGCTATATTTTCATGTATGTAGGACATGGCCAGTTTTGGATCGTCAAATGATTTCTCCTGTCCCTGAAACGTGATCCAGAGTTTGGCTGGGAAGCGGAGGCCAAATTTGACATCAGGAATGTCTTTTAAGAGCCGCTTCACATCGGTAAAAGCGGCTCGTTTCTTGACAACCTCCAGTGCATAATCAGGGAAAATATGCACGCGTTTTCCCCTGTAGGAAAGCTGTGTCTTCTGGCTCGAAAGGCGAAGAATATGATCCTTGACATCACCGTGGTGCATTCGAATGATGAACGGTCTGGGCCTCGCTCCTTCGTGGGGCTTTGATGCCGATATACAATGTGCATGATCCAGGCGTAGGATGTCATCAAGATCCAATATCTCCTTCAGCACAGTGGCGCAGAACTGCCACGGGTTACCCCTTTCTTGGCCTTCCTCGATTCCCACCAAGCGAATATTTTGGCGGCGGCTCCGGCCCTCCAAGTCCAAGCACTTCTCCTTTAGCATATACACTTCTGACTGCAGGCGCTCCACCGTAGTTTCCAGCGCCATGACGGATGTGCTCCACTCAGTGGCGCACAGGTCGTCAATCCGCTTAGTGTTTTGCGAGCTAGCAGATTGTAGAGCGCTAACAGTCGAGTGCAGTTCTTGGCATATAGATGCTATTTCTTGATGAAGAGAGGTAGTTTGGATATCCATCTTAGTGCCCAATGCTTCAATTGCAGCCATAAGCTTCTCTACAGTGTTTGAGGGAAGTTCATCGGTGTCAGAAGGGGTCTCCTTACCACCTGTAGCCAGGATGCTAACGTTAGCTTGGGCACTCCTCAGGTTATTATTATATTATTATTATATTAGTCATTTTTCGTAGGTGGACGTCCGTGCACAAACTTTCTCCTCTCACCGAAGTTCTTGGCAATATTAGCGTTGTATGAATGAATTTGGGTATTTCACATGCTGAAAGAACTGAAAAATAAGTTTTGTCTGTGGAGCTCGGGACGCCGTTGTCTCATATGGTGTTCCGGAACCGGAAGTCTTCTCGTCTTTTTTAAGATCACAAAACTCACCACAGAAAACACAATGCTTTTTAAAATCAAAATGTTCAGCTGAGTCCCCTGACTGTGAGTGCCTAGTCACCTTGCAAGGAACATTTGAATCAGTTTCTCCAGCCCTCTGACGTTTGTGTCGTTTAGTGTGAGTCTTTGAGGTGTAACATGAAACACAACTTTTAAGGTATTTCAATGTCAATTCGTTGTTGTTGTCTAATGTTTCTTGGAGCACAAAGTGTTTTTCATCACCATATATCTTGCTGCACTGGATAATGTTTGTTATTCTGACTGCTCCTGCAGAGATCCAGAGATCAACCGTTCTTTCTTCTCTTGGCAGTTGAACCTCCAACTGAAGTAGCACTCATCAGGTGCTGAATCCATAACCAATGTAAAGCCTGTGAAGAAAATGAAAAAAAATAAAAGGGTTATTACACATGCATGTCCACTAAGGCAGGGCAGAAGACAAAATCTGGAGGCTGTGTGAAACTTTAAACAATACCAAAACATAGGTGCAATTAACTTAGCCAAGCTTACAGTAGACTACATCATTAGCCAGCATCATGAGAAAGAAAAACAAACTTATAATTATGTGAAATAATACTAAATATAAGATACAATGCTGTCCACAATAATCTTAGAAACAAAATATATACATATCTACCTAAGGCAGGACAGAGGACAAAAGCTGAGTGTTTTAATGGAAGCAGTGTGAAACTTTAAACAATACAAGAACATAGGTGCATTTAACTTAGCCAAGCTAACAGCATAGGCCGGGAGCCAGATCCAGCCCTCAGAATGTTTTTTTGTTACTTTTTGTCGCTATTATTTTCTCTTAGTATATATCTTGGGCCATCACAAGTTCATAACGATCATTCTTAGCTGTGCGATGAAACATTGTCAGATCAATATGTATTAACACCTACATTATATAATAACTGTCCCACATTTTGTAATGAATGATTACATATTATGGAGGTTATGCCAAAATTCCCATCATAAATGTGTATCTCTCAGTATGTGTAAGGACCACCACAATGTAATAACTTTTTGGAAAATGCAGAGAAGTTTGTTAGATATTGTGTTCAAGCAGTGCATTTCAAAATGTGGCAAATTATTACAAAATGAAGTGGACAATTTGTTACATTTTATCATTATGTTAAATAATTCAGTGTTGTTAGATAATAGAAAATAATAAGTTATTTCACCATCATTAGAAAATGCTATTTTTTTTCACTTCCAATCAGAAAAAAAGAGGAATATTTAGCTTACCAACTGCTTGCAACACCCCTGGCAGGAAGGTCAAGCAGCATGTTGGCCCTAGGCTTGTTTTATTTCATTCAGTGGGATAAATCTGAAATATGAGAAAGGTGTATTAAAGCTCATCTAAATAACCACACACACACAAACACACACACACACACACACACACACACACACACACACACAGAGTGAAAATGACCTTGTGAAAATTTAACCTAGCTAGCTTACTAGCTTAAGTAGGTAGCTTGATAGCAAATTAATTATACTTGCTGAAACATGATTTTGATATAATTATATTAATTATACTGTTAATTTGTTAAATATGA
>MDSQ01000529.1_pt1 | contig 10144 bp, 19 predicted proteins | sample 1008251 | NCBI WGS metagenome assembly MDSQ01 (sample SAMN05526597, study PRJNA338239) | gut metagenome | isolation source: Hindgut content | host: Naso unicornis | place: Saudi Arabia: Red Sea | collected 2016-05
TTCCACATAAATTAGATTTTTCTTATCATCTTCTATGCCTTTTTTAATAGCATCTGGAATTTCCATCGCTTTTCCTAATCCTACGCCTACATGGCCATTTCCATCTCCAACTACTACTAAAGCAGAGAAACGGAACGTACGACCACCTTTAACAACTTTTGTTACACGCTTTATAGTAACTACTTTTTCAGTTAATTCTAAAGATTTATAATCTATTAATTGCCTTCTAGCCACCGATTGTTTCCTCCTTTACTAGAATTGTAAACCAGCTGTACGAGCTGCTTCTGCTAACGCTTCTACTCTACCATGATATATAAATCCACCACGATCAAATACTACTTCATTTATTCCTTTATCTAGCGCATTTTTAGCAATTGCTGCGCCTACTAATTTAGCTGCTTCAATATCAGAGCCTTTTTCAATGTTAAGGTCCTTTGCCACACTAGACGCAGATGTTAGTGTTATACCTTTAACATCATCTATAATTTGAGCATAGATATGTTTTTCACTTCTAAATACAGATAACCTAGGTCTTTGAGCTGTACCAGAAATTTTGTTTCGTATCTTTTTGTGTTTCTTTACACGGATACTACTACGTGATTCTTTGTGTATCATCTATAATTACTCCTTTACTTATTATTTTTTACCTGTTTTACCCTCTTTACGTCTTATAACTTCATTCACATATTTAATACCCTTACCTTTATATGGTTCAGGCGGACGTTTAAAGCGTATTTCAGCAGCAAATTGTCCAACATGCTCCTTATTTATACCTGCTACTACAATTTTATTTCCTTCAATAGTAGTAGTAATCCCTTCAGGGTCTTGCATTTCAACAGGATGAGAGTAACCTAAAGAAAGAACTAATTTTTTACCCTGCTTTTGTGCTCTATAACCAACACCATTAATTTCTAATTCTTTTGTATATCCAGTTGTTACTCCTGTTACCATATTAAATATTAATGACCTTGTTAGACCATGCAAAGCTCTATTTCTTTTTAAATCATTAGGTCTAGTAACCAATACTTGATTGCCTTCAACCGTAATACTCATAGCTTTATCAAATGTTTTTTCTAATGTTCCTTTTGGGCCTTTAACTTTAACTGCATTTCCTTCTGCTAAAGTTACTGTTGCACCGTCTGGAATATCTATTGGCATTCTACCAATACGTGACATATTTACACCTCCTTAATCTTTTTACCAAATAAATGCTATAACTTCTCCACCAACATTTTGTTTACGTGCTACTTTGTCAGTTACAACACCTTTACTAGTAGAAATTATTGCAGTACCTAAACCACCTAATACTTTTGGTAAATTATCAGTATTAGCATACACACGTAAGCCTGGCTTAGAGATTTTTTTAATGCCTGAAATAACTTTTTCATCTTTCGTTTTACCATATTTTAACGTCATATGAATAGTTTCTTTTACGCCGTCTTGTCTTATTTCATATCCTTTTATATAACCTTCTTCTAACAATATTTCTGATATTGCCTTTTTCATTTTAGAAGATGGTATCTCTACTGTGTCATGTTTTGCAATATTTGCATTTCTAATTCTTGTTAACATATCTGCAACAGGATCACTCATTGTCATTTCATAAACCTCCTTTCTTTATTGCTACCAGCTAGCTTTTTTCACACCTGGTATTTGTCCTTTATACGCAAGTTCTCTAAAACAAACACGACATATTCCAAATTTTCTAATATATGCATGTGGACGTCCGCAAATGCGACATCTCGTATATGCTTGAGTAGAAAATTTAGCTGGTCTTTGTTGTTTAACTTTCATAGATTTTTTTGCCATACTAAGCCTCCTTATTTTTGGAAAGGCATACCAAATTGTCCTAATAGCTCTCGAGACTCTTCATCAGTCTTAGCTGTAGTAACAACTATGATATCCATACCACGAACTTTATCAATTTTATCATATTCGATTTCTGGAAATATTAGTTGCTCTCTAATACCTAAAGCATAATTCCCTCGTCCATCAAATGAACTAGCATTAACTCCTCTAAAGTCTCTTACACGTGGTAGTGCTACATTTACTAAACGGTCTAAAAATTCATACATTTTAGCACCTCTTAATGTAACTTTACAACCAATAGGCATTCCTTCACGAAGTTTAAAAGCAGCCACAGACTTTTTTGCTTTTGTAATAATTGGCTTTTGCCCTGAAATCATTTCCATGTCACGACTTGCATTTTCAAGAATTTTAGCATTGTCTTTCGCTTCACCTATCGCCATATTTATTACGATTTTTTCCACTTTAGGAACTGACAATTTATTTTTATAATTGAACTTTTCCATCATAGCATCTACAATTTTTCCATTATATTCTTCTTTTAATCTACTCATTAGCTTATTATATCCTCCTTTCCTAATCTATTGCTATACGTTCACCGTTAACTATAGCTACACGTACTTTGCGAGTACCTTTATCTGTTTCTTTCATTTCCACTCCTAGGCGCACTGGTTTACCTTTATAAGAATACATTACATTTGAAATGTGTATAGGTAATTCTTGTTCAATACGTCCACCTTGTCCAGCTGCATTTGGTTTTATATGTTTAAAACCTTTGTTAAATCCTTCAACAATAACTCTTCCTTTTTTACGATCAATATGAGTAATAGTACCTTCTGACGGATTATTTTTTGTTGATTTATCTTTACCTGCAATTATAATTACTTTATCGCCCTTTTTTAGTCTAGTTTTCATCTTTACACCTCCCTATAGAGCTTCTGGAGCAAGTGATAAGATTTTAGTATATTTTTTCTCTCTTAGCTCTCTTGCTACTGGTCCAAATATACGAGTACCTCTTGGATTCTTATCTTCTTTAATAATTACTGCTGCATTTTCATCAAATTTTATATAAGACCCATCTGCTCTTCTAATTTCTTTTACTGTACGCACTACTACAGCTTTTACAACGTCACCTTTTTTAACAACGCCTCCCGGTGTTGCTTGTTTAACGGTAGCTACTATTACATCGCCAACGCCCGCATACCTTCTAGTTGAACCACCCATGACACGAATACATAATAATTCTTTTGCACCTGTATTATCTGCAACTTTTAGTCTACTCTCTTGTTGAATCATTATAAGTTCCCTCCTTTCAATATGAGATTACTTAGCTTTCTCTAATATTTCTACCAATCTAAAACGCTTAGTCTTTGATAACGGTCTAGTTTCCATAACTTTTACACGATCTCCAATTTGACATTCATTTTTTTCATCATGAGCATGTAATTTATAGGTTCTTTTCATAATTTTCCCATAAAGTGGATGCTTTACATTGTTTACAACAGATACTGTAATAGTCTTATCCATTTTATCACTTGTGACCATACCAATTAAAGTTTTTCGTAAATTTCTTTCTGCCACAGTTTTACCTCCTATCTATTACACATTTTCCTTTGAGCTTCTTTTCTTTTTTCACGACTTAACTTTTTCGTTGTTGTCGCCTCTTTTGGTTCTTTTTGCGTAATAATTGTTTGAATACGTGCAATATTTTTTCTTACATCTTTAATTCTTGCTGTATTATCTAATTGATTGGTAGCATTTTGGAATCTTAAGTTGAAAAGTTCTTTTTTCGCATTTACCAACTCAACGTTTAGTTCTTCAGCAGTTTTATCTCTTAAATCTTTTAAAATTGCTTTAGTTTTCACTACCAACACCTGCCATTTCCTGTTCAACACGAGATTGCACCTTACATTTTACTGGCAGTTTATGAACCGCTAGTCTTAGTGCCTCTCTTGCCACTTCTTCTGCTACTCCTGATAACTCAAACATAACTCTACCAGGCTTTACTACAGCTACCCAATATTCTGGTGAACCTTTCCCTGAACCCATTCGTGTTTCAGCTGGTTTTGCTGTAACTGGTTTATCTGGAAATATCTTAATCCAAACTTTACCTCCACGTTTTATATAACGTGTCATAGCAATACGAGCGGCTTCTATTTGATTAGATGTTATCCAACCAGGTTCCATTGAAATAATTCCATAATCACCATAAGTGATTTTATTACCACGAGTAGCCTTACCTTTCATACGTCCACGAAATTGTCTACGACGTTTTACTCTTTTTGGCATTAACATTATTTTTCGCTCCCTTCCTTATTAACTTTTTGTGGAAGTACTTCTCCTTTGTAGATCCATACTTTTATACCAAGTTTTCCATAAGTTGTATCTGCTTCTGCAACACCATAATCTATGTCTGCTCTTAATGTTTGTAATGGAATAGTACCTTCTGAGTACATTTCTGTACGTGCCATTTCTGCTCCACCTAAACGGCCTGAACAAGATACTTTAATGCCTTTTGCTCCAGCTTTTATAGCTTTTGATATAGCTTGTTTCATAGCACGTCTAAATGCTATACGATTTTCTAATTGTAAAGCTACATTTTCTGCTGCTAATTGTGCATTAATTTCAGGTCTTTTAATCTCAACTATATTTATAGAAACTCTATCTTTTGTTAGTTTTTGTACTTCTTGACGCAACGCCTCTATTGAAGCTCCACCTTTTCCTATAACTAATCCTGGTTTTGCAGTAGATACATGCACTCTTATTTTACCGATATTTCTTTCAATCTCTACTTTATCTATACCAGTTGCATATAATTTCTTCTTAATAAATTTTCGTATTTTATTATCTTCTACTAAATAATCAGCAAAATCTTTTTTATCTGCATACCATCTAGCATCCCAGTCTTTAATAATTCCAACTCTTAATCCATGCGGATTTACCTTTTGACCCATGTTTAACCTCCTTATCTCTCATTTAATACTACTGTTATATGGCAAGTTTTCTTTTCAATTCTAAATGCACGACCTTGAGCACGTGGACGAATTCTTTTAAGAGTTGGCCCTTGAGTTGCATAAGCTTCTTGTACATATAGATTTGTAGTATCCAACCCATTATTATGTTCAGCATTTGCTACTGCTGAGTTTACTATTTTCATAATAACATCAGCTGCATATCTTGGTGTATATCTCAAAATACCAATTGCAGTTGATACATCCTTACCTTTAATTTGGTCTAATACTATTTTTGCCTTTGAGCTTGATAGTCTTACATATCTTGCTTTTGCATGTGGTCTTTGTTCCACATTAGTTCTGTTTCTTTCCCTTTTAATCTGGGATCTGTGTCCTTTAGCCATGTTTGTCTCCTTTCTATATAAAGATTATCTAACTCTAGATTTTTTCTCTGCATCTTTACCATGTCCACGATAAGTTCTAGTAAGTGCAAACTCACCTAATTTATGACCTACCATATCCTCTGTTATAAATACAGGAACATGTTTTCTACCATCATGTAGAGCTATAGTATGTCCTACCATTGATGGAAAAATAGTCGAACGACGTGACCAACTTTTAATTACTTTCTTTTCATTTGCTTCGTTCATAGCGTCTATTTTTTTTAATAAATGTGCATCAGCAAATGGTCCTTTTTTTACCGAACGTGCCATTAAGATACCTCCTTTCAATCAAAAGTATTATTTTTTATTACGAGGACGTACAATATATTTATTTGAATGTTTATTTTTCTTACGTGTCTTATATCCTAGTGCTGGTTTACCCCAAGGTGTACAAGGTGCTGGTCGTCCAATAGGCGATCTACCTTCTCCACCACCATGCGGATGGTCATTAGGGTTCATAACAGAACCACGAACAGTCGGACGAATTCCCATATGACGCTTACGTCCTGCTTTACCAATGTTAATAAGTTCATGTTCTCCATTGCCTATAACACCGATAGTAGCTCTACATTCAATTGGTAACAGTCTCATCTCACCTGATGGAAGTTTAACTGTAGCAAATTTACCTTCTTTAGCCATAAGTTGTGCTGATAATCCTGCTGCACGAACTAGTTGTCCACCTTTGCCCGGCTTCATTTCAATGTTATGAATAGTAGTACCAACTGGCATATCTTTCATTTTCAAGCAGTTTCCTACTCTTATTTCTGCATTTTCACCATTCATTAATTTTTGACCCACTTTAAGTCCTTCTGGTGCTATTATATATCTTTTTTCACCATCTAAATAGTGTAAAAGTGCAATATTTGCTGTTCTATTTGGGTCATATTCAATTGCTGCTACTGTAGCTGGAACACCATCTTTATTTCTTTTAAAGTCAATTATTCTGTACTTTATAGTAGAACCACCACCACGATGACGTACTGTTATTTTACCTTGGTTATTTCTACCAGAATGCTTCTTTAATTTTACTACTAAAGATTTCTCTGGAGACTTTTTGGTAATTTCTTCAAACGTCGAAGAAGTCATATGTCTTCTTGAAGGGGTATATGGTTTATATTTTTTAATACCCATAGTTTTTTGCTCCTTTCAATTATAACCTTACACACATCCGTGTGTATCATTTTTTTAGTTTTCTACATACCTTGGAAAAAATCTATATCTACACTATCTTGTGTTAGCTTAACAATAGCCTTCTTATATTTGCTTGTTTTTCCCGTAGTTTTTCCACGACGCTTTGTTTTTCCGTCATAGTTCATTGTATTTACTTTTTCTACTTTAACATCATTAAACATCTTTTCAACAGCTTCTTTAATTTGACCCTTTGTAGCACTAGGGTGTACAATAAATGTGTATTTTTTATCTGCCATAATGTTCATACTTCTCTCAGTAATAACAGGGCGTTGAATGATGTCATAAAATTTTATATCTGCCATTATGCATACACCTCCTCAATAGTTGCTAAAGCTTGTTTTGTTACTACAAAAGTATCATATTTTAATATATCATATACATTTATATTATTTACAGCTGAAGTTTTTATCCCTTGAATATTGTTAGCTGATATTCTTACATTTTGGCTAACTTCTCCTCCAGTTACAATTAAAGCTTTCTTTAATTTAAGAGCATCTAAAACTTTTACCATTGATTTAGTTTTAAAATTTTCTAGTTTTAAATCATCTAAAACTATAATTTTATTTTCGTTTACTCTACTTGTTAAAACAGATTTTAACGCAAGTCTTTTTTCTTTTTTGTTTAATTTTATTGAGTAATCTCTAGGTTTTGGTGCAAATACTACTCCTCCACCTCTCCATTGTGGTGAACGAATTGAACCTTGTCTTGCACGTCCGCCGCCTTTTTGTCTCCATGGTTTTCTTCCACCACCACGAACTTCAGCACGTGTTTTTGCACATTGTGTTCCTTGTCTTTTATTTGCAAGGTGTGCCACCACTGCTTGATGAACTAAATGCTCTTTTATCTCTACTCCAAAAATTGCATCATTTAGTGTTATTTCTCCTACTTGATTTCCATTCATATCTAAGACATTTACATTTGCCATTTTTTTGCCTCCTTTCCTAATTTCTATGCTTTTATACTATCTTTTAAAGTAACAATTGTACCTTTAGGTCCTGGTACGCATCCTTTAATAAGAATTAGATTTTTATCCACATCAACTCTTACTACTTCAAGGTTTTGTATAGTCACTTTATCTCCACCCATACGTGAAGGTAATCCTTTACCCTTCATAACACGGCCTGGATTTGTTGCAGCACCCATAGAACCTGCATGACGGTGATATTTAGAACCGTGAGCCATAGGCCCTCTGCTATACCCATACTTTTTAATTGAACTTGTATAACCTTTTCCTTTTGTGGTACCTGATGCATCTACTTTATCACCAACTGCAAAAGTATCTGCTTTTATCTCGCTTCCTACTTCAAATGCAGTTACATCTTCTAACCTAAATTCTTTAAGATGTTTTTTAGGTGTTACTCCTGCTTTTGCATAGTGTCCTTTAATCGGTTTTATCATTTGCTTTTCTTTAGCATCTATAAAACCTACTTGAATTGCCTCATATCCATCATTTTCCATAGTTTTCTTCTGTACTACAGTACATGGACCAGCTTCTAATACTGTTACTGGTATTAAAATGGCATTTTCACCAAATATTTGAGTCATACCAATTTTTTTTGCCATGATAGCCTTTTTCATCTTGCACCTCCTAATTATCTACAGCGGATTGCTCTGCAATCATACTAGACAAGACCGCTCTTGTCCTTTAAGCTTTTACTTTGATTGCTACTCCAGCTGGTAAATCTAACCTTGTTAGAACGTCTACCATCTTTGGCGTAGCTTCAATGTCAATAAGTCTTTTGTGAGTTCTTTGTTCAAATTGCTCTCTTGAATCTTTATATTTGTGAACCGCACGCAGAATGGTAATAACTTCTTTCTTTGTTGGTAAAGGTATAGGTCCACTTACTTGAGCTCCTGATTTTTTTGCAACTGAAACAATTTGCTCTGCAGTTTGATCAATTAATTTATGATCATACGCCTTTAAAGTTATACGTACTTTTTTACTTGCCATAAAAAGTCTCCTCCTTTATTTTGATTGTGTTCAAATGTAGATTTTAATAAACTACATTTTAATTCGCTCAGGCGAATTCTGTTGCTTACAAAGATATAGGATTATTCACCTTCAAAACATTAATAAATAGCAGACTCATAGAAACACTTGACTATGAGTCTGCTCAATTTTGTATATAAATACAATTGATTAATGCCTAGTTCTTTGATAATAATGGAAACTCGTACGACTGTACTTATACTGTACATTTTTGTTTTATTTATCAACTTGTACACAAATCAAGAATAATATTCATCAAAATTATACAGTGACTTGCCATCGGGTTTCTTGAACCGACTTTCGCTCCTCAGAAATTTACTTCTCAATCGAAATAACAACCTCCTGAATCATAGTTCTCATGTCACAACATATCCGATTATAACCGATTTATTTTTACAATGCAAGGTTTTTTTCAAATAATTCTTAGATTTTATTATTTTTTATCAGTTCCGGGGTACTATCTATATATTTTATAATGCTTTTACACTGTGTATCTATATGTTCAATTGCTAATTTTGCTGCCAATTGTTCATCTTTATTTATTAATGCATCTAAAATAGCTTTATGCTCCATAAGCACTTTTTTACCTTCATCTGCCTTTTTCAAATACGCTATTCTATACCTTAATACCTGTTCTTGAATGTTATGAGATAGTTGTATTAACTTTTCGTTATTTGTTGCCTTAAATATTATATTATGAAATTCTACATCTTTTTGTATCATCTGTTCTATATTTTTATCCTTAACCGCATACTCATACTCTGTTATAGCAAGTTTCAATTTTAGAAAATCTTGCTCATCCGCCCTTGTTGTAGCTAGCTTTGCAGCAAGTGACTCTAGCCCAGCTCTAACTTCTAATACATCTGCTATATCTTTTTTAGTAAACGGTGCCACTTGAGCTCCTTTTCGTGGTACCATTACTATAAGACCTTCTATTTCTAGTTTACGTATAGCTTCTCTTATCGGAGTTCTACTAACCCCTAGTTTTTCTCCTAGTTGAGTCTCCATAAGCCTTTGACCAGGTTCCAGTTCACCCCATAATATCGCATTTCTTAATGTTTGAAGTACTATATCACGTAGTGGCTGATATTCATTTATTTGCATTGTGAATTTTTCTTCGGACATAGTTATTTTTACCTTTCTTGCTTTTTTGCATGTAAGTTGAAGTGGGATACACCTCTTTTAAACGCAACTCATTTTTCAAATTTATCGCCGCTTCTACGCATTTATACTTATTTTCAAATATCCCAAACACAGCACTGCCACTGCCACTCATCATGCTGGCACTAGCACCGTTTTTTATCATTTCCTTTTTAATTTGTTCTATAACTGGGTACTTTTTAGCAGTTATTTCCTCTAATACATTATACATATTATCAAATATAAATTTTGTATTTTGTTCTTCTATCGCTTCTATTATACCACTAGTGTCAGGATGATTTTTTATGTTTTTTAAGGATAGCTGTTTAAAAATACTTTCTGTTGATACGCTTATATTGGGTTTTGCTATTAAAATATGCGTATACGGTAAAGAAGGTAGCGGTGTTAATTTTTCGCCTATTCCTTCTGCTAATGCCGTGCCTCTCAATATACAAAACGGTACATCAGCTCCTAATTTCACTCCCATCCTCATTAACTCTTTTTTTGTTAGCTTAGTTTTAAATAATTTGCTCAGCCCTATCAATACTGCTCCCGCATCACTGCTTCCCCCTGCAAGCCCTGCAGATACAGGAATTCTTTTTAATATATCTATAAAAACTCGA
>MDSQ01000530.1_pt1 | contig 10142 bp, 7 predicted proteins | sample 1008251 | NCBI WGS metagenome assembly MDSQ01 (sample SAMN05526597, study PRJNA338239) | gut metagenome | isolation source: Hindgut content | host: Naso unicornis | place: Saudi Arabia: Red Sea | collected 2016-05
TGTGTTTGAATGTCTGTGCATGACCTGCACAGACGATGAGACCTGAGTGAGTCAGTTTTTGTGTTCATGTCTGAATGAGCTTAATCTAATCTACATCACAGCACCATGTCGCCAGTGAGCTTTTACTAAAACCCCCAAAAGACCGGCTCTGCCTTGCTCAACTTCATCTCCTCCTCTTGTTTTTCCCCAGTTCAGGGACATTTTAGAATCTCAGGGCCGGGCGCCTCATCGACCCAGAGAATCTTGTTGGAAACGGCTTCTGTGAGGCCGGCATTAGGAGGATCCTTTGAAATGATCTTAAAAAACAAGGGCGGACTTGCCGAGCAATTGGACATCAAAGAAGGCCCGGCTCCATTACAAGCCATTAAAACCATAACTGCTGCTTGGAAAGAGTGAAGCTTAGAGGATCGATAAAGGGCAGTTTAACTGTCTGACACAGCTCACTAATATCTGAAACATCAACTCTTCTTCAGGGAAAGACAGCGGAAGAGAAAGAGAGAGAGACAGAGGAGGACAAACTTGGAGGGTGAGAGGGAGGGAGTGAAAAGAGAGACAGACTCTTGAGGTCATTACAGAGTGCTTTCCATCCTTTCCCGTGTTGCTTTTTGTCTTCCCTCTCTCACCCCTCCCTGTAGTACAATATACATGTACAGTAATGATACAAGCTTGTTTCCACTCACCCCTGTGGGTTAATTCAACCCCTACACACTCACCAAACACACTGACACACTGGCAAACTGAAAAAGAGAAACGCATCATCCGCAAGCACCAGACCAAAACTGTTTTAACTTGAAAAAACAACAGCGTCTATACTTAGCGTACTCCTGATGGCTGTGTTTACCTTAATTAAACTAACTTCGCTTTGCTGAACTGTTGCATCTGTCTCAAAATTGATCAAAGTGTTTTGTTTGACAAACACCGAATCCAGGCACGAAGACTCAAACACTCCCTCCACCTCCTCACTTGATCCAATGCCTTTTTTCTCTTTGTCACTCTTTTCTTTCTCTTCTCTCCTCCCACACGATCCTCTTTCGCTTTATCGGGGCATCAGAATGCGGAAGCGTTAAGCCTCCTTGAGGTTGATACTGAGCTCCATGCTATTTTCATTCCCCATTGGTGCAGTCATTCAATACGTCTCTTTTAGTCTGCGGCTGCAAATGGAATCCAGTGTGATAAGTGGTGATGAATGATAATGTCTCTCTAGCTTCAGGCAACATCAACTTAGTCTCTTAAGACATAATCACGGAAGAAAATGACATAAATAACAAAAGAAAATGGAAATGATGTCTCATGTAAGTCTATGCATATTTGTATTTTTAGTATGTTTTTTTTAACGAATCATTATTTCATAATGACACGGCAGGAACTGTAATTAATTTTCAGGATAGACTTTTGTTAATCTGCCCTTCAGGAATGATGCCCTCTCAAGGTTGCTTCACAAATTCCAGTTATATTCTGACCTCCAAGTTATGCAAGTATTTAATATCTTTGACTTATCACACAGTAATGGGTCCTTGATGGCTGCACGACTATAAAAAAAAGGTGAGGAAATTTAATTGACTTTCTTGTATCCTTATACCATGGAAGCCTGACCCCAGTGATGGCAAAGTCTGGTGGCTTGTTCACCACGGATGGGTTACCATTAAATTTTGAGGAAACATTCATGTTCCCAGACTTTGGTGATCCCTTAAAATTCCCTTAAATGCCACCAAGAGGTTGACACTTGGTTTGTGGATACAAACAACAGTTGGATTGACTGACATATGTAACCACAAGCAACCCGCACTACAAGGAAGTGATTTTCAGTTTGACAGACTTTAAATGTAAAACAATCAATCTGAAAAGACACATTTTAATCTAAAAGAATTGATTATTAAATCTGATTTAAAGCTGATTAAAAAGTGTTACATTGCATCTGAGCTGTATATGTATAAGGATCTAATAAATGGTTTACAGCACATCGTATATAGTATTCAACAAATGTAAGGGTTTTATGAATGTATTTGCAAACAACTTTAACTTCTCCTGTGTGCATTAGAACACTTACAATGTTTGTATAGCTGCTTAAAATTACTTGAAAGTGCTTTCTGAACTTTAAAATATATGTGTATTTAAACTGCTCAGAATTTCTCTGAGAATTTTCTATGAGATTTTCTTTTTTTTTTTTTTAAGTATCTGATTTTCTTGTATTTTTAAAAGCATTCAAAATGCAGAAGTGTCTTTGCCTTGTTGTTAAAATGAACATCAACCTGTAAAGCCACAATGTCCTTGTTTTACTTCCAGAGCACATAATTAGGGACAGTAACCAAAATGAATAAGCACAGAAGGTTGTACGTGTGTATTATATTTATTTATTCAGAAATGAAATTTTCTCTAAACAAGACATTAAGGTAGGCAATAGGCCTGATAGAGTTTTGTCTTCTGAGTTGTAGTCATTTTAGAGTTTTAAGGATTGTTTGTTTTTCTCTGTTTTCCTAAATTGTGGCCAGTGGGTAAATTGGACACGATTTCCAAGACTTATTTTTCCTTTAAGACAGTGAACAGTAGGCAAATCGCTTCTTCCCCCTCAAATCACAAATTCCACCGCCAGTTGGTGTGCTCTTTGAACAGCTGGGGCACTCAGGCTCAGACTGAGGCAGACAAACAATTGTTCAGATGGATAAAGGAACATGCCCGTACATGCGCGCAGATGCAGGAGCAGAGCTGCGCGTGCAGGCTGTCACGGGCTTGCACTTCCTAACGTGCTTCTCTCACTCCATGTCAAATCTCTCACTCTCCCTCCTTTTTCTTTCTAACCCTCTTCCCTCTTTCTCCGACTCAATCTCTCCTTTAACAAAGGGGTTTTCCTTTTCAAAGGGCCTCAGAGACCCTTGGGCGCACAAAGTAGAAAATGTTATAATTGGTGGAGACGTGGTGAAGCGTTTGGCATGAGGAAGTTCTATATTGTAATTATGCTGGCAGAGATAGAGGCTTGTACTGTTTCACACTGTTGAAAGACACGATGAGGAAACAGCTTTCATGAATAGTCATAATATGCTTGCTGCTGCGTTACGATATGTTTATAGTGTGACATTCGTCAAAGGGTTTTTCTTTGGTTTTGTAGCGGCAGCATCACATTAACATGTAAATTGGTATCATGGTGTGCATATTCAAAATGACTGAGCAGTTTCTTCTCGTAATATGAAATGGACGTTTTTATTTCAAATGGCAGCATTCAAAGTTTTTCCTGGTACCATTAAGTTGTTTTACAGCAGGCCGTTTCTTTACGATGGTGTCCTTCAAATCAGATAGCAGAGTGATATAATGCATAATGTGCAGAGAATATGTGAAACCTGACGTTGAAAAGATAAATCCAGCAGAGTGGGGCTTATTTTTATGAAGGCAATGTTTCTGAACATTCGCAACCCTGCAGCTGCTTGAAACACACCAACTGATGGTTTGAAACTTCAAAGCCATAAAGAGTTAGCGCTGTATATCCAAACAAGAGCACGTAAAAATAACACCACAAGAAATTAGATGAAACTTACTATTATTACAATTTGTGTAATTTTTTTCTGGGGAGCTTTAAGGACACCGCAAGGGTTTCTGAAGTGACAAACAGACACAGAAACTATATGACTCACAGTGCTTTGGGTTCTGTGAAGTGTTTTTATATATAAATGTCCTGAGATGTAGTCTGCGCGGCACAGCTCTGTTTAAAATTTTAATTCAAACCTTTTAGTGGTTTGCGAGCAGGAGGGCCTGAGAGACAAAGCAGAACGAGCAGCACAGCTAGCTCATTAGTACAGAGTGGAATTTGTCAACCCTTAAACCTGTCTGTCATGCACACACTCATCTTATACACTTCATGTATATGCACACACACAGGTGCCTGCAGATAGGTCGTAAATACACTTGTGTGTCACATCAGTCACAAGAGGTTAAGTGTGTCATGCACACAAACACACACACACACACACACACACACACACACACACACCAACTTATACATTCAGACAGTGACAACCTGAGCATCACAAGTTGGCAGAGGGAGAAAAGGGAAAGTGGGGCAGAATGTTCGTAAGTACTGAGCACAGACTGTGCATATGGCCCACACACACACACACACACACACACATACACTGACTTGGTTGATGCATTCTCAAATTGTATCGACTTGCAAGATAGTCAGCACTGTTTCGGCATTTCAAGACAGTTTGTTTTTGACTTGTGGATCGCTGAGCTCTTCAAAATGCATCCGAATTGTTTCTGTTTTCTCTTCGCTGCTGTTTCTTAGCTACTGCATGCTTCATCTGATTTGATAATGTAATTTAGACCTCACATCAGCGCCGCTTTTATTGGATAAAAGAGCTACACTGAGGGTTACACTTACCACTTAAGGTTAGATTTTCTCTCTTACATGTAACATTTAACATTTTGTTTGTTATTGACTGTACTTACTTTAAAATGTGATGTACATTACACAAGTGATAGCTCTCTCTGTTGCCAAAACATCCACTGGAACCTTACTGAAAGTGACTGGTTGAACTGACCAGTTGCTGTGCTGACATAGTTAGTTGTTGCATTTGAACCTGAAGCACAGAAAAAAACAAAAACAAACAAACAATGGAACTAGAACCACTCAGAAATGTTTCGAAATGAATTTGAAATAATGACCCAATGCATAGTTTTGCAATCGCAGAGTTATACTTTAATCAGATATTTACAGCGTCAAGTTTCAATAGCTGACAATCAGGAAAATGAAAAGTTTTGTCCCATCCAGTGATTAGTCTAAGCGGACAGATTAAACCTGTGTTTATTTTCCAGACTTACATCATGGAGAGTGAAGAGGGAGTTTGCCAGATGTAGTCTGGCTTTGTGAAGTTGTATAACCCTGCATGAAGTGCAATGCTATTTTAATGGTGACTAATTACCTGCATCTCTTAGTTTAATGTTGTACATATTAGACCAAACACAGGGGTTTCATCTTGAGGCTGAATACAGTCGAAAACAGTCACAGAATTTCGCATCATCCTAAAAAAAAATTATTGTCCTTTTTAAATGTTTTTAAATGCTGCACACCGATTGCTTCTTTTTTTTTTTTCACTGAAAGCCGCATTTTCAGTAAATTCAATCCAATTTTTGATACCATCTCTTGCAATTGAGAGCGTCATGCTTAATTTTCAGTTCAAAGGTGTCCTGCCGTGTTTGTCTGAAGACCTGCACTTGTATTTTTACATAAACTGATGACAGTGCTTTCAAGTCTTAGTTGTATGAAATCAGGCATGAAATACAGGTACCTCGGAATTCCATCACAGTAAAATTCCAGAATTTTCCATCCTTGGCAAGTGCTGATACAACATCAAGTGCCCCTCACACACCCCCGCCTCTGCCTTTCAAAACACTATCTGTCTTACGTCATGAATCTCTGTGTTTAAACCAAATCAGTCACAAACCACTCATGAGGATATGGCCTACATTCTGGTACACGTAAGTCTCGATTTAAAAGTGATTCTAAATAAATTTCTTTTTCTAAATAAAGCAGATACTGCCGTGTTCATTCTGAAGGATCGCTGTGAAAGGTTGTGTGAAAAGAAGCAAGATTGTGAGATGTGGGATTTTATTGGCCATGTTACCTGATATTTACTGCTCAATAGGTTAAGGACTAGGGGGGTCAGTGCTTCCTGGGGCGGAACAGCGTACATTTTTAAAGAGACAGCACAGACTAACCAGCAGGGTGCTGGCTGCCTCCCTCAGTGTTAGGAAACGCACATAAACACACCACCGTTGACCTTAAGCTCCAATAAACACCATTAAAAATGAATAAGGACATAATTGAAAGTAACCACTGGCACTTTGTTCTTTTTTTCATCACACACACACACACACACACACACACACACACAAACTTATACCACTTACAAAATCCAGAGCCAACCACACATTATCTGGCTTACCACTTGGCCAGTAATAATCTTGACATTTTCTGTGGTGTCATTAGACACACTGCAGAAAAAGCACACACACACACACACACACACCAACCTTTTAGGGTTTGTGAAAATGTGAGAACAGCCGAGTCAAACTTTACATGGTTTTATCATCAACCCAAACGGTGCCGATTTATGCTTCGTCTCATACATTCCAGAGTGATTTTTATAGCATGAGGAAGTGTGTGAGACTTGCCGCAGGCAATTTGAGAGGGAATTTATAAAGGCTATTTAAAGACAATAATGTTTCTCTCATGAGTTAAAATATTTATTTTATTCTATCGATTGGTTTCCTGAACAACTCCCCCCTCCATCATCCCTGGTGACCCCCACCTCCTTGAACTCGCCAACCTGCTTTCATTGATCTGTCAAGCTGGGAGATGCGGTGCGAGTGATGGGGCTTGGATAGATATTTTAGTTGGACCGGGTGTGTATCCTGCAGAGGTAAACTTTGATTTCAGGCTCTGTTGTGGCTTTACTTCCTTTTCCCCCACCGGCAGATAACAGTGGGAGTAATCAGCTTAATTGGTATAATTATGGGGTAAGCAGTGAACCCTTGAACACACGCCGATGCCTTTCTAAACGGATATTTGCAGATTATTGGGGTAAAGTTCTCCTCATCTGCATAAAGCTAGGTCTCCTTTGTGTATGAATGGGGTTTAGTACTCACATATTTTTTTATTGTTCATAGAGAGCATAGATGATCCAATCCATTGAAGTCTTTTGGTTTAATTTACTGTTAATTTACTGATGTATCTTCTGGATAATCTAATGATAAATAATCTAATAAATCTAATAATCTAGCAATATTCCCAGTCTTTCTCACTGGAATAAAGCAAGCACATAGGAAAGTACATGTTCTTTACTTTACTGCAGAATAAACACACATTTTTTGGCCCTACGGGCAGAACCTAATGATGGCTCTGCTTGGTCTGGGAGGCCCAAGATAAACTAAAATGTTTCACAGGTGAAACTAAAGAAATTAAATGGAATTAATTGACTTCTGTTTTGAGACGCTTGCGTGTTGTGAGTGCGCTTTGCTTCATCCTGCCACAGCCGACGCTGATGTGAGTGATGTTTGAAATCATATCGTCATCTGTTGAAGCGGCTCATTTGTGCTACGCAGTTGATGGAGGTTTGATTTTGGCTTGCCTGCAACAAATGAGTGCTAAAAATTGTAAGGCTAAAGCCAAATGCACGAATTGCTTTGTGTTGTTACTGAGGTAAACAGTAAAGCTGTCTGCTTAGTTTATGTATGTTTATATGCAGCTGTATTGAAAGACTGCAACTTGAGCTGCCACTTCAGGACAAAACACAGAAAAATACAAAAATCTATTGAAAGATAAGAAGGTGAGGACAGATGAGGCTTTGCTAGCTTAGCTACAAATTCAGCAAGGACAAAGCTTCATGCGTCGAAGGCGTTACTGCAGTCTGAAAGGCTGTCAAAATGACCGGTACACTTGTCAAGGTAACAGTTCTTTTCAAAGATACAAACAAGAATACAGGAGAGGTTGTTTGTGTCCGTAAAAGCAACGACATTTCACGTTTGAGTGCTCTGTGTGTATAAGGAATAATTTGTCAAGGTTTATGTTTTTTTTGTCTTTGACAAACCACAGCGGATAATCCAACAAACAAACTCATGTTCTCATAAATTGTAGGAAAAAGCAACATGTGTATGTTTATATAAGTCAGGAGACGGTGTACTAGTTTGGATGGTTTTTTAATCATGTTTGTTTGGTTTTATTATTCAACCTGATTTTTTTTTTAACCTGCAGAGCATTTTTTAATCTGTAAACATGCTGAAAGATTTTTTTGTTTAGTTTATTGAAAGGGAACATTTTTACCCAACACAGTCAGTCCTGTATATTAAGTTTTAAAGTGATTTTCCATATAATAATGCTGAAGAATAAGTGCACGGTCTGTTTTCTATTTTTAATCTAGTGATAAATTTAGAGGTTACAGCACGACAAACAGATAATAACAAAATCCCCTTGTTATGTTGACAAAAAACATATTTGAACAGCAAAATGTGTCTTACAAAACAAATCTGCTTTTGTGAATATTTATCAAGTGCATGTTGGTTATTTGGTTGGTCACGACTTTTATTTAAGGAATAAATAAATTATTTAAAAGGATGAATTAGTTATACATAAGGAATACTCTACTAACTCACCTTATATATGCAGATGTTGTCACAATCAGATGAGCTTTCACATGATCAAAAGAAGAACTCATCTCCTCTCCTCCAATAGTCCATCATCTATTTAGCACAGTCTCATTCTGCACAAGTGTAACACTACCCTGCAGAAACCAAAGGTTTGAGTGATATTCAGTCTTTGGTGTCATCATGCTCAGAGGTCTTTCATGTTACTTGTCTGACTGCCAGCCCACCTCAGACCCTGACCATGTCTCCCTCGCAACCCGGGAGATAGAATTTTAAAAATTTACAGTCCTCTTTGAGCTAGCCTTTTGGCCCCTGCAGGTCTCTGGAAATTGAAAAGTCAGAGCGAGTATGGTAAGATGGAAGGAGGGAGACCATGAAAGAAAGGGAGAGAGTTTTCTGTACAGCTGGACAGACTCTGCATTTCCCCTATGGCGAGTTCTTGGCCACTTCTTGTTTCTCTCTCTGTCTCTCTCTCTCTCGGCTCAGTGGAGTGGCCCTCCACAGAAAAGGCCAGATGCTATCATGTGCCATCATTGAAAAATTCAACCTGTGTTGAGGGCAGTTCATTGAAATGAATCCCCAGAACGGTTCCTGTTTTCTCAGGCCTCTCTGCAGCATATTTCACAGCTGAGGCTGTTTCATGGCCACCATTCGAAGGGTAATTGAAAATCCATGGCTGATTGACTCAGACCCTTGGTAATTAATTTTTCGTCAGTTGCAGAGCTCTAAGACCAGCACCCACATCTGTGCCGTGAGGTGGTTCTTGTGCTGTGCTGCGGTGGTATGGACATACATTAGGTCAGCTTTCCATTTGGATGGTTGTCATGTACTCATTAATTTTCCCAAAGAGCAATTACACACACGCGTACATATGTTATAACTATACACATTCACATACATGCATAAATATGTCCGATGACGCTATCTGAGACCTGATATTTAACCATTACAGATATTGGCTTGAGACATGGCACTGCTGGCCTATCAGTTGTTTGCTCTGTTGGTAAAAAAAGGAAAGACAATCTATTTTCCCCACAAGTTGTAGTTTTATTATGCATGCATTCGTTTTCCCAACACCAGTCTTTTACTGCTCTATCCAGAGTGCAGACACGATTGGCTGGATATGTTTTCCAGTTTGGCTGTAAAGATGAGTGAGGATGGGTTATGTATTATCTGTAACACACATCTTGCTAACCTCAGCTAAAAGTACAGCTAGTTTGACCAAGCAAGTTTAACCTCACAGAGCTGCTAACATGGGGTTCCGGCTGTAAATAAAAGCTCATGTTGATATTATTCTTGTTACACTTTTCTTCCTTTTCCCTTTTTTCCTAATTTCCTCGGCTTTGTGGGTAGGGATGATTATTGAGGACAGCAAATAAAGTTACTGTGTAACTTTCTGTGGGTGGTATAATTTACACATTAAAATATGGGCTTAAACCCTGGCTCACTTCCAATCCTGTGATTTAGTCCTCCTAACCTGACTCTTTTCAAGTGCCTAATACAGTGACTGATAGCTAACTGTTCAAGGTGCCTTCTGCTCAACTGCCTCTGCTAATAGCAACTGAACAGTTGATCAAGAGGGATACCTTTTTAGAGGGCTGGCACACATCCACCTGTTTAAAGGCAAGCAACAAGCACAGCTGAAGGACATTTGGTGAAAACATGGACGTATTTAAGTATGACTCAAGTAGACTCTAGCTTCTCTGATTATTCCTGTATCAGAGATTAGTTTTCCTGCCCAAGGCTATTTCTATGTCTTAGAGCCCATGTTGCAGAAGACTGCTATTTTGCAAGTGAAAGATGACCCCCTGATGTCATAAGATATCCTATGACACTGCTACAGACAGCATGTTAGCCACCATATCCACCTTTATACTCCCTACAAAACATCATGAAAGAAAATGACATCCACACAGGAAACCAAAATGAAGTTACAATGACATCCAAGAGTTCAAGCAAAGAAGAGAGAGAGAGAGAGAGAGAGAGAGAGAGAGAGAGAGAGAGAGAGA
>MDSQ01000531.1_pt1 | contig 10132 bp, 2 predicted proteins | sample 1008251 | NCBI WGS metagenome assembly MDSQ01 (sample SAMN05526597, study PRJNA338239) | gut metagenome | isolation source: Hindgut content | host: Naso unicornis | place: Saudi Arabia: Red Sea | collected 2016-05
CATAGTTTATATCTCGTCATTTAATAACTAAGTGAAATGTTTACTATTCAGTGCACTTAGGTTTGAAGTTTGTTAAGATGTAAGACATCTTGCTTCCATTACATATCTTTGTCACAAGTATTTGATAGTCACATTCAGTGGATATTATGTACAATAACAGCCAATATGTATCAGATATCAGAATTTTCTTACTCCCAATTATTGTTATCGGCATCAACCCCCCAAAATCCCAAATCGGTCGGGCCTTAGCATCTAGTATCCAGTAAATGTGTATAATTCACATGTTTTACTTGGTGTTAGAGCTGCAGCTGTCAGTGTGTCTTAATTCTTGTCCACTAATGTGACTCTACTGTTTGTGTTGAAGAGCAATAGTTTGTGTTGCTTCTTTCTGAGACATGGCAGCCAAATACCACTGTAGGCTGTGCAATCAGAAGGATTCATGTGTCATTATGACAGATTTAAAACCAGCAGAAGTCAACAGTATTTGAAATAGAATCATGCATAGAATTCTGTGCAGGTGTTGTAGTTTATAGAAGTGTTTTTCACCAATTCTTTTAAACACAGAATTCATAATGATCGTTACTTGGTTTCTCAGTTTATGGGAATTCAGCTACTGACTGGTTACAAACAAAGAAAAGCGGGAAGATTTAGACCTGAAAAAGACAAGTTTATTGCCACGTTAAGTACATTAAGCTAAAGCCTCTCTGATCACTTCACTCAACAAACTGGTTTAATAATATGCTCTTGTTAGGGGCATGTGTTTTGACCTAATAGAAAATGTAGCAAGTGCTTTGACTTTATCAGAGACTTGTTCAACCATGACATCAGTTAGATAGATGATATTAAGTAAAAACTACCAATAAAAATTGCAAGTTTGACATAAAACAGTCTTCACACACTAGATAGTACCTTGCTTACAATTAGTTTGCTATTTAGATATAGAATATAATGATGCACTGTAGAATAAAATCCAGTCTAGTGTTGCTATTGGTGAAATGATGTTTATTAATGCCGGCTTTGTTTATGAATTGCTGGGTTGACAGACATTTTCTCCTACTATGTAATGGTTTCATTGACCAATTGACAGGAGAAGTGACAAAGGCTGAGCGTATTGTTGTGTAAGTCGGCTTGTTGTACAAGTTTGGAGGTTTTTCATTCCTTGGAAAAGTGAGTGCAATGCAAATAAAACGCAGATGTGCTTCAATCCTTTTAGATCCACAGTAATTCTGCCTTTTGAGTGGATTCCACAGCATTATCGCGACTTTGTAGTGGTCTCTGAGCCCTTTGTCATGTTGGTTCAATAGTTCCTCGTCACTGTAAACCACCCTCTGTGTGCAGCTCTGTTATTTAGTGCCACTTTGGGAATGTGGAAACAGGAGCGAGGAGTTCCTGAGCAGGGTTGGGGACCTTGAAAAGCATGGGAAGTAGATTGGATCATTTAATAAGACAGGATTTGTTGCTTTGAAAATATTGTTTTCAGTCTTAATGTATGGCTACTCTTCTAATTAAACCAACAGTTATTTCATATGTGGAAGTGTTTGTTATTGTTCGACTCATCGGTACCACCTACTGTACATTATTCTGTTGCCTGACCAAAATCATCAAACTAACAAAAGCAAGTCTCTGGGGTTGAGTCTTTGCCTCACCAGCTTGTAAACTCCTCACATCTGAGCCACAGTTTGGTTTTCCTCATTTATGATAATGAAATGTAATTCCGTCCTTCACTGACACGCTGTGCTCTTTTACGTAAACTACTACTCGAGTGAATTATTCTCTTTTCACCATTGCTTCCATATTTTCAAACCATTACTTAATCACATTGTCAAAATCCCCATTTCCTCTCATCAATCCTGCGCTGCGCTTTATTTGTGATCCTCTCTGTCTTGTGCCCTCACCCATTTTGTTCACTCCATTTCTCCCCTTCAATTTCGCTCCTCATTGGTGTTTATTTTTTTTGAAGATGACTGGATTACCCTTACTGAAATAGCTGTTACTCAGATTTTAGGTCATCTACCAAATCCATTAGGGGAAAATATACAAATAACCCCACTTTTCTCTGCCATGCATAGTGGTCTGCTGTTTCTCATCATGTGGCTGCAAAGGCTTACAGTGCTATTAATAGAGGGTGATCTGCAGCAGTTTTGTCTTCTACCATATTTTTGGTTATTGTGTTACAGTAAATAAACACTTTGTGCAGATAAAGATACCAGCCAATAAGATACTAGCCAGCAACTTGTTTGGATGTATACTAAACACTCTTGTGTCACATTATTATCAATAACACTGAGGTGGAATGAGAGCCGGCTGTAGCAGTTCTCCTAACTCATAATGTTTTAATTTGTAATTAGTGGGTTTAATGAAACTGATACTGCAGTATTAGTTATTAGGTGTACAGTTTCAACAGAAATAAATCCACTCATTCAGTACAATAAAAGTGGCTACATGAAAGAAATAAAGTGAGGAAGCAAAGAGCATTGAAGCTAACAAAGTGTATAACACACTTATTAAAGTAATTTTCACTTTGCCTTCCAGACCTGGCCGAAAACACTTTCAAATTCTCATTGTACTCCAAGGTAGGCTATTTCCTTGTTAACTTTGAAGTAAGCTCAGAAACGTATAGGTAGACAGGGGTGGCATCAAATAATCAGCAACTTCAAAAAGCATGCTGCCACTTAGCACTCCTAAAGCTAATGTCCCCGAGACATTCAGAATGGAAATTATTCAAACTCATTTAGTGGCAGCAAATTGGTCTAAGTTCAATCAGAAAACAGACTGACACTGAACAAGAAGTGCAGCCTAATTATACTTGTTTGTCAAATGAAAATTTCATTTGGGCAGAAATGAAACCTCCGAGCAACTTCTTTTAAGGTGAGCTCCTAGTTGTATTATCAGCTAAATGCAGTAAAATCCATAATCATATGATGATAATGAAAATGGAGCCAATGTTAACATTCAGGCTTTAAATGCCCCGGGCACATGGTGATAAAAATTAAGTACCATAGTCCTCTGCCAGGCACGCTGACACCCGGGCTGGTCTTTAGCCTCTTAGATGCGTTTTTGCATTTTAAAAACTTTATCAAAGCACTGTTGCAATGTGGAAAATGTCAACGTGAAATGCACTGAAGGCAAATTGGAATTTCATTAATAGTAAAATTATTGCTTTTGACTGATGTATTACTATGCTTGTTAAGAGCTGGAGAGTGGAACGCTCGTCTGTCTGGTCGGCAGTCTTGCCTCCTCTTGTCCAATGCTATTTGCTGAAAGTTAGAGATCTACTTTCGAACTGGAAAATATGAAGTTAATAAAGTTACAGGATGTGAAGAATATCTAGTGGAAGACATTCATTTATAAGCACTAAGTCTGCTAACTAGCCTCCATATGAAGATGCTGAGCTTGTTATAGAGAAAAACAGAAAGGATGAGCAGAATAACAAAAGCTTTATTGTGTTAGATAACATCAACATTGATATCTGGGTAGTTTCATTCTTGCTGTGTCTCTTCCTGTTTTCACATGAATTGATGTTAACCTCGTGATTGACCGACATTATGTGGATCTGTGCTGTAGAGCAGTGAGGTGTCTTCTCATTGTTAGGCGTGGTGACATCTAATCTTAACAATAGAGAACGGGCTCTGGAGATCCCACAGTGGATTGGCAAATAGACCTAACCTGGTGTGAAGGTATCAGTTCACTGAGACCTGTGCGCATTCATGAAGCCGGTGGTGTTTATTGATTTACCTTGTAATCCTCTCAGTGTCAATGTCGTCAACGATGGAGGAGAAAATGGGAACGGCGTGTCAGATGGAGGACATTTTCTGACAGCAAAATGAGACAACAGATTAGCTTTAATGGGATACTGGTATTCATGCTCTCCTGTGGGGTTTGGATACGTGGCACTCAGTCTGTGGATCAAATTTATTTGCTTGAAAACAGTTTTTTAAAATGTTGACAGACTAGCCAGCATTATTAAACTCTGTATTAGTAACCCCCTTCTTTCAGTCTGTAAAAGGAAGCAAAGAAAACTATCAATGAGCCAATAAAAATAAAGTAAAACTGTTAATTAGCACTACTTGTTTCAGGAAATGTTGGTGAATTACACCTTAAAAAATGTCACATGGATATCAGAACTCAACTAAACTATTTTTGATACAACATGGCACTGTTAGCTAGGTAGTTTTGATATTTCTTACAAGATGGCTCATGTTTTTGCTAATAGAGAGAATTAGCTCAGAAGCTAATGTTTTCTCCTTGAAGCAGTTTTCTTTCCCAGTTAAAGAAACTGACTTTAGCTTAATAGTTGCTAAACATTAGCAATGTGCGAAGCCTCAAACTGCTTCAGTAGCTTCAACAAGCTTGTGTTTAAACTTTGACTAGTTTTTTTTTAATGATACAGGAAGTGCAAATCATGTATTGACTCAGTACCGTCTAGTCTAGTCTTCACATCCGCAGTTTCATAACCGTGTATCAGACTCATGCAGAATTCTTTGTAAATCTTTGTTGTCACAGTCTAGCTTATTGTCACAGGACATTTAACAGATGAAAGACTGCAACAAGATTTTGTTATGTTCTCTTTAGGACTGTGATAGCTACATATGTTATTTAAAGACAAAACCTAAAGACTATTTTTGTTATAAGATAAAAAAGAATTTTTATTGTAAAATGAAATAAAGACTGAGCACAGATCTTTCCATCCCATTTTCAACCTAAGCGTTATAGCTGTGCTTTAATATTCCAGACACAGACATGGACTGGCTTTGTCACTAAATATACATGGTACCTGACATTCTTTTAAAAATACAGGATACAACAATATGTTTTACCAAGACCATGTAAACACATATTACTCTAAAATGATTCATGCCAATAATAACAAGGGGCGCATACAACAAAATGCACATTTTTAACAAAACAAAACAAAAAAATGTTTGATCTATTTAAGGTTGTAGTTTGTGAACCCTGGATTCCAGCATGTCTCTGTTTTCTCTCACTAAATCTTTCTTTGCCTTTCACAAACTCACTGATTTCACTGATCAGCTGGTAAATTTTCGTAAGCCAATTCCTCTGGCCCTGTTGATCCTCTCATGGCATCCATCATGGTTTGTTGTCTTTGTGTGTCGATGTCAGAGATACATGCCATGAACTGTGGACAGAGTGCTTCAATAAAAACAATCCTGACAAGATCAACTTACAGTGAGCTGGACCTTGTGCATGTAAATGACTGATATTTCTGATATGAAAAACAAAGTTGGGCCATGCTCTCCAGCTTAATATATACTGTATGAAAAAGGCTATTGCATTAAGATGGATTATTTAAATCTATCTAATAATTACTGTAAGAGTGACATAACAGTGCAGCTCATGCTAGTCAAAAAGCTCTTAGCGGTACCTTCCTCAATAATGTCTTTATTTAAATATCACTGACAAGTTAGATTGCTACCTTGTATTCAGCTGTAGACTTTCTGTATTTTAAATCACACAATGTTGTCACTCTTTTCATCTAGTTTAATGGCACTAATAATTGGATTTGTAATGATGTTTTAAGCAAACTTATTTCAGCAGACATCTTCCAGGCAATGGCCTTTGTGATAACGATGAATAGTGCATGCCTGGCATACAGTAGCTGTGGATCAGCTGCCAAGGCATTTCACAGTATTTGTTGTGGAGCTCTGACCTCTTGTGCCTCATCGTGGAAGTGCAAAATCCTCATGCTGCACTGGCACCCGTGGTAATAACAAGCTTTGTAATGCAATATCTTTGTAAGTATGCACTTTAATTTTGAAAATTAAAGCTTCTTGGTGGCGCCTTTCACAGTTCCTCCATATATAGTTCTTTATGAAGCCCTCAGGTGACCTCCAGAAAAAATGTCATTATAGTTCCTGTAGGAACAGGCTGGGTGATATTTTGAAAAGTCCAAAGAAATGTTCCACAAGGATCCATTTATGGGCTGTTCACAGTGGAACTGTGAAGGAGCCTTTATCAGTTTCTGAAAGGACACACACACTCTCAGAGGCAGTGCTGGTTCACCCAGGCCACTGCAACGACTTGTAATGGAACAAATTTGGAGTCAGTGTCATCATCAGATCAACACATGTCTGTTGGTGCTCTGTGATGCTTTTGTTTCACACGGTTCGTGACCTTTGCTGTCTGACATCTTTCTCTTCATTCCTGTCTCGCTCCACTGCACACAATTAAAGCATAAATGCCATAAAATATTCCTTAATGCTGCAGTGCTGCTTTACTCAGTCCTGTCATTTGTTGTGAAAGAGCAATATAAGTGACCTTTACCTCTCTGTGCTACTGTTGCTAACTCTGGAAAACAATACCACCTGGCATAGTGCCAACTGGAAAAACAGTAGGAGACTGTTACTGATCGTCTCTCGGAGGCCACAGATAACTTTTGGAAACATACCAGTTTGATATCATCAAAAATCCATGAAAAAGGGCTGTGCTAATGCTACAGAGGAAAAAGTCCCAGATTTTAAAAATACCACACGACGCAGTGAAGTATGAATGCATAGTGGTGGGAGTATCGAAGCAAAATAATTCTGTCACCTGACCTTACCATCTGTTGATTGCAAAAAAAAATCAGTTCAGCGAGGGTTCCAAGATCAACATGAGCTAATGTGGAAAATTATGAGGAAATGTTGGTACAGCAGTTTATCACATTGACCATCAACATATGACAACAGTTACTCTTGCTGATTGCAGTCAACACTGTGTTGTAGGCTTTTTCATTCATTATTTACTATTTTCAAATGAAGAATGCAAAAAAAAACAAACAATAAAAATGAGATGAAAGGGGATAAAAACATAACTTCATATAAAATATGCAGTTGATTTTATGTAATACAGTCCAGGAGGAAGACAGCAGGGAAAATGTGGGCAAAAATGTTCCCATTTGATTCAGCTTTGCAAGTATTTATTCGTGTCATTGCTAAACTGTTTATACAAGCATAAATTAATAGATGAAATTAAGAAAATGAAACTTAAGATAGTCAAATATAAGCACAATGAAACAATTGAATCCTCTTAAAAGCTGATTTAATCACAGTAACTTGTCTGCCATCTTTCGCTATTTTTGGATAAATTTAAAACAGTCTCTCTAAAGGCGTTTGTGTGTTTTACAGGAAGTGTTTGAGTTGTTCAGCCCCCCCCCGAGAACTCTGAAAACATTACTGAAGTACCTGCAGCTGCAAGAGTCCTCAGTTATCATTGAACCACTCAAAATACTTACACAGCTAATGATTATTTTTTTCCTTGAAATTGGGAGGAAAATTGCCAGAAAAACGTGTGATTGTTTTGTTCTCCTGCTCTCACCTATGGTTTGTAAATCTCAAGCTGTAAAGCCCATGTTTAAGCCGGCACAAGGAAAGTAAAGAGATTCATGGAATTCGGCGTATTGCATTTGCTATTGTTGATTCATCTTACGAATCCATCTCTGTGAGCCCGATGAATCCCAATGAAGCAGAAATCTGTCACATTTACTCCGCAATGAGGGTAGCTGGCAAACTTTCTCTGGAAAATGAAACTATTATCTTCAACTAGACACGCACGGGGCCCAATATAAATAAATAAAGTCACACTTATCTAGTGGCCAGTGTGATTACTGTAGCCAAAGCTGACATCCAAATTGACTGTCTTATCATGTCAAAGTGATTTCAGCTGAGTGGAGACTGTAGATGAAAGCAAAATGATCTTTAAATAGTAGTTAAAGATGGTTGCTCGATAAGTTGTTCCACAACAGTTTTGATCAATGAAGCATGCACTCAATATATTGCCTATTTAGATATGTGAGATAAACGTTGCTGGGCCTCTAAATGATTCATAAATTATATTTCCCTCAGTACAAGGTAATGACTTTATGGCCCTGTTGAATCTTTAACGTTGGGACGTAGTGTAAATGCTTCAGGGAAATCGTGGTCAGCTGGATTAGACACATTTTGAACATAGAAGTACATTACCTGTCTCTTGTATTTGATTCAGCTTTTTATCCATGATGGTAAGTTACATCTTTGTCTAAAATACACATATATCTATCCCAGAATTTGTAGATTTGTAGATTTATTTATTTAAAACAGGGACAATACATATTAATGAACATTTACATGTAAATATGGAAGATTATAGCCAGTGGCTTATTTCCATCTTTGGTCCCTTGGCAGGTTGATGTTACACAATCAATTAAGAAAAATAACAATAAAAACAGCACAACAAACAAACAAACAATAAACAATGTTGCTGATGACAAACCAGAATTTGGGGGACCATCAGAATTTAGGCATTAAGTGCTCAAGTGCTTAATTGTTAAGGTGATTAAAAGTGCTAGTGTCATTGCACATTACCCATTTTAAAGTGCTAAATTATATTGCACAAGTTTGTAAGTTGCTTGTATATATTGCACAATGCCCTCTTGCACATGTTTGCACACACTATGTGTTTGTGCAGGTATTATTGCACTAGCTTAGCATACACAAATGTATTCATGTGTTTCTCTTAAAATGGAGAAAATGTATTAAGTATTTCAACAATTATTGCGCAATAAATATCTGTTCTTGAACCTCACATGTGAATATTTACCACACGTCACATAAGTGAAAATGGGCCTTTAAGCAGCATTTCAGCAGAGAGCTTTGACTATCTCAGGTCTGTGAATTGAATTTGTCGTGCTCTCACACGACAAAGCCTGTCAGGTGGGAGCTCCGGCTGTAGAAAATGTCAAAGCTATTTTCCCCTTTACTAGTCAATGCAATGCTTGTTTAATAGTAATTGGAATCTTATCCGGCTGTTTGCTCATCATTTCCTGTGCCTAGTTATTCCACACCTAAACTCCATTTAAGTTTTTAATAACATTATAGAATAGTTCCCATTCAGGTAAACAGAATCTGATTACCTTGATGGATTGGAAATGTATGTCTGACGGTGGTTTATTTGATTTATTTATTCAAGGGGCCTCAAATGGAGGCACTTTAACTGAGGCAAACAAATGGCTGCCGTTCCTCTTCCAAGAGCACAGTGTTTACAGAAACTGAGATTTTATATTTTGTTAGCCTCCGCACTCCTCTTTTCCACTGTGGAGAGGCGGTGAGAATGAAAATAGTGTCAACCAAGATTTGATGTGTTTGTTCAGCCATGTTTTTTGCAACATCTGCAACATTTAATGATAGGTTTCACAATTCACCTGTTTTAGAGAAATATACTGTCCAGCTTGTTTGTGTGACTTAAGATATTTCCTAAAACTGAATGCATGCTCACTCAGTGCCAGACGCCAATGAGCAGGAGCCTAAAACTATTCTGTGATAGTTTTGGATTTCCCTCTCTCCATAAGCCTTTCATTGTGTTAGAGGAGCTGCTTTATACAAGTGCTTGCCAGCTGCTTACCAAATGAGGTTATAGTGTTTCCCTATCAACTGTAAATTTCAATAATTTGTTGGAGGGGCCTCTCACTGTCAGTTTTATCATATTATCAATGACGACTCCATTTTCCTCTGCCACTCCATCTCAAGCACTGACCCCCGGCCCTATTACAGTCCTGTAATGAAGTGCAATGGAGTGGTAATTGGTGCACATTATACCAGATCAGGTAACATTAGACTTATTTTCTTATCACAATGAGCCTTGCTGGTGACTCTCAATGAGAAACCAAACACAGTTCCTTTTCTTATGCAGGCTATCATCCAAATAACATTTCAGCTCGAGACCCTTTCCCCATTTCAGTTTTCCATTTCAAGATTGCACTCCATGTCCTGGGTCTGTGCTTTGTTTCTAGCTTCCTCCACTTTAAAAGTCGCCCAAACAGCCTCAGCGGCAGTGCAGATACGAGGTAGAGCTTTCCCAGGATGAGGAAGTACAGTAAATGAGACGGTAACATGACCATTATGTCAGCAAAATTAGAAGTACAGTACTCCGCTCCCCCTCTGATACAGCCGTGTGCCTTAGAGTGCTTGCTGCTTAGTAACATCACTTTTGATATTTTGCGTGTTTTTCTCTCATTGCTAAATTACACGCTTCTGCACCAATTGAGGAAATTCCACGAGCTTGTGAAACTGCAAAAATGCAAAAATTATTTCCACTCTTCAAAATGATCGTTGTGGAAATACAAAGCTTTTACCCAGGAGACACATTATGTGGACGTTAC
>MDSQ01000532.1_pt1 | contig 10127 bp, 9 predicted proteins | sample 1008251 | NCBI WGS metagenome assembly MDSQ01 (sample SAMN05526597, study PRJNA338239) | gut metagenome | isolation source: Hindgut content | host: Naso unicornis | place: Saudi Arabia: Red Sea | collected 2016-05
AAAACTCTGCACTACCTTCTAACGTAATATTATTTTGCTCGTTATGTCTTGCAATATCTTGCACTTGCTTTAAATATGATAATGCATCCATTAGCATATTCCTAAGTGGCATAGCATAGTGTATTTCCATTTGCGATTCCACTGCTAATATTACTAAGTCTACCCCATCGCAATGTTTTTTTACTATATCTCTTACTTTAATTACTGATTCTAATAATTTTGGCATATCTATTACTGTTGATATATCCGTGTCCAGCTCTTCTAATTTATTTGGGTCGATTATAGATTTGCCTTCAAAGCAAAATGCATTAAATGTATCTGCAAACCACACATTGTCTCGTAATACATCTTTAAAAGAAGTATCTGCTTTTACCTTCGCTAAGTCCCTTGCATTCATAGTTTTCCCTCTTTTGTTTTTACTTTTGTTTTTACTTTTGTTTTTACTTTTGTTTTTACTTTTGTTTTTACCATTATTTATTCTTGTTTACATATATTATCTAATTGATACTTTATATCATCTAACGATTTAACACTAGTTAGATCTTTTCTAAATTTAGTGGCACCAGCAACACCTTTTATATAGCTTGCTAGATGTGATCGCATCTCTCGTACTGCTGTATATTCTCCTTTATATTCTATAAGGTTGCTTGCATGTTTTAAGATTACTGGAATTTTTTCTTCTATAGTAGGCTCTGGTAGTAATTCTCCTGTTTGCAAAAAATTCGCAGTTCTTTTAAATATCCATGGGTTACCCATGGCTGCCCTTCCTATCATCACGCCATCGCATTTAGTATAATCCATCATATTTTTTGCATCTTCTGGAGTTTTTATATCTCCATTGCCTATCAAAGGAATGCTAATAAGTTGTTTAACCTGTTTTATTATATCCCAGTCAGCAACGCCACTATAAAACTCTGCTCTTGTTCTACCATGCAGCGTAATTGCACTTGCCCCAGCCTGCTCTATTAGTGGGGCTATCTCGCATGCGTTTGTGCATTCATACCCTTTTCTAATTTTTACTGTTACGGGTTTATGAACTGATTGCACAGTTTTATATACAATTTCTGCAACTAGCTGAGGATGCCTTAAGAGGCCTGAGCCTTCTCCATTTTTAGTAATCTTTGGTGCGGGACATCCCATATTTATATCTATAAAATCAATATCTAACTGTTCTAGTTTCTTTGCCATCTCACTAATTATCGTTGGGTCACTCCCAAATATTTGTGCACCTATAGGATGCTCATTTTTATCTACATTTAGTAACACGCATGTATTATCATTTTCATACATCATGCCTTTTGCACTAACCATTTCAGTATATACAAGACCTGCTCCAAATTGTTTACATATCAATCTAAAGGGTAGGTCTGTTACGCCTGCCATTGGTGCTAGGCAGATGTTTGTTGATGTAGTTATATTTTTAATCTGCAATTTATTCATCCTCAACCATTGTACTAAAATACTTACTAAACTCTTGTGGAGTATGTTTCCTAGAGTTGTGGATAAATATCTCACGTGCTAATTTTCCCTCTCTTGTTCTATACATTAGATACCAAGTTTTTAACGAATTTATTAGTTGCCTATTATTATTAATAAAGTTATTTATCGCCATGTCTACAGCTATTTCATCCGCAAATGCATCTTGTTGTTCTATATATACATTGCCATTATTATAAAAGCTTACGAGTACTATACCTTTAGTCTCTTCTGCAAGTTTAATTATCTTATCTTGTAATTCTTCTTTAATAGATTTAGGAATATCCATAAACTTCGGGTTAAAATATACTTTTCTTGTTTGCTGATTTACTCCTATTATTACTTCTTTTTTCATTGTCCTAATCTCCTCTACACATAACCATATATACCTCTTATAGATACTTCACCACTTGATATTTGTATTATATCACCTTTGTCATTTTTCACCCAAAGATTTCCTTCTTTTGTTATATCTATAACTTTAGCCCTATAGGTCTCTTTATTTTGATGTACATAAACCTCTTTATTGATATTTAAACATAAATCTTTGTATGTGTCTATAAAAGGCGTAAAATCTTTTTGCATAATATACTCGTTATATAGTTTATCAAAGATATTTATAAATTTATCTATAATATCTTGTCTTTTAAACTTTTTGTTACATTCTAAATATAGCGATGAGGCATGGGGTAAACTCTCGTCAAAGTTGGTTGTATTTACATTTACGCCTATGCCTATTATTACAGCTTTTTTGGGATGTACAACTAACTCTGATAGTATACCACATATTTTTTTATTATTTAATACTAAATCATTTGGCCATTTTATTAAAACATTCTGTGCAGTGACTGCTTGGATAGCCTGGGCCATGCTTAGCCCTGCAACCAACGTTAATGTGGGGATTTGCGTCGGCGATAAATCTGGATAGAGTAATATGCTTAGCCATATGCCTACACCTTTTGGAGAGTTCCAGACTCTGCCTAGCCTGCCTTTACCTAAATTTTGCATATCAGCCAATACAATTGTGCCTTCGTCTAGCTCTGCGGTTTCTAATCTTCTTTTTATTTCTAAGTTTGTTGAATCTACTTCATCTAATTTAATGATAGTTTTTCCTAGCAATTTTTGCAACTCCTTCTAAAAAAAGCCAATGAAGAAATACTTCATCGGCTAAAAACTTCTATTGTCCACAACATGTCTTATATTTCTTGCCGCTTCCACAAGGGCACGGCTCATTTCGGCCTATCTTTTCAGACTTAGCACTTTTTTGTTCTAGGCTAGTGTCTTGTATATTAGTGACCGCACCTTTAAATACAAGTTCACGTTTTATCTCTTGATCAGTTTTTACCCTCACGTGGAATATTGCTCGTACTGTTTCTAGTTTAATATTATCTGTCATCTCTTCAAACATTTCAAAACTCACATACTTATACTCTACTAATGGGTTACGTTGTCCATACGCTTGTAAGTTTATACCTTGGCGAACTTGCTCTATATTATCAAGGTGATCCATCCATTTTTGGTCAATCACTTTCAGTAACATAACCCTTTCAATCTCTCGCATTTGATCGCCCAATTGCTCTTCTTTTGCATTATATATTTCAACAGCCTTTTCATATAATAAGTCTTTTAGTTTTTGTTCAGAAAGTTCTTTTTGTTCTTCTTCTGTAAAAGTAATCTCTTCAAAAGGAACAATAGTCATAAGATGATCCATAAGTTTTGCCAGTTCCCAATCCTCTGGGTACTCTATGCCCATTATGGCATTGTCCACTGCTGCATCCAATACGTCTTTGGTCATATTTAAAATATTTTCACGTATATTATCAGTTGTTAAAACTTTGTATCTTTCTTCATATATAACTTCACGTTGTTCATTCATAATTCTGTCATACTCTAATAGATGTTTACGAATACCATAGTTATTTGCTTCTACTTTAGTTTGTGCTCTTTCTATGGCCTTTGATAAGATATTATGCACTATAGGCTCATCTTCTTCTATACCCAGCGAATTAAACATTTTAAGTGTAGACTCTGGCATAAATAAACGCATTAAATTATCTTCTAAGCCTAGATAAAATCTTGACTCACCAGGGTCACCCTGACGGCCTGCACGGCCTCTTAGCTGATTATCAATACGGCGTGATTCGTGTCTTTCTGTACCTATTATTTTTAAGCCGCCCAGCTCCTGTACACCTTCTTCTAATTTTATGTCCGTTCCACGGCCAGCCATATTTGTCGCAATGGTTACGGCACCTTTTTTGCCCGCTTGTGAAACGATTTCCGCTTCTTGGGCATGATATTTTGCGTTTAGGACTTGATGTTTTATGCCTTCTTTTTTTAATAATTTGCTTAAATGCTCAGATATATCAATCGTTACTGTTCCTACTAGAACTGGTTGACCTTTTTCTACAGATTCCTTTACATCTTGTATAATAGCTCTATATTTACCTGCTTCATTAGTGTAAACTACGTCTACGTGGTCTATCCTTTGTATAGCTCTGTTAGTTGGTATAACAATAACGTCCATACCATATATTTCTCTAAACTCACCTTCTTCTGTTAGCGCTGTACCTGTCATACCAGATTTTTTGCCATATCTGTTAAAAAAGTTTTGGAACGTAATTGTGGCAAGAGTTTTACTTTCCTTTTTAACCTCTACATTTTCTTTTGCTTCTATAGCTTGGTGTAGACCATCTGAATATCGCCTACCATCCATAAGTCTGCCTGTATGGTCGTCTACTATTACAATCTCGCCTTTTTCGTTTACTATATAGTCTTTTTCAAGGTGCATTAGGTTATGTGCCTTTAGAGCAATCGTAATATGATGTTGTATCTCCATATTTTCGGGGTCAGCTAAGTTTTCTACGCCAAAATATTGCTCAGCTTTTTTAACCCCTTCTACAGTCAACGTTACAGAACGCTGTTTTTCGTCTACAATAAAGTCTCCTTCTTCTTCAATCTCTTCCCGCATAAGCGTTGCCATAGCAGATTCTTCGCCTAATAACTTTCCTTTTTTTAGACGCTTTACAAAAATATCCGCCGCCTTATACAAATGAGTAGATTTTGCACCTTGTCCAGAAATTATAAGAGGTGTACGAGCTTCGTCGATTAAAACTGAGTCAACCTCATCTATTAATGCATAATTCAGTTCTCGTTGTACCATTTCTGATGCATAAAGAACCATATTATCTCTTAGGTAATCAAATCCAAATTCGTTATTGGTACCATATGTTATATCACAATTATATGCCGCTCTTCTTGATGTATTATCCATATTACTTAGGATACACCCGACAGTAAGCCCTAGAAAATTATATAAAACGCCCATTTCCGCAGCGTCACGACTTGCTAAATAATCGTTAACAGTTACAACATGTACACCTTTTCCTGTAAGAGCATTAAGATATGCTGGTAGCGTTGCAACTAACGTTTTACCTTCACCTGTTCGCATCTCTGCTATACGCCCATGGTGTAAGATGACTCCACCAATCAACTGTACTCTATAGTGTTTCATATTTAGTGCACGCACCGAGCCTTCTCGGCACACTGCATATGCCTCTGGCATAATATGGTCAAGAGATTCACCATCTTGTATACGCTTTTTAAATTCTGCGGTCTTTTCTTTTAACTCATCATCTGTCAGTTGTTGCATCTCTTCGTCGTATGATTCTATCTTTTGAATGATAGGTTCAATACGCTTAAGCTCTCTTGCAGAGTGAGTTCCAAATATTTTTTCAACTATCCCTTTCAAATTCTACACCTTCTTCTTTAATATATAGTACAAACTGTGACTAAATCAAACTAAGCTGTCACATTGCTATTATTATTTAATTTTGCCAAAAGTATGGTTTAATACACATGTTTTTGCAAAAAAAAACTACTAACATTGTAGTAGTAAAAAAATTTATATACTGTGCACTTCGCTTTGACAATACCTTACAAGCGTTACTCTAGTAGTTAGCTCAAATTAGGCACCCTTACGGCACATATTCGGTCTTACTTAGTGCTGCTTCCGTCAAGACCTGACACGGTTCATAAGTGAATATTGCGTAAGACCCAACTATCAACACTACTTGCTAGAGGCAGACCTCACAAGATACTGCCGCAGCCGAAGCATCACTCTTGCTACAGCGGGTTGCAAGTACAGGGCACCGCTACCTCCCCAGCTAGCACAGATATTAAGATTATAGTATATGCCATATAACATGTCAAGGCTATTAACATCAATAATTTGATATTATTCAAAATAAAATAAATCCTCAAACTGTCTCTCAAGTGCAATACACAACATTAACGCAAGTCTAGCTGTTGGATTAAACTGGCCTGTTTCTATTGAACTAATCGTATTTCTTGATACTCCTATCATCTCAGCAAGCTCAGTTTGCGAGAGTTGTTGCATCTTTCTTACTTCTTTTAATCTATTTTTAAATACTAAGGTATTTTTTACTTCTCTCATATATCCCCTTTTTCTCTAAAATGATTATCTGCTAAGTCTTATCTTATAATATAATCTAACACAAGTTTGTACTGCCAGTGCAACTAATAATTGTATTATAAAAATCAAAGGATTGGCAAAAGATTCTCCCTTAGTAAAATATTGTGTAACACTAGTTGTTGCCATAATACTTATTACTGCTACTAATATAATATATGCTGCTAAACTTGAAGTTTTTAAGATTTCATACTCTCCCTCGTCAAACTTTGTATTTTTTGCTTGTTCTAGTATTTCTTTTCTATTCATATTCCCACCTCATTTGTTTTAGAAATTCCAAGTTTTCTTTACATTATTATAATAGCATATGCCAAGTATACTTGTCAACATATTTTGCTAACAAAACTTGGCAACATATATTACTTTAACTAATCTTGTATATGCTGTATTTTTTTCTAATCTATATCGCACTTATAATATCTTTTAGAAGTTTTATAATCTCATTTGAATATTGTACAGCACGTTTGCAAGCCTCTTTACTGGCGATAGTATCATGATTTTTTATAGCATTAATAACGACATCTCCTTCTTTGTGCAACATATTGTGGATAGGTTCAATTTCCTTCCATTTTTGTTTAAGAGCAGGGTCATTAATTATAATAGTATTATAAAAATGCCCAAATTCACATTTTTTGCCATCAGTATGCAAAGGCTCTATAGTCTGGTTTTCATCTATAGAAATCAATTTTCTAATCCAAGTGCTGTGGGAATTAATAGCTTTATTAATTATTTCTACAAACTCATCTTTTTTTATAGTCGGATGTAGTTCATTAAAATTATAAATCATACTAGACATTTCATCTGCTACATTTGTATCCAATGTATCTAATGTTTTGGCATACGTATTAAGTAGGCTTGTATCCGTGCTTAATACTATTGATTGTTGCTTAATCTTTTGAATTTCTGGTAACATTCGGTAGGCTATATCTTCTAAAGTTATAGAAGATTCTTGGATGTTTTTAATTTTGGCAGACACCTCTTTTATTTCAGTAACAGTGCTTTGAGTTGATTTGCTATTTTCTAATAGCAATACCCCAAGGTTAGAAAATGCACCAATTATATTATCAATACCATCAATGGTAGATTCTACACTATTTGTTGTGGCAGCTGTTACATCACGGATATTTTTTGTGAATTCTTCCATGTCGTCTAGTTTAGATTTTGTGTTGTCTGCCAAATTCCTAATTTCTGAGGCAACAACACCAAAACCTCTCCCTTGTTCACCCGCACGTGCCGCTTCAATACTTGCATTTAGTGCCAATAGGTTTGTTTGCTCTGCAATACCTTTTATACCTTTAATAATTTCTTCCACTTGCATAGTCAGCTTATTTAATTCTTGAATTTCAATCTTTACACTATTGATATTCTCTTGCACTATAGGCTGAGTTTCATATATTTTTGCAATTTCGTTACCATTGTCCTTATTCTTTTGTACTAATCCATCACAACTATTAGTTATATTAGATAATGTTTCGCTAGCGTCAGCAATAGACCCCACAATCTCATCTACAATAGCTATCGTTTTATCGCTAATTCCTTTATTAGTAATTACCACGTCTTTTAACACATCTGAAGATTTGTTTAAATCCGCAGCAACAAAATTGATATTTAATCCAACAGTACTTATATTAGCAAGTTTACTCATTATATTCATAGCTAATGAGTAATTTTTATTATTCGTTTGTACCGTATTGGTTAATGAAGAATTTTCAGTATTAGATTTTGAAAAACTATTTTTTAAATTGCCTAATTTTTTCATAGCGTATACTCCTTTTGAATTTGGTCTGATTAAGTTAACTTAGTTAATAATCCTCTTGAGTTATAATTAAATATGTAAATACTTAAGTATGTGATATTATAGCATATTAAAACAATCTTAGCAATAATAGAAAGACATGCAGCGTTTATGGCCCTCATGTCTTATAGTTTTACTTTGTTATCAACATTTTTAGTGCTTTAGTTAATTTTAATTTTTCTCCATTCATCAGTATAGCTAGTTTATATAACCTAGCTGCTACAAAAGCTATAAATATAGTACTAGCCACTAATATTCCTAAGGAAATTGCTATTTCTAGATTACTTACACCCGTGGTACTCATTTTTGCTATCATCACCATAAATGAAGTGAATGGAACAAATGATGCCACTTTAATTAATATATTATTCAACCCACCTAATGCAAATGAAGCCATAAAAAATCCTATTACAAATAGTGTGCTTGGTAAAACTAAAACATCTTTTAAGTCTTCACTTTTTGAAACTAGTGCACCCATCATTGCAAATATACATAGATATAGCATATATCCAAATAAAGCATATAATCCATATATAAGGAGAGTTCTAGAATCGGTATTTAATATCTTTAATATATTTATATCGCCCCAATACGCTTTATTTATCATATATGAACCTGCTCCAGAGACTATAACTGCACCTATTTGCAACATACTTGATACAAATACAGCTGATATCTTACCATAAATTAAACTATTTGTTCCAGTAGTAGTTATTAATACTTCTACAGCACGATTGCTTTTTTCGCTGGCAACTACCGTAGCAACTGATTGACCATACAGTAGTATCAATATATATATACTAAAAACTATCACATATGCTAAAGTAGTATTAGAAGCTACAGTTTTTCCCAATATTATTCGTTCTGAATTTATTTGGCTTTGATAAATATTATTAATTTCGTCATAGTTCATTCCCAGGCTTCGGAACTGATTACCTATATATGACTCTTTCATTATACTCTCAACAACCTGGGATAACACCATAGAATATGAACCGGTTTCGTTGCCTACAATCGTTTGATAATTCATCTCATCTATTATAATAAATCCAGTTTGTATGTCACCAGACAGCACTTTATCATGTAAATCCATTTCGCTATTTACCATTTCTATCTCCATACCATCAGCAAGCATTGTTATTATATCACTGCTCAGCACGCCATGCTCATCATATATCCCAACTTCATGGCTAGTGATAGAGTTTGCTCTTCCCTCAAACATCCGAATAATTCTAGGAAACGCACCTGCTACTATGGCAAATAACACAAGTAACACAGTTACTAGTATGAAGCCTTTTGCACATATCTCTCGTTTAAACTCAAAACTAAATACAGTAAAGAATTGTTTCATGCACTCTCACCTACTTCTTTTACAAAAATATCATGTAGGTTTGGTTCATACACTTTAAACGCTTCTATATCTACTCCGCTCTCTAACAATATATTTAGCATATCTTGTTTAGTTTTGCCTTCTTTTAAACTCACTATTAGGTACGATTTTGCTATAGTCAACTCAGTAAATACGTTAGTATATGATTTTAATTTATCATACAATTCATCTAATGTATAATTTACTGCACTTATAGTCAATTTATTTTTCCCATAGTGTGTCTTAATCTGCTTCAGGTCACCTTCTAACACAATATGGCCTTTATTTACTATGACTATATCTTTACAAAACTCTTCTACATAGCTCATCTGGTGACTAGAAAATATAACAATTTTACCAGAATCAATAAGTTCATATACGACATCTTTTAATATTTGTGAATTTACTGGGTCAAGCCCACTAAACGGCTCATCTAACACAACCACCTCTGGGTTGGATACAAGAGTTTGGGCAAGTTGTACCTTTTGCTGATTTCCTTTTGATAAAGTTTGCAGTAACTTATTTGCATATTCTGTCACCTTAAACCGTTCTAACCAGTATTCGCTATTTTTCTTTGCTTCTTTTGAGCTGAGCCCTCTAAGCTTTGCCATGTACATTAGTTGGTCAATAACTTTTATATCTGGATACATTCCTCTTTCTTCTGGTAAATATCCAATTGATATGTTTGTTGCATCAAATTTTTTACCATCTAATAAGACTTCTCCGGTCTCTGGCTGGTAAACACCCATTATGACTCTAATAGTGGTGGTCTTACCAGCCCCATTTCGGCCTAATAAGCCTAAAGCATGTCCGCTACGTACGCTAAAGTTTATTCCATGTAATACCTGATTATTTTGGAATTTTTTAGTTATATCTTTAACTTCTAAAACCATTGATTAGCCTCCTTAATTTTTGTAATAGAGTTAGCTTACCCGTTAGTTTTAGATTGTATACTTCAAAACCTGAAAAAATAAAAAAAAAAAAAATAATATACCGAA
>MDSQ01000533.1_pt1 | contig 10121 bp, 5 predicted proteins | sample 1008251 | NCBI WGS metagenome assembly MDSQ01 (sample SAMN05526597, study PRJNA338239) | gut metagenome | isolation source: Hindgut content | host: Naso unicornis | place: Saudi Arabia: Red Sea | collected 2016-05
CCTGTGGAAATCAGGTGAGGTGAGTTTGTTTGGTTCACAGGTGCTGTTTCAAGTGTTCTCATGCAACTACTGTGATTGTATACCTTGGGTCCAGGAACTCCTTCCATACCAGCTTCACCAGGAAGACCAGGCTCACCCTAGGACATTGCAGTTTAAGTACAGTCATTCAGTCCCTCTGCACAATACAGAAGCACATTTGTATTCTTTGGTCTGAAAAAAAATCCATATCTTTATATGTTACCAGAGGTCCAGCGGCACCAGGGAGGCCAACATGGCCTCTAGGTCCAGGCTCGCCCTAACACGGGAAGAGAGATGGTAACAGAAAGGTATGCATTTAAAAAATAAATGAAAGTCAGAAAAATGCAGTTATTAAAAGAGTTATTAAAAGGCTTACATTATCTCCAGGTCCTCCCTTTGTCCCAGGACTGCCAGGCAATCCCTACAGACAGAATTAATAAGACTGAAAGGAGTGCAAATCAAAGACTGTTTCATTCCAGCTGGACTACTTTGTTGCAGGAATCTTTTTTTATCTCCATGTTTTTCTTGACTGTGTCTTCACCGTATATTCTCCAATACAGCACAGAAATGCCAAAGACAAATCTTTACATGAAAACACGTCATTTCTGAGCGTTATATTATGACAGCAGAGTGTACAGTCTATTTCACATGTATGAAATACAGAGAGCATCCCTGGAAATGCAAGTGGTAATGAAAGTGGCTGTTAGAAGTGCTGGTAGTGCGCAGTCATAATGCTGATGCCTCCTATAATAATGCGCATAATAATAATGAAAATACGCTGAGCTGCAGTGCCAGCTATCGACAGCAGGTTTCCTTGCAGTGATTTTGTGTGTGAGTGTGTGTGTGTGACGCTATATCACAGTAGGACGTAAAGTAGGGTAAGTGATGGTGTTTGAGTTTGCAGCAGTGTTAGTGTCACTGCAATGACCACACAGCAAAGTGTGCATCTCATGCTCCATTACTCCTTAGTCAGAATGACGCCCACACAAACACACACACACACACACACACACACATACACACACGAATAAACTCAATGGTCTGATTGTGATAAATCACTCTCGGTGGGAGGGAGAATGCTATTTCAAGGTGGTTTAAATTCTAAAACAGCGTGGGTCACAGGGTCACTGTTAACCTGGATGAACGCCCAGAAAACAAAACATACTAAGATTTACAGCCGGCCTCATGCTGCTTCCCCGTCTGTATTGAAATGAGGTGGAGAACAGGTTGACCCCCTACGTGGTCTGAGTGACAATAAGCGTTTATGGAAGAGCCTATTTGCATGGGCCTTCGGTGGCACTGCTGAACAATCCTCTGACAAACAGATTTCTCCACACTTCACTGCAGGATCACTCACCGCTGCTCCCTGAGGACCAGGAGGCCCGGGCCTTCCAGCCTGGCCGGGGGCGCCCTGTAGAAAGAACAGGAGATGAATAAATGGCCATCTTTTAGTGGGATTGATCTTTCTCATTAATATCATGGCGGGCACTCGTTACCTTTAGTCCAGGAATACCAGGTGTGCCATCCTTTCCATCAATACCCGGCAAACCCTGAAAAAGCAGGCAGATGAGTCAGTGGACTTCTTTTGGCACACACTCTGAATACCGCCGCGATTGGGTTGTGCGCAAACAAAAGTGTGATCACTCACATTCTCTCCCTTTTTGCCAACCGCACCCTGTGGGCCCTGGATGCCTCGGCTGCCCTGCAGAGGATAACCAAACCAGCGTCAGTCTATTTGCAATGCACATCAGGATCACTCCCCCAATTCAAGTACTGAAATGTTTCATCTATTTTCAAATGTGCTGCTGCTTTGACCACAAACTTCAAGGTAAAAACACTAGAAGAGTCACCTACTCTGTCTCCCTTGTCTCCTGCATCTCCGGGTGGTCCCTGAGGTCCCTCTTCACCCTGCAAACAACATACAGAGGCTTAGAGTACCTTAGCTGTGCTGTAGGAAGCTGTTTTTGTATGATAATTCAAGTCTGTTTGAGTTTGTTTGTGTCTGCGTTCTCACAGGCGGCCCAGGAATTCCTACAGGTCCGTTGATGCCCTTGTAACCGCGAGGCCCCTGGGATAAAACAAAAAAGTGCCATCAATCACTTCAGATCAGAGAGGATGCTAAGTCACGGTAGCCTACTATTCATTGTGATAAAGGGGTAATTAGCGCTTAACTCACTTCACTAATGGGGGCTACACAGAGAGCCAGCCACTCTTGCCTTGGCACTAAGCCGGGGTGCTAACTTGGCTAACACGGCTAATGTTAACAATAAGACGGATGGCTACAGCGGATCATTAACTACAGATGGAGGCACCGTGGACCCAGACAACCCCAACTCATTAGAGGAGGGGAGAGATTTGTGTTAGCATCATTTCCATATGTCCCCATTGCTGGTAATGGATGATGTTTGTATAGTAGGGGCAGGTCTGGCTGTTCCTCCTTGGTGCTTATTTAAGAATGAGAGCAGACTTGAACCCAAAGAGAAAAAGTACAAAAAAAGTTATAAGTGACCAGAGAAAAGAAAATGGTACTCACTGCTTCTCCTTTAGGACCCATCATTCCTGGATAGCCCCTCAGACCACTGGGACCCTGAGAGGGAAGCAAGGAGACACGGGGTGAGATAGAGACTGTGCTGTTACCACGACTAAAAATAAAGCAAAAACTATAAAATTTTGTTCTGTCTAAACAAGATAATGTAAACAATCAAATATTAGCTTATGTTTCTAACTTTACCGGAGGTCCTGGGATACCCTGTTCCCCAGAGATCCCTACTTCTCCCTTGACACCCTGATGGAGAAAAGGAAAAAGAGCAGACCAGTTAGTTATTCTCATTTCATAACACTTTTGCAAAGTTGCCTGCCACCAATCATGGCACATTTAAACATGTCACAAAGCTTTAGGTCTTAATTTTGTGTACATGTCCATAGAGATTGACCTATTAACTCTGAGTCTAACTAACTCTGAGCTGAAGTCAGTTTGTGATGATTGCTGGTTAATTTTGATGTCTAAACTGGCCTTTTGGGGTCGTCAAACTACTTAAAAACCAAGCTCAAGCCAGTCAGCTGGCTAAAGCTAGTAAGTCACAACACTGAAAATTCTACCTTAGGGTAATGAAAGCGAACTTTTTATAATAGGTTTATAATAGTAATAGTTTATGTTTTACTAAGGGTCTTTCTGAGAGTCAGATGAGAGGATCAATAGCACTCTTGTACCTGTCTGTTTGTTAGGTATTAACACAACAAATGGTGGGTAGCTTAGCAGCTAGATTGGTTAAGACCAATGACTTAAATAGTTTACAAATCAACATTTAAAAGCAACAAGTTGCAAGAAATTAGGCACTGTAACTATTTCTTGGCCAGAACAAGGACTTCCTGGAGACACACAATAGGGTAACAAAACAACCATTTAAGCACCAAGCTGCTGTTTGGCAAGAAATAGTTACAGCATTAAGTGTAACTACCTGTAAAACTACAACTTGATCTGTTTGTGTACAAATTTAACCTAGGACAGAACAATGCTAGCTGTTTCAGCCTTGTTTAGGAGCGTATGCTAAGCTAAGCTAACTACCTGCTGGCTCAAGTTAGAACACACTTAACATACGAACAAGAGAGATGTATCAATATCAACTGTCATTTAACTCTCATCCATAACACAGACCAAAGTATTTCTTTAAATTGTATAAGATATGTTGACTTTATATTTTTAGCCTATCAGCATTAGTGACCTTATTTACTAACCTCACCAATATCATGTCATGTCTGTGCAGCTAATGACTGTAAAATCCAACATAACAACCAATTTTGGCTAGTCTACTTTTTTTTCCAACAGTCTAAAGATAAATGTGAAAATGGTCTTGCTCACAACTCACTTGTCTTTGTCCTCACATCACAGGGTCTTTAAAAATTTACCAAGTAGAACAAAGCACATTTTTCGCCTTGATGCTTTCTGTGTTTTAGTTTGAACTGCTGCAGATTCAAACTTTTATTTTTTAAAGACCTTCTAAACTACTGCTCTTTCTGGATGGAGTGGTAACTTGATGCTCAGAATGTTTTGAGCATCTCAGGCTCCTTGTGTGGGAGGATAAGAGGCTAATTCCTGAGGCCTGGCTAGCCGCTCCCATGGAGCCCACTGTGTGCTCATTAGCTTTGCTTAATACAGCAAGGTGAGAGGGCTGCGCGAACCCTGACTCTCTCATCCTCCCCTACATGTACCTGGCTCTTCAGCACTCCTTTCATCTGGCTCGCTGCATGCTGGTTGCAGGGCCGGGGCCAGGCCTGACTAATCGCAGCCAGATTAGTGCCAGTCATGTGCCTCGGGGGGCTTCATTAGAGCTAATCCTTGCTTCAGCTGGTCCTGAATGGTGGGCGAGTGTGCAAGACTGAACAACATGTACATGGAGGGGTGTTTGAGTGCATGTCTCTAATCTGCTGTAGTAGAGATTGTGCAGCTCACCAGTTTTCCTATGCTGCCAGGATCTCCGAGAACACCAGCGCGTCCTTTGTGTCCCTAGAGGGCAACAATCATTTAGTGAGATGTAATGACAATTTTGTAATGCAACATAATCACCAATGCTGAAAAAACATCTTGAAACAAACAAACCGACTACTTACCTTGACTCCCTGCAGTCCCTGGGGGCCTTTAGGTCCTGCTGGACAGTTAAGAGGACACTGTTGACGAGAGAAGGAAATATATGGATTATGAAAGTTTAAGTTGCATCACCGCAGATTTATAAGACAGGGTTTGTCTTAGATCTTACCTGGAAGTCTGCACTGCCCTCTTCTCCAACAACAAACTTCCCGGGAGGACCCTTGATGGACAGACGGATGGACAGAAAGACAGATGAAGCAAGTCACATGGTCACAGTTGCCTCTACTCCCATGAGCTGAGCCAGCACCATCCCGCTCTATCTATCCATCTTTCCTTCTCTCTGTTTATAGATTGAGTTAGAAAGTAAAGTATCTCTACAGGGGCTGATATATTCCTGCATCAGTCAGATGAGACACTCCACTGATCTAATGGGGGTTTATTTACCCTAGGACAGCACTAAAGCTAAACAAATACACTCCCCCGAGTTGGGAACATCAGTCTCAATGAAGTAACCTCCCCTTCTTGGAACCACTGAGAGATGCACACGGGAGAGCAACGGCGCCACTGGAGAACAGACTTGAAAGTGCACCGCTCAAAACAGTTTGTGGTATTCACTGTCTGCTGGGATCTGCACACACTGCAGTGAGCCAGGTGCTTTGTTTCCGTACAGCACATTTTAAAATCACATTAATTGCTGCTAGTTTTGCAGATCGGAGCGCACGCTTCAAAATAGCATGAGTAGATGTGTTATTGGGTTTGTCTTTTCTTTACTTTGACACCTTTTCAATAATACATAAGTTAACTGCAATTACCGGCAGACTGATACAACTACATGCTTGATTAAACCCAATGAGCTGCTACTGGCTCATTTATCTCTCACTCTCTTCACAGCTGTTCTCACCAATTTCAGTAAAAAAAGTATGAAAAGATTTACTGTGACATCAATTAGAGCTATGCTGACACATCGGCTGGATGATGTATCAGTTGATATTAGCTTCTTGCAGATGTATTGGAATGGGCATGCAGGTGGACTGACATGATGAGAAATTACAGCACAGATATGCCAAAGATTATGAAGAAATAGTGTCACAATGTCGTATGATTCACCATGAATTACAAAGTCATTTTTCAACTATTAAATGTAAGCACGGAACAGAGATAAATAAATATTTAGAATAAATATATGTAACTATGTAAAGCCCTTAAGGCCAGAGTTTTAGAGATATTGATATGAGGACCCTGCAGTGTTGTTCTACTCTAACAAATCTCACAGAATTTTTAGTCATGCAACTTTTTACATTTTTTGTAATCTCCTTTGGCCAATCTTTCATTGCTCCTGTGTGCATGTTTTAAATCGCCTTTTCCAAAAATGCATAGCATTGTTATTTTAAAGTTGTTATATAAAGTTGTGATTTTGATCAAATCTGTGGATGGCAGAAGGAATGACAGTCATGCCTGTAACATGAACTGCTGTCTAAAATTGGCCAATATCTGGTTTCAGATTTTATTAACTCTTAAATATCAATCAGTAATAGTTATTGCTAATGTTGTTTATGCTAGCTACCAAGTTTTTTTCTAGCCAAACCAAAGTGTCACACTTATCAAGTTTCATAACATGAACAGTAAGCTGAAAAGGAAATTACGGTGTCTGACGGCACTTTTTGCACAGCATAGAGTATCTTTAGTTCACCCTGAACAAATTATAGGCTTTGAATAAGATGGACACCTGCACAGTGTGATGTGTCACAGGAAGTAGTTGGTGTTGTGCTTAGACTGTTGTTGTGTTGTATGTGTTCTTGTATTTTTATACTGTATAAAGGAGGGGTCTGTTGTTTTATTCACTCACCACTTCAACAACATGATACTCAAAGCACTGCAGCATCATAATCTCATGTTTTCAAATGGATTTTTTGGCACCGATATCATTTTTCTTTCATTAAAAATCATAGAAGAAATATGGAAAGATAGCTACATTTCCTGGACGATAACTCGTGACTGGACACTTACTGGCTTGCCAGGAGGCCCAGGAAGACCTGGAGGCCCAGGTGGTCCCAGGACACCCTGAAAGAAGTGAAGGAAGGAAAGAAGCTGTGAATAAGTGGCCAACAATGTATGGGGGGGGCTGGTAGACTGTAACCTGCTTATATGATGTTTGTAAGTCATTAAAGCAGTATCAACTGAGGCAACGGTCCTACCTTTAGTCCAGTTTCTCCAATTTCACCTGGAAGACCAATCGGCCCTGCAGCACCCTAGACAGAGAGACACAGGGAGCATAACAGGACAATGTGTTCACATCTCACCAGACACAACATGATTTCCACACCTCAAAGCAAAGCCATTAGGCGATAAAGACATAATTGTATTATAGCAAACAAGCTACTTACAGCCAGTCCTGGAAGGCCTTCTCCCTGTGTGGACGGAAGGGACGAGGGGTTAAATTACATTATAACAAGTGGAACCAATCTGTCAAAGTATCAATTAACATTTGCGAAAGCCAATTAATAATGGCGACAGTGATTCAGTAATACATGTTTACAGTGTCAGAGAGAAAAGTAAACAGTGCTCCAGAAGAACAAAGACATAGGACGCAATCAGTTTGTGTTTGCTGTTTCTTTTGCTTGGAATTAATTATAAGCAAAGTAATTAAGTAGGTAAGCCTTCTCGGAGGAAGAACAGCCCACAGGGCAGGATCTCCTGTCTGTGCAGCGTGACACAGCTGGGTGTACAAGCACAGCCCCCAGACAGGACGCCTGTTAATGCTAAACAAAGGATTTAGCTAATAGTGTTACATTCAAGCATGACATTGCATGACTGTGAACTTAATGTTTGAATATATTGGAGGATGCCTGATAGACAGACACTGAGCACCTCCTAGTGGTGTTAGACAGTGTTACACATTGTACTACTGAACTGATTGGCCTTGTGCAAAAAGACAGTAGTTGAATTTAATGATAAAAGCAGTAAGTACATGAAATGGGGATCATAGATAGAAATTATGTCTTCTTTTTTGAGGAGTGTGCACAGGAATACGGCTCATGTCAGCTGTGGAAGACGTATGCCACATCTGGGCACACTAAACCCAAAAGGGGGCACAGCTGGTCAGGCATTCAGGCATGAAGAAGAAGGGACTCTGGTGGTTGCCGTATGAGACCAGCTGGGTTACAATGTGTTTGTCAGGAAACTGACAAGGCTTCTAACAATGCCTAATTTAGCATCATAACTCATTTTCTTAAGTATCACGACAGCCCCATGAGATACAGTGTTATCTCATTAATCATACCATACCTTAGATGGAAAAACAATATAAGTATATTTATTCAAGTACTGTACTTAAGTGCAGCGTTGAGGTATTTGTACTCAATCGCATTCATTGTACTTACTACAGGATTTGTATGGAAACTGTTCTTACTGAAAAAAATCTCAGATGGTTTTCTTAAGGCGACTGTTCAAGGCCCAGAAAAGCAAAATTATCTCAAATTTTCAAAGAATAAAACAAATTTAAGAAATGCTTCAAAAATGTTTACAGAGTTGTAAAACAACACTTTGTTTTTTCCTCATAAATACAATTGATCATCTCATAACCTCTCTAATATATCTTGTAAAACTGCTTGTGTAACCTATGTCTTGTAAGTTACTCCACCTCAGACAGCTAAAACATCAGCAACATTTCATCGCTGTGACGTGAAATAATTAATTTCTCAAAGAATTCTTTACTTTTGGCACTTTTTCGCACATTCTATGACAACACATCAGCACTTTTACTCATAGATCCACTGTGTGACTTTGAGGAATCTAGCAGTGAGGTTGTAGGGAGCAACCAACTGAAAACATCTTGTCTCACCACCCCTTTAGAAAAAAAATATTCTGTTGGCCACTATACCTGGCCCTTTTTAAAGTCACTGTGAGTTTTTGTCCATTCTGGGCTCCTGTAGACACATGTTGGTGCAACAAGGCAAACACCTTCGAATAAGCATGAATTAAGGAGAACTAAATACAGCGTTAGAGGTGGGGCCCCCTTCCTTTCTATGAACTTGGTCAGTGGTGAATGAAGCCACAAAAGTTTAACTCCCAAGTTTTCAAATGCCAGGATCTTACAAATTGCCTCGAACTGGACCTTAAAGTTTAAATGCAGAGCTCTTACTGTTACCGGGGAACTTTTACATTGTTGTATTGGTACTTTTACTCAAGCAAAAAAGTCTTTTACACAAACTCTGAACACACTGAAGTAAAACACACTACATATTTATTCATCAGACCTTCTAAATAGCAGCAAATAGATAACAGTTTACTCACAGGAGGTCCAGGTTCACCACTTGGTCCAGGTTGACCCTGCAGACAACAGAAAACAACAGTATAAATAAAGTAGTGACCTGCTAGAATCTTGCACAAATAAAGGTGGATAATATCCTCGGGGCATGAAAACTAATAGGACTATCTAAACTATATTGAAAGTAATATAACATTTCATTCTTCTATTTCTTCTGAAGTGCTTCATGCTCAACATCACAATGACAAGATGAAAGGACCATGACCCCAAGACCTTTTCCTTGTAAAACGTTTTATATGAAATCTGTTCTATGATCTTTTTCAGGTTTAGACACTTGCCTTAGGGCCGGGGCTCCCAACAGGACCTTGATCCCCCTTTGCTCCGATCAAACCCTTTAGACAGACAGAAAGATGTTGGCAGGCAGATACATTTAACATGTACAATACATCGGGGTTAAAGTAGGACAAAAAAAACCCCACTGAAGACGTTAACAAAGATATTATCAGTGACCACAATGCTTTCAGGCGTTTGTGTGAATTCATTTCAAACTACAACAGGGCTAATCACTTATTTGATCGGAGTTGACACTTTTCTTGTAAGTGATTAAGAAACAAACCCGTGATTGAGATTCCTGGGCGGATTATGGCCAAATCTCTGAGGAATGCTTCTGAGTGAGTGTTTGTGTGTGTGTGTGTATGTGTGCTTCTGTTATCATGTGAGCAAGGGGCATTGACAGTTAATTCCCTCCAACCAGAAATAAAGCAGCATCTTGCATTAGTACAACTGAAACCAGAAAAGCTACACAACAATTAATATCACGTAATTCAGTGACTGAAGTGCCCCAAAGCTGCTCATCATTTTAAATACTTCTGCTTTTCTTTTCAACTTACCGGCGATTAAATAGATGTACTCAGTGAGGAACAAAGTGTTCCGTGTGATTATTTCTATCCTTGAAATGATGAAGTAAGCTAAAAATACTAAATCACTGTGTTAAAAATAAACAAGCAGGACTTCAAGTGTCAGTGCTGCAGGGTCATGACATTATTTCAGTCGCTGGAAAATTATGATCTGCCCACACACCCACATTCTTATTGCTTTAGTGTGAAAATAACTCAACAAATGTACAGTAGCCTGAAGTAGCTTTATGGCAACATTTTAATGAAAATCTCAAACTGAAGCAATGAGCATTGAGATTGTACAATGACAATAAGCACCGAGAACCCGAAGCATAAAAAATGTTTAAATATTTAA
>MDSQ01000534.1_pt1 | contig 10115 bp, 6 predicted proteins | sample 1008251 | NCBI WGS metagenome assembly MDSQ01 (sample SAMN05526597, study PRJNA338239) | gut metagenome | isolation source: Hindgut content | host: Naso unicornis | place: Saudi Arabia: Red Sea | collected 2016-05
CATGAGGTGACATGTTTCTTATATGTGATAACGTGTTCACATGTGGATACATATAAAAATCACGGGAAACACATATGGTTTTTCTTTCTGTTTTTGTGTGGAGTATTTTTGCCTGAAACATCGCTTTCAGGCAGCCCCTCCTCCCACGCTATGTGCCAACCTCATCGAGCCATTATGATTTAATGCTTTAGGTTAAATATGGTTTGGGTGATACCAAGGGACAGGAGTGTAGTCTGCTAACCCTTTTTTTCTCCTTCATCTGCCGCCTGTCCTGTAGGCCCAATTTCTTCTCCTCCTTTACTTCTTGCACATCTGATCCAGTTATTTCTTATTGGCTGAACAGAAGAAGCAGAATTACTCCGACACTGCTTGCATAAAAGTGGATCAAATGTGCAGTAGTAGATAAAATAAAGGTTTATAGCTCACTCTCATATCTGCAAACATGAAGCCATAGCCAGATGCTTAGCATAGCTTAGCATGAAGACTGGAAGCGGGGGGGGGCAGCTGTAGTCTGACTCAATGCAAATATAACAGAATCCACCTACCAGCACCTCTAAATGAACAGCTTATATCTCTTGTTTAATCTGTGCAAGAATCAAATTGTTAAAATGACATTGTGGCTTTACAGGTGTTATCTGCCAGTAACACAGTCACTTCCTGGAGGCACAGCTAGTCCTGGCATGAGGTTTCCAACTCATCTCACTCTTGATAATAAAAAGAATAAGTGTATTTACATAAATGTCAAAGTCTTCAATCAAGTTTTAACTGTAGGTGATAAAACACTGGAAGCAGTAGTTTCTGGTTTAACATCAAACAGTTTGAGAAATGACACATCCAGTAAACCAGGGACATATTGTGGCGTCCTTTATAAAACAATGAACCAACATCATAAATCCGATTTGCCTGAGGCCAACCAGAGATCCAGTGAGCAGCTCTGACAGAGGAACGTCTGCCTCAGCGTGAATCAATCCAAACTCATGAGATCACAATTCACCAAGAGATGAGTACGTCCTTCAGACAAAGTTCAAACAGACAGCCCGGCAGGCTTTTCCAAAACAGAAAAGTGTCCTCCTGGCTCCTGACTTCCTCCTGCTCTTGCCTGCATTCAGGCCTTCTGGAATCACGTGGACTTTCTCCCACTTTGCATTGTAAATATTTTGACGTTAAGTGAGTTTGACAGGGCCCAAAGGAGAGGCATCAGCATTTCTGTGTCCTGAACACGAGCACAGAGACACACACTGACTCTCTGTCTCCCTCTTTCTTTCTCTATTATCTACATACACACTATGAGCAGCCAAGAGGGGGAAGAGGGGTCCAGTAAAAAACCCTTTGTGCTCTAATTGATTGAGTACCTCTTTCCACTATCTTCTAGTTACGTTTCCTCTAACAAGCGGAATGTGAGTAGTAGCTGGTTATATTTGCTTTTCTGTTGTGGGGCACTCCAGGCCATGTAGAGGCTTGGCTCCTTTTTCTTCTCACAATTTGACCTGCAAAATGTTCCTGTGTGCTTGAGCTGCCATGTGGTCGGTGCTGAAGTGATGCCAGAAATTTAGCATTTTTCTCTCTTCTGATTCGTCTCCATTTGTACAGTCATCATCTGATTAAATACACATTTCAGAGGAAAGAGCAAGTTGTTCATTAAGTTACTTACAGACAGGAAATTAGACCACTGCCCTCTCAGATGTAGTCAGAAATAACATTTAATATCGAGACTGAAAAAAGTTGTAACTCCTACTTTTTACATCTATAATTTATACATATGGGCTTACAATACATCAATGGTTTAAAGTAGTTTGGAAGTTAATCAGTCACTTAATCACTTAATTGAGCATGCAAGGACAATGATAAGTAGTTAAAATAATAAGTAATTAAACTAAAACCCTGTTTGAAATCTTGAAAAAGAATTAACAGGCTCTGAACAGCTGATAAAGTAGCTTAAAAAACAGTTTCTCTGAAGAAGTCCAGCGTCTTAGGTCATTTTCTTTTCCCGAGACATGACAGTAATTAAAGTTATTGATCTCTTTTTGAGGGGAGGCAGCAATGTTTCACAAACAGAAACCCTTTAGAAATGATAAAGGGCGGAAAAATACTATTTCATTATTAAAGGGCTGTGTATTGATAATGTAGTTCCTGGAATCGCAAGCAAGCACATAAACATTGTGAGTCACAGATGAGACAAACCTGAACGGCCAGATAATTATTTTGCTCAGGCCTGTCAGATTGGCACATACTCTGATAGAGTTTTTCTGCTCTCTGCTGACCTCTTGTGGTGAGGCTACAAAACATAAAAGTCATGTTACGTGGCTCCTCAATCACTAAGACTTGCTTTTAGATTAATTACATTAGAAAGCTTTCAAAAGATTCTCATTTACTTAAAAGAAGTCACAAAACAGGTAAGTGTCTGGTGGAAATGCTGCATTTGCTTTATAAAATAATCAAACCATGTGCTTACAACAGAGTGAATCAGCTTAATTCTAAGAAATAGACAGAATTATGGTAATGTGCCCTTTGGCTGTAGTAATGACAAGTGATTAATTAGTTGGATGAGTCTTGCTTTTGGTCACACTCTGCTTCTTCACTTCCTTTACATCTACATGTCACAATTCCCACCACCTGAGGATGAGTCACAAATTGTTCTTCTGAGGTCACTGCTGATGTAAATAGCTGGTTAATTCTCAGAGGCTGAGACTCCCATCATGGCTTTCGGCAAATGGATGAATGCAGGCCACCCTGTTAAAGCTGAATGACTTACACAGTGACCTATAATGGAGGACAGCGAAGTCAAGAATTAATCAGCCTGCTGTAGACAAGCATTAACCTGATGAAGAAGCCTCTAACACTGACACAAAAGAAAGAATGTCAAGTAATACAGAGTAGCCTCCATGTGGGGGCTCTGCATTTTTATATCATTTTGATGTTAAATATTTTCCATCAGAGGGACCTGAAGGAAAAAAGCTGGACAAAGGTGCTGTTAAGTTGACCGCTGCAGAGCGCAGCAATAAATCCTTCTCAGAGAAAAAGACTGAACACTTTAAGGTTTGACTGCCCTACATAGTGATGGGTCCCTTCGGTTCATACAGACATTTCAGTGGTGTTCATACCTTTGTGGACCTACACTGCAAAAATCTGTATTAAAAGATAGATCTTGAACGAAGTCCATCGCTTGTCTCCTTAGAAAACAGTCGGTAAAAGTCTTTGGCAGGTTTGGCTGTGGTGTGGTACAGCATTTCATTTGCTTTCGTGAAAGCGACTCTTTTCACCTTTTAAATCCCAACAAAAACATCCTCCTTCTCGAAATTTACTCATATTTCCGGTTTTGGATGAAATTGTTTCATGCTTGTGGGAGTCAAATGATCCTTCATAGTTTGGTTTGTTTTTCAGTGAATTGTTCACAGGCTGACCTCTGTAAAGAAACCAGTGATCTTCTTTTAACAGCAGAATTGGTGAAGTTGAGTTTAATCCTAGTTCAAGTTTAGTGCAGTGTTTGAATATGTAGACCATGCAATTCTAATCAAAAACCTCAAATTACTCACAACAGGGATGTAGCACTTCAGTGTAAGGCCTCATCCTGTTTCCCTGTTAGGTTCCACCTCTTGGTTATGTCATTGACTGTTATTTTCTTGTTCTGTTATTCTGACAAAATACCGATACACTGTAAAAAATGTGATTTACTGTTTTATACACAGTTAAATACTGCAAATAACTTTTACAGTACAGTATTGTACATTCTACAGTAAAAATCAGTTTACTGCAGAAAATCACAGGAGAAAACAACAACTATAGAAAATCACAGAAGTGAAGAACTACTGTATATATCATATATACTATTCATAATTTTATATTATGGTTAGTATGCAGTCCCACTGGTGCTGTTACAGTTTGGCTGAGTGGTCAGTGCAGTCGTTGATGGCTTGAGAGACGAGGTTTGAAGAGCTGCTGTGCGAACCCTCCCAGGTAAAATACATCATATGCTGTATATACTACTTTACAGCTGAGACACCAGCACTGCAAAAAAATTACAATAAAGAAGCAAGCTGTGTGATTACACCTTATAGTAAGGAACAGTGCTGTAAAAAATTACATAGTAAAATACAGTGTAACACTCTAGACACTCATTAGAATCATTCACCAAAGCCTTGAGCCCCATCAGCAGTTCACATAACAGGAAATGCTTCAAAAGTGGGTGGGCAAGGTCTGATCTGTCACCAAAACCTGTGTGACAAGAGAGCTGTTGCGCACACTTTAATAGTGACATGAAAGACCCTCTCTCCACCAGTTCCCGGAAAAAAGATAGAAAAGATCAAACTGGATAGGCCAGGGGATCTAACCTCCTGTTGTCACAGGAATAGAAAACCATTTTTGCCCTGTACCAGGATGTCTGTGAGGGAAAGTCTATATAAACTGTACAACTTGACAGCCCAGTTTAATTAACCACCTCACTCTGTTGGTAGTGTCTTCCTACTATGTTATATGGTTAGAGGATCTGATTAATTTAAGTTAGCTTGTGATAGATTTTAATGATTCGTCTGATCACTTGCCCCATTATGTTTAAAAAGTGCCTGCCCTTTTCCAAACAGTTTGCCAAGATGACTTCTCAGATGGTTCTAAATAACAAACAGTATGGTGGGTCAAGTTAGCGCATAAGCCCCAAAAGATCAAGGTTGAGGGGTTTAATAAGTTGTGTAGGAAAAGGTCATTGCAAACACAGCAGGACACAGACATGTTTTCTAATTATATCTGTTGATATGTGTTTTCTGCGGTCATCTGAATGTAGTGCTTGCCCTCTCTGCACATAGTAGTGTGAATTGGCCGACCATCTTACTCCAGCATGGAAGGAGAGGCTGGAATACCAAAATATGTGTATGTATTTGTCACATGGCTTCCATGATGCACTGAGTGACATAAGCAGTGCAACATTCACCACAGTGACACACAGAACGAGGAGAATGGAATATTGGGGATAGGAATGTGCTCTGTCTCTCTCTTCAGCTTTTTCCTGCACGTTGCACCTGAACCAAAGTGTTCACATGGGGGTTAGTTGGTGTCTCTGTTGGGGATGGTCTAATGGGTGGCTTGCCATTTTTATCCCTTTAAACTTGTCACCACAAAGTACACTGGCCACACTGACTTGCCTTTTACTTCAAAAAATAAATTAAATAATTAATTATTTTTAAAAATTTTACATTTTTCTTTTTTCCTTCCATTTTTTGTGATAGTCACCATGATGCATCACTGATGATGCATAACCACAATATGTGTTGCATTTCTTGTGTGACAAGCTATAGACCTATGTACTCATGGCAGTAGTTTCTGTATTGTCTTTGAGACTGCAAAGCAAATTTCAGCATAATATAAGTTATTGAAGCTTGTTGTGAACTAAAATGACTATTAACTTAATATTGTCCCTCAAACAAATGATCGTCTTTGTTTTTACTTGCTATAAGTAAATTTGCCATCACAGTGTTATTTATAGGATGCATGTATGGGGGAAAAACAAACAAACAACAAGGTCTTTGTAATTTGGCAACTCATATTTGTGTTTTAGCTTTAAATAAGGCAGAGGCTACTATGAGAGCTGACTATAAAGCAGTAAAAGTGATATCTGAAATTCCAGTCATTGTTATACAAAGTTGTATCTCATCACTTTACTGTCTATCTTCATAACACTGTGAGAAAATGTCCCTAATCTCACTCTTGGCTGTGGAAGGGTCTACACTAACAGCCTGTTTTAATTTCAGCCCTGTCATGACAGGAAGTGTTTGTGTGTGTGTGTGTGTGTGTGTGTGTGTGTGTGCACACGCATGAGGGAAAGATAGAGTGTGTGGAAGAATGGGGGGACAACAGGAAGTGGAGAGGATGGTGCATGGGAAACGGTTAATGGAGTTATTTTTGCTGGGGATGCTGCTGTGAGGAGGTCTGCTTGACCCAGGTCCTTTTTACACTGATGCTAAATTTGCCAACAAGAAACAATATTAATGATATCAGTCATCTTGCACTGAATGTTTATAGTTCCCTCCCTGTAAGAAATGAATACAAATGAAGACACATGCAAAACAACAAAAAATAAGATATGAAATAAATTAAATGGATAGGAGTGGTAAAAAGATGATTGATTTGTATGTTACAAGATGTCAAACGTGTTACATGCATGTTTTCTCTGACTTAATAAATGCATGTAACAGTGTAATCAAAGCAGCTGACAGGAATGAGGATTTATGAGAATAATACAAAGGAACTATAAGTATGTTGTTTATTTCTGCATTTAGTGTTTGTGCACAATTCAAACAAAGCCGAAACGGGAAACTGCACAATTCTGATAACAGCTGATGTGAGTCACTGTAGTTTGGTATCATGTCAAAAATAAAGAAGACTGGAGGGATGTATTCACATGTGTCCATGGCAGGAACAGATGTTAAGTGCAGATATGGAAAGGGATGTTTTTTCTTCTTGTTTATATTTCCTCTTCTTGTTTATGAAAATATATTTGAGTTTTTTGTTGTTTTTTAAATTTTATGTATAGAAATGTAATTGTGCATTGAACATGTTTCTTAAGCACACTGTAAGAACTAGTAAGAACTTTAAGTAAGAACTTTATGCTCTTACTATGAAAGTCAAATTGTTTTTATATCTTCAATCTGGTGTTTGATCAGTCAAAAAGACCTGACAGTTGTTTTATTCTGAGCACGCACCAGACTCTAAGAAAAAGTAACTAAGTTATTTTTTCTTGAAATTTGAGCTCCTTTTTCTTCCTTGTTTTCAATTCATATCACTTTATACTTCCCCATGGCTCTAATTCATAAATTTAGAGCATAGTATTGTACTTAAATCCAAAATATTTACCTGATAATTATGTAGTCTATGAGGTTTATATTGACAATACCGAGACTAAGTTTGGTTTGCTTTATATTTACAACATTCTGAATTAGAGTAGAATGTCCAATTCCATGTGGTCCTTGTTTCTCTGCCTGCATGATTTGTGACATTTAGGCTTTTTTTGTATAATAAATATACAAAATGAATGCTCACAATGTGAAGAATTACCTGTATACTTGCTTTGCTCGTTAAAAAGAAAAATAACTGACTGTTCAGCTCCACCATTTAAGGTTCTGATTTGTACTTAGATGAGTATATATGCCTTGTTTAATTAATCATTGTAAAACACACTTCAATCATTCTTATGAGAATTGTCAACCTCTTTGTGCATCTCTGCTATTCCCCTTCCCAGTTGTCGTGTCTTTGTAGTCTTGCCACAGCCACTGTAACTCACTTTGAAAATGTAATCCCTACCGTCACACTGGTCTCCATTGGTCTCAGAGGTGGTGTTCAGTTTTGGTAAAACTGCGTTTGCTCTAAGTTTATTGTGCCTGTTTCCACTGCCCACAGTGTAGACACCAAGGGCTCTATTTTCATTGGTCTGGGTGCAGAGCAGATGCAGTCTAAGTTCTGAGTGCAGGGAGCACAAGTAGGTGTGGAAAAGCTTTTTTGGTAATTTGGTGACCATAAACCAGATGCATCTGTGGCACAGCCTAGCACAGTGATAAGTAGGAGGAGTAGATGATTAGAAGGTGTGTCACAGCTGATTTCAGTCATGGCCAATCAGATCAACTCCTCTCACTCCCTTTAAGAAGACTGTGATGCACTGCACTGTCAATTTTGGCTTCACGGGAAGCAGACAGGTGCCAGCAATATACACGGCTGTATAGATCAAGCCATCAAGCTTGGCGCTGCTGGGTTCATGTCGGTCCACAAAAATAACATCTTAGCACAGGTGTGGAAAAAAGCCATTTGCAGTGGAACTGCACTCAGACCAGTTTGCACCCGTATGAAAATAGAGCACTAACACAGCCCTAGTGTGCCACCTAACTAACTGGGCCAACAAGGTAACTATAGCTACTATCATATATATATATATATATATATATATAGGTAGATAGATAGATAAACAGTGTAACTAAAGCCTAATAGCAGGTTGAATTCTTAGTTCTCTGACATTATCTTTAACAAAAAGCGAACACAGGGGAAAAAAGATATGGAAAGGATGGCCTTCTTGGTTCACAGTAGCTGTCACAGCAAGAAGACAAACTTTGTTTCACAAAAGGCTGAAGACAGCAGAGTTTAAAAAATCATACATAAGAGCTCAGCTGTGACTTAATGTTTTTAATGGACCTTTCATGGAGAATATGCAGCCAGCCCAACTTTGATGGCTGCACAGAGCAGATCATACAATGATACGTTCCTACCTCACATAGCAAAATTCTTTCACCACACCTACACACCTCTAGAAGTGCTGCTTGTCCTACAAAAATGCAAAATAACTGGAAGAGCCAGTTTCATGCAAATATGGGATGTAGGCAAGGGAAAACAGGACTACAGGTTTTGCTAGCTTTCTTTTGTTTCATGTTAGCTTTAAAAAAGTTTGATTTTGGGAGTCACAGCAGAAAGAAGTACTGATAGATCCTCAGAGGCAGGGATAGGGGTCTGTTCCTTCTACCATCCCAGCCCCGTATACCTCTTCTAGTGTGTTATCTGCTAGCTTCTTCAAAGCTTTTCTGTTCATGAGCACAGAACTTTTTTTAGTGTCTTTCAGTTACATTCATGTTAATACATGCAAATAATAACGCTAAACCCCAAATGGACTATATTTATATAGCGCTTTTCTAGTCTCTCAAAGCGCTTTACAACACAAGTCAGCTTTCACCCATTCATACACACATTCACACACTAAGGGCAGGTGACTTCTCTACAAAGAGCCAATCTGCTCATTAGGAACTCATTCTCACACATTCACACACCAATGGCACAGCAGTTTGGGGTTCAGTATCTTACCCGAGGACACTTCGACATGTAGAATGGAGGAGCCGGGGATCGAATCACTGACCTTCTGATTGGTAGACGACCCACTCTACCTACTGAGCCACAGCTGCCCCAAAAGAAGAAAAGAACATAAATATCAAACAAAGCACTCTAATGAAATAATATATAAAACACAGCACTCTGTGAAAGAAAATAAATATATCACAGTACTCTGATTAAAGAAAATTAATATAAAACACAGCAAAACAACATACACATGCATTTCTGATGCTGCTACAAAACCCTAAAAGAAAAAGGAAATACGGCAGAGTCAATCAATAAAAGTATAAACACATCCTCAAAGATGACTAGGCCTTAATATCTACCAAGTACTTCCTTGGTAATCTTCCTCAAAGTCTTCATCCCTGATAAAAGCCCCACTAGTAAGTCGCTGGTTGTGGTACAAGAACACCAAGGCTTTGAGGTTGTTGTTTGAGATCAGTCTCCTTCGGGTGGACAGCACCAGCTTGTAGATGCTGTTTCTTTGTTTAGCATCTGCTGAGTGCATGATGACGTCTTGTGCCATTTGGTCAGGGCGCTTAGCAATGGAAGTCTCTCCTGGGCCCGTTCCAGAACACATCCAAGTCAACCACTCCACTCACTAAAGCTCTGAGTGCTGCTGGATCCAGGTGGGAGAAGCAGGCATTAAATTTATCATCAGGGACTGAACTGAAGTCTGGGATAGAGTTGTAGCTGTCGACACTGTTATTCATAAATGCAATGTGACAAGGATCAAACACACTGACATCTTGAGGGAAATGAATGCCAGGCTGTCCCTCTGACATGTACTTGCTGAGTTTCTCCTCTGCATTGTTGTATGCCTGTTCCACTGTGTTCAGGATTTGTTTCTTGTTGCCAAACGTAGGTCAAGTACCTCAAAGTACTGGGCACATGCTTAGTACTGTAGTTCTTTATTTTTTTATTTCCCAGTATGCACGAGCAGACAGGTCCATGGATGTGTGTGGACGTGCAATGCAGAAAGTATTTTCGGGCCTTAAGGTGTTGGGAGGCAACCCTCTTCAACTCCAATGTAGCGGCGCTCAGCCAGGGACTTGTAAGTATCCCCACAGCCACCTGGCGCCTCACACCTTTGGCAGCTCCGGAGAAGGATAGAATCCAACCCCTGTCTAGGAGTTTGGTCCCAGTTCCAACACTATGCATGAAGGTCCTTCAAGTTTCTGGGTACCACTATCACCCAGGACTTAAAGTGGGAGTCCAACATCGACTCCATCCTCAAGAAGGCCCAACAGAGGATGTACTTC
>MDSQ01000535.1_pt1 | contig 10110 bp, 10 predicted proteins | sample 1008251 | NCBI WGS metagenome assembly MDSQ01 (sample SAMN05526597, study PRJNA338239) | gut metagenome | isolation source: Hindgut content | host: Naso unicornis | place: Saudi Arabia: Red Sea | collected 2016-05
ATTAGATTACTTGAAGACAGTGGAGTGGAAGCACTGCTGGGCCTTTCAGATGATCGCACACAGGTGCTCTTTGGAAACAACCAACGCGCCTTAAAAAAACGTGTTGGTTGTTTTAAAAAATGTAATTTGCCATGTAAAATTAAGGCATCTTAATTTTATACTGATCCTGCAGGGTTCCTTGGATTGTTTTTGAAGGAGACTTGCAACTTATGATTCATACCAGGATTGTTTTTCACCCTTGCAATAAGCCCTACGTAAGTTTAAATGAACATTAAACTTCTTTTTCATGACCTGTAACTGACATTTTTAGGCAGCTTAGGCTCCTCCACTCACTCACTCACTCACAGGACATTCTACTCACAAGTTAAAAAAAAGTTTAACCGGACGGCCATGAAGACCGAATGACTTGTAGAATAATGAGGTATTGATGGATGAGGAGTGTAGCGCTTTTATTTGTTGTGAAGGTTAGTGATTGGTCAGCAGCTTGTAAATCACCACTATGGCTGTTCAGTCCTGTTGGAGCACACAGACAAACACACTGTGGTGCTGAGGTGAGAGATGACTTTGTGGCTTTTATTGACAGTGGTTTTATTGATCCAGGCGAAGCAACCTGCTCTGTGTGTGTGTTTGTGTGCAGAAGTATTATTGTGCATGTATTATTGTTGTTATGTCTGTGCCTTGACATTTGAAGTGATAATTAAAATTTAAAGGTATGCGCCCCCTGTTCCATTGATTTAACAGACAACAACATGTTTAAAATTGTCACTTCCTGGGTGTGAAGAGACACTGACATAAGATAACTAAGGGTTCCCTCCCTGATGAAATGGTAATATGTGCTTGTGCAGCATTGAAAAGGGAATAATTTCAGAAAGGGATGTAATAGCATAAAATGTGTGATGGTTTTTTATGCAGCTTAAAGGGTGTGAGTACCCATATCGTCTTTCTTTAATGTGTTTTTGGTCTGCAGCTTTTTTAAAATAATGAATTGTGCTTGTTTTAACTGAGTAGAATCTTAATGCTAGAGCAAACAAGCGGGTGCTTCCAGATTTGTTACAACAGTTGAGAAAGATCTTTTCCTGCTTCACCAGGAGAAAGCCCACAATACATACAGTAACCTTGACTGGCCCACACAAAGCTCTAAATGAGTGAAGACGAGATGCTCTGCAAATTTGTGACTTTCCAATTACTACAAACCAACTAACTTACTTTGCTTTATATCTCTCTTTAGGGTTAGACATCCATTGCATGCCTGTCCTTCGCCTGTTGCTCTTAATGAAGTCTCTCGCTTTCTTTTCTTTTCTTTCCTTTTTTGTAAAAGCCTTTTCATCGCATGATAAATTGAGGACACAGGGTCTTGTGTTCAACAGATGTAGTCCAAAGCCTTCTGTGGCAAATTTGTGGTTTTGGGCTACTGTATATAATTAAAACACTTGACCTTACAGGTAGGTATGTATTGTTAATGTTTTCTTACACTAGGCTGTATACACAGTGACAATATCACCATGTCCAAAGTGTTTTATCTGGTCCAGTTTACAGTCCTGTTTCCAGTAGATTTCCACACAAAAAATTAGTACTAAAAAGCTAATAACTAAGGTATGGGAATAGCTACTCTAAAATGAATAAAATTTGATTCATTCTCTAGACTACACTAGACTCTAAGTGCTCCTAACATGTATTCAAAAATAATGATATTGATTTATATATGCAACTATCTATTTGTATTGACGAAATCTGTCTTTTTGGACTACAAGTCAACGGCTGACGTAAACGGCGTCGCTTTACGACAGTAAACAAACCCCTTGACGACAGTGTCATGGCGGCGTACGGAGTGAGTTTTGAGAGCTCGAACAGCATCGACGAAAGAAAGACTAGTAAACGACAGGCACGGCAAGAGGCGCTAGAAAAGGTATGAATTGTAAGCGTCGTAGCAAACAATCCTATTAAGTAATTTGAGGTTTGTTTCATAAGCATCAGTTGTGGTTTGAATCATTATCATTTCGTCCGAACTAAGCTAACAAGCTAAGTAGGCTAACGGCTAACGTCACGTTAACCCTCCAGCGGCAGTTGTGTTAGCTTTTTCTGTTTTTAACCACGATGCAAATTGGTGTCTTTGTGGCTATTTCCATCTCTCCCTCTCTGTCGGAAATCTAACCGTACCTGCTTGTCTCAGTAACATGCTCGTGGCTGTTTGTGAACTGATAATGCTTAAGTGAAGACAGGAAATCAGTGGACAAATATTACTGGGCCATAGTAGTGTGTTTTTTGGAGGTTTTATGTCATGGTCGCATCTAAACACAGCCTCGGTTTTGTAATCACACATGTACACAGGTATTCAACTGCGCGCTATCTCTTTTTCTGTGCAGCTGTGTTTGCATTGTTGCCAGACACACAGATTAACACGGAGCAGATAATATAAACCAGCGATGCTTCCTGTGGATGAGCAGTGAAGGTGCTAAATTCATTATCTGCCCGTCTCACATTGTTTGAACTGGTCAAAGTAAAGAGTGTTGCTGGGTTTGATTCTGGGTGTGAAGAAGAGCTGGCTCATTATGACTGAAGAACTCTCCGGTGTCACTGCCATTGCATCCAGGAGATAGGATAGTGCCACCAAAAGTCGTTTAATGGTCTAGTATTTAAAAAAAATTACTCTTACCAGCAGTATTGTGGCAATATGAAGACTGTGTCCTTTCTTCTGATGAGAAAAGTGTCTCTGTAGACTTTCTGTGTAGGCCTGTTTCGTCATTATGAATAAATCTCTTATTAGAAATTTGTGTTAGCCCACAGAATTAGTTTAACTCTACAATGAATTAATTTATGTTCAATAGATATGTCTAAAAATGCAAATGCTGCTAAACCTTTAATTTGAAAAATTTGCCTTATTTTTCTTTTGAATTGTCCCTCTTATTTCCAATCCTGTTGCTCAGGCCAAGCAGCGGTATGAGAAGGAAGAGAGGAGGAAGGAGCTGAAGAGGCAGAGAGGGGAGGACACTTGGATGCTTCCTGAGATCAACCAGAGGCTGCAGGAGATTGAAGAAGTACGATAAGAAGTATTGTCACTCAAATGTTCTATATAGTGTACCATATAGTGTATTTACAGTTTTCACTGTTTTATAACTCTGTTGCAGTAGATTTTAAGCTACATGCCAAGTCAAAACTGTATTGTATCTCAAAACAGTGATGACTATGTTGCTGGTCTGCAGCATCATATAAATGTTCCACACTGTTGGACATTGTCGCTGATAGTATTACAATCGTCAAACCTTTTTCTGCTATTTCTCTGTCATTAAGATTTATACCGAAATAATTAGTCAAAGGAGCAACAGTAACACCTTGATAATAATGGTGGTCCAAGATTCGCCATGAAGGTCTCACATTAACCAAAGACCTGAGACAAACTGTTATTTCTGCATATCTTGTGTGCATGAGGTCCGACTCTGTACGTGTTTTGCATCTCAGTAGCCAACAATAACGCAACAAAAGAAAAAAAATCCAATTCTTGGAACCGGAATTTTACACAGGAGGGTGCTGTGAAAAGGAAAAAGAAGAAGGAGAAGAAGTCTAAAAAGAAAAAGGAGAAGAAGAAAAAGGCCAAAAAGGAGAAGAAGACAACAGAGGCTGGAGATGGTTCTAGTGACAGCTCGGCAGTAAGTTAAGTCATTTTCCACAGTGTGATTCCTTAGAACATGTTCTCAAATTAACACCAGAATAGTGGCAGTAAATCCTGGTACATTGGTAAATAGTGAAAATAATTTAAAAGAAATTTAAATTCTTTCTAAAAGAACCTAAGCAATGATCTATAATTTAGTGTAAGTTATGTTTGGCAGGTGATGATTCTGTCCCCTTTTCCTGGTGAGCTGTACAGTTACATTTAGAGCTTCTTTCAAGGCTTTGATAAAAACAGAATTTTTATTTTGTTTACAGGGATGGCAGTTTTTCAGATTTGAGCAAAGTGCCTCTTCCTTCCTTTATCATTCTCCATTCTTTTCGTTTGCATATGGTTATCTCTCACAGTGTTTTCCTTTTTTCATCATCATTTCCCTCTCTTTGTGTGTCAGGACTCAGAGGATGAGTGGGTTGAGGCTGAGGCTCAGCCTCAGACACAAGCTGCTAAAGCCTGGCAGGTTCCTGACGAGCCCAAAACTTCAGAGAGCAACGTCAGCCCAGCCCAAAATGTCCAGGTAACTGCCGAATGAATACTGAATAATGCTGTCTGTCTCTTTTTTAAAAATCTTTCTCTCTCTCTCTCTCTCTTTTTTATTAAATTGAAGATTATTCTCTCAACACAACTAATCATCTGTTGACACAAAAACTGTGAAATAATTTATCTCCCAAATAGTACAGTTCAGGCAGTAGTTAAGTAAATTAAGTTGAATCACTGAACACATCACTATAAGGTGTCCCCCCTTATACAGACACCCTGTTTGCTTCCTCTGTGTGAGACCATTCATACTCGCTTGTGGTAGCATCTTCTATTACTGAGATGTTGCTGATTTAAAATGTTTTCATAGTGTTTGTTTTTCTTTTGTGTATGTGTCTTGTGTGTGTTTCAGAGCATCGTTGTTATGTGTTAAATTTTTGGGTTGTCCTTAATCTATATCCGCCTGGTAAACCAGACCCCTAATTAACTTGGCGAATAAACTCACTTCGTATCTCAGTGAAATCTGAGCTAAGTGGAAGGAGGACGAAACCAGACTAATTCTGTACATTTCTTTTTCTTTGTTTAATCCTCCATGCTGTCTGTCTCTGTCTCGCAGAGAGACGAATGGATGACCTTTGACTTCCTTGCAATGAGAACTACTTCCAACACAGAGAGGAGGGCAGAGAAAGAACGACTGAAAGAGGAGGAAAGGGCAAAGGCTCAGGCCATTGAACAGGTGTGTGTGTGTGGTTTTTTTTTTCTTCTTACCTGCCCCTCTCCAAGTTGTAATGACCACATCCTTTCCACTGTTATTCTTGTTCCGCTGTCAGTCCAGAGAGCCCAAACACAGCCATTTGATCCCTCTGATGCTTCATGTATGGTACCTCAGTTGGTAGATTAACGTGAATGTGTTATTTGAATCCTAATGCAAAATGAATTGCATGTGTGTGTGAAAGGGAGAGAAGGAGCGGTCATGTTTGTGTCTTCATGGACTGCACACTATATGAAAACACTGTGGTCGTCATTCTTCTCATTTTACCAACTGTGTGGTTACCAAGGTAACAGAGGTTGGCCTCTCTTGGACAGCAGCAAGCTGTCTGTGTATGTATGTGTGTGTGTGTGTGTGCACCTATTGTTGTCTGTGGGGTGTTTTTGTCTGCAGATTTACCCCTGTTGTGCGGTCGACAGTTTACATAAATGACTCAGTTGCATGTGTGTTTGTGGTTCCCTCAGGCTGGTTTGCACAAATTGGAGCTAAACCCTTACTGGAGAGATGGAGGAACTGGTCTGCCCCCAGAGGAGATGGCTGGAAATGCAGCAACAAAAGGTAATAACAGAGATCAGTCTATTGAGGGATTTTCAGCATATTAGGTAGCAGAAAATCCTCCAGCTATATCAAATGTACCATAAACATCTTCTCGTCTTTGCATCTCTGAATAAAATTTCACTCCAGATTTTATTTAGCTGATTTACGTTATATTTGACCAATGTTTAAACACAGAAATAGTAGAGTTTCTTTGAATGTTGCCCCACTAGATTCGAGCTCAGGGCAGCTGCAGTATTTTTCATCTTGTCAGCTAACTATTGCCTAGTGTGTCATTAGTGTGCAGGGACGCCTTCCTGTTCCCTGCAACCTCATACTACTTCTGCTTATACACACCCCAGCAGGTGTTAAATGTTAAGTATGAATTCCCAGAACATCGTAAAGCTTCACATTTGTAAAGCTTCAAGTTTTTTTCTTTGCTCTTCAACTTTCATTGGCTTATCTTTAGTTTGAAACAAATGCCACAGATGATTTACATCACAAACACACTAATTCAGATACTTAATTTTGACTTTGACCAGAGTTTCTGGGCGCTACATTTGTCATTTCCTCTCTCTCTTGGAAGTTGTATGAACCGATGATTTTGATGGAACATTTATTTTCTAGAAGAATTAAAGACTAATTCTCTTCTAATCTTTTCTCACTTGCCTTTAATTCTTCTCTACGACTCCTCTCTTGTTTTTTTTCCCCCTGGATCTGCTTTTTTATTGTCTTACTTACCAGCAGTTGATTTAATCTGCTTTTGGAATTTTTATTCTGCAATTGGTTATTTTTAGGTTAATTAATTAAATCATTTTCTTCCCCAGTTCCTCCACTTTCTTTATTAACATTTTTTGCAACATGCCAGTCCAATTACGTGATTTCAATTTTTAATTTTAGCTCTAATTTAATTAATGTTCTCAACTTTTACTTTAAGTACTTTAATTTTTCTTGACAAGCTTTCAAGTGACTTCATCGTTTATCCCCTGCCTTTATTCTTCATTTCTTTATATCCCCGTTTTGATTGTTTTGTTTTGTTTTATTGTCATGTTGGGTTTAATCCATATCAGGATGGAACTGGCTGATGTACAGTACACAATAAACATTTCAGTGAAACGGCATCCTATTAACATTAAGTATGTCATATTGTAAATGGCAGTGCCAGGGATATTACTTTCCTTTTTTTTTTTTGGTCTCATTTAAATGATCCCGTCTTTGTTTCAGTATAGTCCATCGGCCACGAGTGAATCTGTAGAGCTCAAAAACCCATTACTCCCTAGAAACACACTGCCACTTGCTGTTAGGATGAAAATTATTGAGCGAAGCAATCAAGTCGGCTTGTGTCAGCTGTGCAAAGAATGAACACTGCTTGGTTCGCAGTGATAGATTAAGCTTTCAGCAGGCATTCATATTCTTCTTCCTTACAATTACCAGCAAATGGTCGTGTTTTCCTCCTCTGCATTTTTGCTCAATTGTTGCATTTGTTGTACCAACAGTGAATCAGTCATCTCATATCAAATTTTAAAAATGGCCTGCAAGATTTTCATGCAATGCACTTGAGATTTCGTGTTATTTAAATTATTCTGTGGTTCTCTTTAATGATCATGCCCAGTTCTATTGAAATTTGTTGTTGAAACCCAGCTGTTAGCTCTGTGATATAAATGTGAAAGAAAAGTGAAAGTTCTGAAACGTAGACAGTATTTCAAGTTGAGGCTGCTTGGTGTTTTCACCTTACAATTTTCTCATGCCTTTAAAGACAAAAGCTTGTTGTAGAATATGGAGCCAAAGAAAGACTCATTCAGAACACGTATGCAGCCTGCATTTGTTCACTCCAAAGAGACAGTGCAATAACTGTGCAGAAGCTAGCTCGCAAGTGACAGTGTGCACGGTTGGTGCATGCCTGTGTTTGTGCATCTCTGTATCTCACCATGACCTCCATCAGTACCCCTTTGTGACACTTTTCTCCAGTCCTCCTCATTTTTCCATGTTATATCTATATGAAGAATTGCTGGATATATAAGGCCCTACATGTGAGTTTTTCACTCAATCAGTTTGTGCAGTGGCATTCTCTCCTGAGGCAGGACCTTTCTGTGTGGAGTTTGCATGTTCTCCCCGTGTTAGCATGAATTTTGTCCAGCTGCTCCAGTTTCTCCCACCATGAAACATGTATGTTAGGTCCATCTCCAATCGGTAACTCAACTGATATACTGGCTAAGGCCTGGAGTTGGTCGCCGGATGCCGCGCTGTGGCTGCCCTCTGCTTCTCAGCGATGGATTAAATGCAGAGACCAACTTTTACTGTAAACTGTACATGTGACCAATAAAGTACTTTTACCTCTACTTTGATTTCTTGGCAGAAGTGGATGGTGGTGATAATGGTCACTTGATAAGAGCTACAGTGATCAATGTCTTTGTTGTTGCATTCATTTTGCAACACCCTGTCACTACTACTTTCTCCTCTCATTTTGAAAATATCAGTTTTATGAGCATCACAAACTTGTTGGGGTGAACACAGAAATTTCAAAGAAGTATCTGAAAACCTAGGCACATACAACTATCTGCTTGGTCAGATGCTACTAAAGGCAAGTGAGAAAATCAATTTTCTCCAATTTGAACAGTTTAAGGCCACTATATGTAACCTAACATAAATTAAAAATGTCTTCAGTGCTCCCTGGTGCCAGTACTCGAAAAAGAGAGATTTGAATAAAAAGTAGAAAGCAACAAATGGATTGCACCCATTCTCACTTGAACTGTTACTTTTCTCTAAACTTGAGGCATGAAAATGTTTTGAAAGACAACATGAATTTATTCATGACTGTCAGAATAATCCTAAATGAAAATGAGTCAATCAAACTTGTCCAAGTAACTTTGTTTATGTTGTGATGTGATTCAAAATAATCTGTATATGTGAAGGTATTTGTCACAACAAACTATAAATGAACACAGGTATACACGATGAGGTGAACGCTGCTGCCCTTTAGTTTGCTGCCCTTTTCAGGCTGAAACAGAGTTTCTAATCAGGGTGCTGCTAACACTCAAAACCAGCAGAGCTACAAAGGGCTTAAATGTTCATTACACTGCAGCACTTTCACTGACTGAAGTGTTTTCAGTCATGCCACACTCCTTTCCTCTTGAGCATTTCAGTCTCACAGGCATAAAATTAGACATTTCTGTTTGCTGCTCAACAAACAAATGCTTAACAAATGTTGGCCTACACTGAGAAGACTAAAATCCTGCAGTATTGTTTATTGACACCATGATTCTCATTGTGTGCATCATTCATAATATATATTTTAAGTAAACTTCAGAATCTGCAACAATTTTTTGCCTCTCATAATAAGTTGTACAAGCACAATTCACTGCTCTTTGTTACAAAGGAGCTTGTTGGGACATATAAAACAAGTCTGGCTCCGCCCTCCTTCCGCTCAGCTCAGATTTTGCTAAGAATCAGTCTGGTAACAAGGCCCCTCTTTAGAATTGCAGAGACAAATTTCTGGCTGGACCAATCAGCAACTAGTGGAAGTGGTTCGGTTCAATGATGTCGAAGTCAAATGTTTGGTTGCAGTAGTTCAGTCATGGTGGAGGCCCATGGCTTTGGTTTTCTAGGCTACCAAAAACAACTCGTTATTGAAGCATGAAAAAATATTGAAAAATATTAAATACAAGGAATGTTCACACCAGACGGATAGCTGCTTTTGTGTGATTACTACATGTAGGGAAGAATAGGAACCTTTAGTAGGAGTCTCTCTACCGCTCTGTGTGGTGCGCACCTGAGACACAACTATGCAAAGACGTTGGGCGCAAACCAAGCTGAGTCTCATGCAGCCTCTGGTTTATACAAAACATGATATCACTCTCCGCTCCAGACATCAATATGCCCCTGTTCTTTACAGAGCAAAATATGTTTTTCCTAAAATCCAATAAGGCTGAATTTTGTATATGGCTCCTTTAAAAAGTATTAAGAACACATATAATTTGTTAAGTTTAAAGGAGAAGTCTACTAGCCACTAGGCTTATTTATACAAAGTATAGGTGGGATCAAGCAAAAAACAATTTCTTGACCCTTGACAGTTGTCTTTGAGTTAGTTTTATACTGTTGCTCAGTGTTGTTGTCAACCCATGTTTACTTCCTTTCACAGTTTTTTTATTTATAGTTTTTTTGTGTTTGTATTTATTTTTTGTCAATTTTTTTTGTTTATGACTGAAATCTCAACAGTGGTAATCTGCAGCAGGTCTGAATCCGACACTTAGAGGATGAGGGCCAGTATTCACCTGTTCCTGCTTCTCATGGCAAATACATGTAGACAACATACAGTTTCAGTTCAGGTATGAACTGTAGTTTATGCACTTTTGAAGGTAGGACATGCTGAGCTGAAGTGCGTAAAGATGAATGACTTATTATTCCAAAGCTCTGACCTGAGAGACAACAAATCTGACATCACTATTATAGCAAAACAAACAGCTGACACGCACTTCAACCTAAGATTTGTTCTCTCTCCCTGTGTTTGTGTGTGTGTGTAGCTGATTACCTAAGTCAAAAGTCAAAGTCAAGTCAAAAGTGTTTATTGTCATATGCACAGTTGGAAATGCATTTCCCTGTACAATGAAATTCTGCCTTTGCTGCCCACAATGAATGCAGTTCAATATAAAAATAAGTATAAAATAGATAA
>MDSQ01000536.1_pt1 | contig 10109 bp, 6 predicted proteins | sample 1008251 | NCBI WGS metagenome assembly MDSQ01 (sample SAMN05526597, study PRJNA338239) | gut metagenome | isolation source: Hindgut content | host: Naso unicornis | place: Saudi Arabia: Red Sea | collected 2016-05
TGTTTGTGTGTTTGTGTGTTGTGTGTGTGTGTGTGTGTGTGTGTGCGTGTGGAGTGATCGCTGTCCTGCTCGGTGTGTGTTTTAAGCCACTGTGCTGTATCTGTAACATCAGTGCCACATGAGTGCTTTTGAGAAAAGAATAAAAAGCAATAAGTCAAACACCTCTCTCAGAAAGGCAGGTGTGCACACAAGGACACACACAGACTGTGTGTGTGTGTGTGTGTGTGTGTGTGTGCGCGTGTGTTAGCTCATATCTCGGGCTAAATCGATGCAGACAATACACTGTGTAATTGAAGGCGCCGATTCGTTTGGAACGTGCATCGAATCCTGATCCTTGATTCAAGTCCCAAGTGAGCACACATCTGTGCGTGCACACACACACACACACGCGCAGCTATGTGAACACACTTGCTCAGTAAATGGTCAAAAGCGTGCAGCAGCCCCGTCCAGTTAAATGAACCAATAGATCAGTCTGTGCTGTTAATCAATGTGAGCGAAGGTTCAACCAAACTCCTCCATGTTTCCTTGAGAAAACATTCGATTTAGAGTCTCTGCGATGGAGTTCTGGCTTCACACACAGATTATGATACTGATGATGTCCAGATAACAGGTGGAAAGGCTCACATGGCACTTACTGATTGGTCCTCTATCTTTATACCTGTTGTGTGTCCTGCCACTGCAAAGCACTCATGTGGTACAAGTGTGAGAACCAGATATCCTGGGAGTGTGTTGGTGTGTGTCTGTGTGTGAATGTATGCAACATGTACACATGGAACAGGGAGCTTACTAGCTCCACACCCCTCCTGCAACTACTTCTGCTGCAACCTATCACACACACTCACATGCAAACGCACACGCATACTTACCAGTAATTAAATTGTGTATGTATAATTTCCTTACTATGGGAGCACTTGTGTAGTCGACTCTCTTTATAATGAATGGGACTATTTTTTCCAAGTTTTAAGTACAAATGATTATGGAAAAACATTCAGACAACTCCAAGACTTTCATTAGTTTGCATTTATGCTGTTTTTATTGTCTCACATTTTCCGAAATATAGATGAATGACATCCAACATCTGCTGCCGTCGTAGCAGATGAACTCTCTATTTGTTATTTTTCTTTGTCTTTGTCCGGCAGTTTGTGTCAAATTGAAGCAGAAATATTCAGCTTTGCTCTTATGTTTTTTTCTTAATGTTGTCTTTTAAAAGCTAATCAGTTACATTTGCGTGAAAATTTGAAATGTGAGTTGTCCATTCAATTGAATCAAGGATGCTAAACTGCTTCGACATTACCTTTACCACATCATCTCTAATTTAGAGCCTTAATAACTTCTGTCTCTGTTCAAGCACTCCTTAATACAATATCCAGATGAGTGTTTGGCAGCTTCATATCCTGAAACAAGTCATCTTTATTGATTCCACAGATTTTTTAGTGCCACAAGCTGTAAATCTTTCAGAACCAAAATATAATCGGTTTACATGAACCCTTGTGGAGTCACAGCATTGAAATGTGTTTCCCATAAAGGCCCGTCCACCTTTCCAAGAAAAGATTTCTTAAGGGATTGGGAAACTATGTAAACACACACGTTGAAGCTGAGGTTGGTCTTTGAGTTACAAAAGCAGTTAAGAGTTGTTTGGCGTGTTTCTAATTGTGGATCATCAAGCATCTGCTCTCCAGCAGACAGACAAAAGGGTTTAAACACACACTTAATCATACAATGATGCCACTCTTGCTTTGCCAGGTCTTTCAGCTGCTCTTTGTAACCAGCACTGCTCAGTTCTTGTTTCCTGCCAGTCTTCCTTTCCTTCCTTTTCCTTCTTTCTTTTCATCCCTGACCTCGAGCTTCCTTTCTAATTCCCTCCTTTATTCTGTGTCAGTCTCCTCAAACCTCTTCCTAAACCTTTCCTGCCAAATTTCTGCTCCCTTCCCAATTGTTCTCACCCCTCAGTGTCTTCCCCATCGCTTATGTTTCCTCTCTTGTTAATCCCCCTTTTCTCTCCGTCTCTTTTCTCTTCTTTCTCTTTTCTCTCTCAGATGCAGGATGCTATGGGCTATGAGCTGCCATGGGTCTATTTTGTCTCTCTCGTCATCTTCGGCTCCTTTTTCGTTCTCAATCTCGTTCTGGGGGTGTTGAGCGGGTAAGAGGGTGTGCTTTTGTCACGTGTGTACAAATGTCTGTGCATGTGAGTGTGTGTATTGTTTTTGATGTGGCTGTACAGTACGTAATGTGTTAGATGTGATAAACGACCATGCAGCAAGACTCTCCGGACCAGAAATTTGAAGTGCAGCTTATGGTTAATTTCCAAGATCCTGAAAACCACTGATGAGTGGGATCAAACGGAAATAATCAATTTCTAGCTATTATAAATTGAACAGCTGCCATTATAACAAGTATTAGTGTCTTTACTATTAATATGAATATTTGATTTTGCATGGCAGTATCTGTTTAAGTAAACAAAGAATTTTTAAGTATAAAAATGCATCTTCTCATGCACATAACCTGGGTGGAAGTCAAGTATTCAGATTCTGTGCTTGTGTAAAACTAGTAATGCCACATACTCTGTAATAATTTGAGTGTTTGAGTAGACCATTTTTCCACCAAAATTAGGGGGTTTACCCAGTTTTTTTAAATGGGGTCAACTGCAGGGTCAGCTGACCTTGGTGTAAATGGTGAGTGTGCAATTTCCCATTGCACACAAAAGATGATCTCAGCAGATTAAGTGATTTTTACCAGTGGAAAAGAGTGTTAGTTACATTCTGCTCCTGCATGTACTCTATTTTAATCTTTTTTCTAAGCGTTTAAGAAGAACACCTCAGCCTTTATCAACATAGCTGTCATCACCATCACCATCATCATTTTTATTAAGGGCATTTGCTACGAGCAATAAGGTATTAACACAACAATTGCCCAAAGGCTGATGGCAACTAATGTATCAGCAACCACACACTACAGCATCAATTATTCTGGCTCAGTCAAGTGTTACGCAATCAAAATTAAACACAAATGAGGGGAGGGTGTGACAGCAGCAGCCCTCCATCCGCAGTCCATAAGTAAAAGTCGAGCTAGATGCTCGTACAGCTCATATTGCTCTGCAGTCGAGGAAAAATGAACCGCCGATCGGTGAACTGAGCAAAATCCGCTGCTCTCTCTCCTTTCTGTTCCACTCAATCAATCCTTTGTCACAAGCCTGAGAGAAACACACACATGCAGCGCACACAGGAGAAGCAGTGACGTGCCCTCTGTCTACCTGTTATGTTCACGTCAGTTGACCTCGAGGGGCCACATCCCATCACAACCTGTCTGTGATGGACAGGTGGACACACAAACCCTCACACACACACACACACACCTCGCAGATTTGCTGGACTCACATCTTTTGACCAACGCAGGTTTACCAACATAAACAAGCCTTTTTTAGTTAAGTGAGTTGTTTTTGATGAGCTAAAGGTCAGTTTGAAGGGTCATTTCCTTCGTTAAGGAAATGTGTTGGTTTTCATACATGACCTTTTTGTGTGAATGCTAACGTGCATCTTACATTTTTTCTGTGGCTGTGTGTGTGTGTGCGTGTTTTACTTAAAGAAATGCCGCTCCAGCAGGCAGGCTGTGTGCCGTTTTACTCCACTCTGCCAAGTCACAGTGTTTTAGTACAAGCACCACCCGGCCTGTAGGGACACGCGGGGGTATTAATAATTTACCCCTCAGGTCGGCCGTGGAGGTGGAGCACTAACAGCACAGAGTGGTGTCTGAAGGAGACAAACATTAAAAATGAGATTATGGGATGGAAGGCTGTGCTGAATAGAGAACTTTGTTTATATAAAAACATAAGAGTTGCCAAATCTAAATAATTTAATCACTGAATTTCAAAACCGTATGATAATGATGTCAACTAGGGCTGGATGAAAATACTTCAACTCAATATCATGATCTTCTTTCTTTTTTATATATAACTTTAACCTCGATTACAATTAATGAATGATTAGTTATTGTGTACGTTTTTTTTCACACTGCTGAACGGTTTAGAATTTTTTCTAATAAACCATAAAAAAAAGGATGAACACATTATGCCGATGTTACTTGCGCCCATTCCTCATTTTTACTGAACAGCTATTTAACATATCGCAATGCAACTCAATCCAACCTTCGTCCCAAACAAAGGAACGGAACAAAATTGCTTGTCGAATGCAGTTTAAGTGATCATTTAGTTCATTGCATAAGTTAAGATGAAAGGGGAGCTGACAACAACCCTGCAAAATTCTTTAAATAGGTCAGAAGGTTGATGTTGTGTTGGTAGCATTGGTTGTGCAGTCCTGCAGCATCTCTTGCATGCTCTGGGGCGGAGCTTTGGGCAAACATTAATTGAATTTATTGACGTTAGCAAAATCAATTCGGTTAGGGGTTCTTAATGTTGGTTTGGAAACCATAATAAATTCAATGAAAAACAGCAACAATAATGATAAAATAATTGTAAGTTACATCTCAAGATAACTTCCAGAATTAAAGCAGTAAATCATAATTTAATTGGATGCATTTTTAAAAGAATGATGACATTGAGAGAGGACAGTAGTGGTGTCCAGTTGCTGGGAGTCTTGCTGCACGGTCCCTTGAAGTGTCTAATGAAAAAAGCCTTCTCTCCAGACTGATGAAGCCTGGATCGAGCTGATTTGAGCAGAACGGAAGTGAATCAAACTGTTTTTAAACATGCAACCTTCCCTTTTCACAGAAGTACACGCTCTCCCCTTCTTCACACTAACAGCTTTAAAAGGAGTTGTTTTGTTAATCATGTGGATCATTCATAGCCTTCTGTCATTATCACCAACTTATATAATGTCTCCTGAATCAAACAGTGCACCACTGATATTTTGACCGTGTGGCAGACTAAGTGACTTTGACAAATACTATGAATGCACCATAATCCCCAGCAGGGATCCTGCAGAAGCAAACGGTTCCATCTGTTGAGAACTTTCACTAAGCATCTAACTCCCTCCCTCCTCCCCTCTGTCCTCCCTTTCCTCCTAACATCCTCATTGCTCCATTCCTGCTTATATCCCTCTTCAATCAATGTCCTTGCTTCTGTCTTTCATTTTCCTCCCTTCATCTTTCCCTTCCATCCGTCCTTTCTCCTCTCCCACTCCGCCATGCCTCTCCACATAGGTGAATGATGCAGTAGGGTACAAGTGGCCCTGGGTGTATTTTGTCACCTTAATCATCATCGGATCCTTCTTTGTGCTAAACTTGGTTCTGGGGGTTTTGAGCGGGTAAGGGCAAAGTTAAAGGTCACTTGAAACTAACTTCTCTCTTCCTCCTTCATGCCTTCGCGTTGTGCTTCTCAGAGAGTTCTTCTGTTTGTTTCGCTGAAGGGAACTCTACTTCCATCTACTTCCTGCCTCTGGCTGTGGATGTGTTTAAGTTTAGTGCCGTGCAAAGCATGTACAGGTTTGTGAAGGAAAACTGCTACAGGTGCAGTACATATCAGCATATGTGACACAAGGAAAAGTGCAATCTGAGGGGTTTTTGCTGCCATTGAGGCCCTTTGGATATTGCATCTCTTAGTGTCAACAGCCAAACAGTCTCACTCTCCACAACTCCACAGTGTTTGTTCTATAGAAAAGCACTATTACTTTCCTAAAATCTCAGTTGTCTTTGCTGCTTTGCGGGCACAAAAACCCTGCCGATCCAGTTTAAAATAAAAAGAAACATAAACCAGCCGCACAAATTCAGGCTCCCTGTGAGCACAGCCTAATATTACCCCAATGAAAGTTGTGTTTGTAGTACAATGTTAAGATAATGACAAATACTTTGCAGCTTGCAGTTGTGTTTCAGTGTATGGGGAATGTATAAAACTGTTGACTTTAAAGGACCATACCAGTTTTACTATGTCATCGTCATAGGTTACAGGAACCCCACCCATTTTTCCCAAGATAAGTATATTAGATATCGTGTTTGCTTAGATTTTGTCCATAATCAATAAACGTCACAGAAAGTGACTGAAACTTTGTCTCAGTATCTCCTGGCTCCCCTCTCTCTCTTCCTCATTTAGCAATTTTTGACCAAATACACACAGACGTTCTCTTTAGAAGGGTGAATTACCCATACCTAGCAACTTTCATGTGTCCTATAGTATAGTAACATGAATGGCAGTGAATGGGCTTTAAAAATGCAGTCTGAGGTCTACTAAAGTAAACACATTGTTGAATTTTAACAAAATTTGTTGAAGATAGGGGCAATTTCTGCCAAATAGACTGGTGTGGTCCTTTAGGCCTGTCTTTATGCTTATGATTATTAAATTTCACCCTCAACCAACAAAGACTTCCAAGAATCACCACCGCTGCAATTAAGTATAATTATAAATATTAAATTTCTATCATGAACTTTGGTAGGAAAGAGGTTTACAGGGATGACGTATCTCACCTGTGACTCATTGACCTGAATCTGATTTTCAAAGACCGCAGTGATGTGACAGAACAGAAGTATTGTGGGAAAAATAATCGAGGTGTATCTGGTCCAAACAGCTTGGGGGGTTTGGCTGTCTGACTCTTTGTCTGACTTCTGACTAATGATGCTGTCAGCAGACTACACAGCCTGACCTTTTACCAACTGCTTCCACCGTGGAGTGTGTGTTTGTCTCCCATTGGCATAATAACTAATGGTAAAAGAGGAAGAAGAGGAGCGATGGATGTAAAGACAGCAACATCAGGTGTGACAGTGTTTGTCTGGATTTGATGTCATATGTAAATAGAAAAAATGTGGAGACAGAATGGGGAACAAAGGATGAGGAAAGGATGATTCAGTGATTAGAATGACAGTAGAATGAGCTGATAGGAATTTGAAAAATAAGAGTTTTGCTTTCATACACATATAGCATGTAGACACACTGGCAGGAACAAACAGATCAATAGGATCGGGTCTCCAGCTAATGTTCTGACAAGCGACACAATAGCAGTTTGTCCTAATGCTCATTGATCCGTCTTGTGTGTGTGTGTGTGTGTGTGTGTGTGTCTCTGCTGTCTGCAGGTGTGATCTGAGGTCCTATTATTCCTGTAATTTTTACAGAGCATACTCGTTCTCTTGAACACACTCTTACTCTTTCCAGCCTTTTGACTGACTAACTGACTAAGTAGAATTATTTAAATTGGCACATGACAGTTGACAGAGCTTCTACATGGCCAGTTCTAGTTGAGAACGGGTCCTAATTGTTGGATCCGTCGAAATAATATGCCACTGAAATTGAATTACCCATTACCTTCACTGATGCCAGCTTGTTTTTCTGAAATTTGGAAAACAACGCAAACACAAACTCATGTATCTATGCTGCTGAAAACTTGCAATAAGGAGTCATGGTGGAAAGGAAAAACCGGTCGAAAGTGTAGCTTCGTTTCACAGAAAAAAAAGATCATAGTTGTAGTTGCAATATCGGTGAAAAGATGTTTTTAAATGAGGTTGGAAATACCAGCTGTATACTGAAACATCTTTCAAGGCGACACGGGCTTAAATTCCAGGAATGCCTTGTATTTGACACTCCATGCATGAGTGCCACGGCTTCCCAGCCGAGCAGCACGTGTTGCCAAGGGTAAATATCCTGTTAGAATAACAGCATCACAGACAAGCTAGAGCCAAGTTGAGATCCAGTTTTGCATGAAATAGCTTTTGTGCAACTTTCATCCTGTCCTGTGCTCCGACTCAGAGTGTGTGTAGATCTATTTTTTTCCATACAGAAAATTGCTCAAGAATTGGATAAGGGATTAAAGAATCGGACCAATAAGCACAGGTGATAATGGCCTTCATGAAACCTTATCAATTTACATGCCATACCCTGTTCTCGTTCTCCATGGAAGAATGAAATATTATACTCAACATGGTTTGTTAGAGTTTACTTACAACTTGCATAATATCTCACAGAAAATGTTCCGATGAACCTTGAGAATATTTTATATACAGCTAGCAGGCTGCATGTTTGACTGAGAGTTGAGTAGCAGGGAACTTACCAGCTCTCCTGATAACCTCTTTCAAAATAATCACAACTGGGACATACTCGCAGATTTTTCCTGTTAATGGAGCTTCAAACAAGGATTTGCTCCTTTAACTGCAGATTTTCCCAGGTCTTCCAGCTCCTGACAGTTCATCTAAACGATTTCTTTTATACAAACTCCAGCCTGACTTTGACCTTCCCCAAGAGCAACGTCAAATAAAATGTCCCTGGAAGTCATTTCACCTGGTTTCATCATAATATTTCAATATTTCACACTCCTAAAACAGATCATAGTTTACTGAAATCATCTTAGTTTATGTCCTCTTTGTCCACGTCAACCGACACAATCCTGAGACCCATAAAAAAGCAGGCATCATTTTAAATTGATGAGAATAAAATGAAAGGATATAAACGCTCAGAACATCCGGGTGACGACTGAATGAGACGGCGTACAAAAGGTGAGGAGCTCAGTGATGCAGGACGACCTCAGCGTAGAGCTACTTCTCCACCCATTTGAACAAGCTGAGGTGGTACAGCCGGAGTGTGGTGCCCTCTCTGTCACTCCCTCTGGGGTTGTACCCCGCACACTGCAGCTGGGAGGAGACCCAGCAGGGGACCCAGAATTCACTGCAGAACCTGCAAGCATGCATGGGAGCACCTGGGGGGCATGTTGCTGTGGGACAGTCACACCACAGATAAAGAACATCAGAAGTGAGAGAAAGATGGCTTTTTTGTTGGCTGTTGGACACTTTGGGACTGAATTTATAGCCAGACGTGTCCATTCAGATGGCTTTTAATTTGTAGTCGACATAAAAACAGAACTGAATTGAACTGATTTTATCTGTTGGCTGCTGAAAAAATGTGTCTGGATGTTTGAGCTGTGAGTCCAGCTGCTGATCCATTGTGACTGACTGGATGTGCTTTCATCTCTATTTGCATACTAACACCTTTTTTCCTTGGCAGAGCTTTTCTCCCTCCACTTAATTTTTTTTTCTCTCTACAGCAGGTTTTCTCTGCTTGCTGTCCTGATGTTCTGTGTAATGATCTATATTATTGCATCTTTGTCATGTGATTCGTTTAGCAACTCAGCAGTCTAGATTTTCAGATTCTTTTTTCCCCTCTCTCTCTTTCTCCCTGTTTTCGGGTCTATCTCTATCCCTCTCCTCTGTGTATACCCCCAACTTTCTGCCGCCCATCTCTCCATCCTGCCCTCCTCCTTCCAGAGAGTTTTCCAAGGAGAGGGAGAAAGCCAAGGCACGCGGTGACTTCCAGAAACTCAGAGAAAAACAGCAACTAGAGGAAGACCTCAAGGTAAGCTTTTAGCTCAGTGCTTGTTAAATTGAGGCGTCTTCTGAAAGAGAACTGATCAGTCCACACCTGACACTAAAGTTCGTTGTATATTATTATTATACTTATTAACAAGTGATTAAAATTTTAAATTCGCCAGTCTTTAGTAGTTAAATCTCACTTTAGTACATGTTAAAATAATATTTTACTGTTTATACATTCAAGCAAAGCCAAGAGCAGTATTGTATAAAAGTTAGGCAGAAGTACTTCATTACTGTACTTGAGTAGTATTTTAGGTATTTGTACTTTACTATATCTATTTCTGTAGACTTTCACTTTAACTTTACTACATTTTCCAAAGTAAACAGACTTTTACTCTACATTTACATTTACATTTCCCATAAGCATCTTAGTTACTGGTTACTAAATAAAACAGAAGAATTTTGGTAGGCTACTAGCCAGTGACTTTTGTTTTGCAATCATTTCAGCTAACAGACTACAAAAAGTTGGATCATTGGTAAAACATTTCAGGCACGTGTGCAAACAGCTGCTCTTAAGCTGCAGTACAAGAAATGACTCAGTTTTCAGCTTGAGCGCTGCTGTCGTCATGTTTCGTGTTTGATTTTTAATCATTTTGTTGTTAAGACGTAGTGGCAGTCGCCCAGTTGCAGATTCAGCTTGAGCTAAACTTTTGTCTGTTGTGTTCAGACCAGAGGCTACATAAATGAAAAATAAACATTTTTTAAAAAGTCAAACTTGACTGCTTTTTATATGTAATTTTACTTGTATTTTTACTTTCGATACATAAGTACATGTATATTCACTGTACTTTTGGTACTTAGGTACAGTAAAT
>MDSQ01000537.1_pt1 | contig 10106 bp, 5 predicted proteins | sample 1008251 | NCBI WGS metagenome assembly MDSQ01 (sample SAMN05526597, study PRJNA338239) | gut metagenome | isolation source: Hindgut content | host: Naso unicornis | place: Saudi Arabia: Red Sea | collected 2016-05
TTCTTCTGCTTGTTGCTCAGAATTGCCTAAAAATGCCCGGACCCGACCCATCGCTGGGCAGCAGCTATAATTAATGAGGTAGTTCTTTAAGGATTTTTGTCTCTTGTTGGAGATGCACATTTACTGTCCAATATTGTTTACACTTCTGTCCTGTTACATGATTGTTAGCTTGAAAAGGAGCAACAGTTATAGGACATCACCTTTATGAAAAGTTCAGGGTTTTTTTTTAGCAAGAACTGTTCAGTGCAGCTGTTCAAGGAAGACAGAACATTCTGAAGAACGACACAGGGTGCAGCATTTTTTCCCTGCTAGGGAACCACTGGGACAAAGTGGTATCATATACATCCCTCTTCATAATTCATACATCCAAGGTGCTTGTTTTGCCAGCGCTGCTAATCAGGTCTCATCATCTGCACATACATATTTCATTTACTTGTGACTTCCCTTATCCTAACCCAACAAACAGCCATTTGAAGTTGTGAAGAACAACAAAATGTCCTCACTTTCCAAAGTGTCCTCACTCTGTGGTGAAAAAACTTGTTCCTCACTTGGTAGCAAGTACAAGTATGCTCCCTCTCTCTCTCACATACTCTCATACAAAGATTTTGTGTCTTAAACTCTTAATACAAATAAAACTAAGCACACAGTAAAATGTGTCACTTTTACACTTTATTGTTTTAAAGTTGTTACAAAAAAGTGTTTGCTGGAAACATTCTTTGCTTTCGCGTACAAGCACGAAGACACTCCGGACAGGAGAAGAAGAGTGAGTGGGAGGAGGCGGGTCGGACTGATGGACGTGTGTTTGTGTAAAAACAAAGTTGAGATAAAAGCACAGAGACGGAGTGAAGCCCTTACTCACACTTTATCCACAGAGAGAGACGCGGAGCCACAAAGTCCAGGAAACAAAACAAAACTGGCTGAAGGAGGGAAGACACGAAACCTTTAATCCAGAATAGACTTTGTTTACTGATGAGGTATCCTCAGAAGACCTTAGCGCTGTGCATGTGTGTGTGTGTGTTTGTGTGTGTGTAAATATGACACAGGTCACTGTTTTTCTCCCTGAGGTGAAATAGTGTGTTGCGGTCTGAGCACTGGGGTGCTGAAAATCATCTTTTTGTGGAGAACGACTGTGTGGACAGATGAACGCACACAACTGCACACATACAATCATCATTAATGCATAAATTACAACCTCTCTCTCTCTCTCAAACACATACACAAACACACACACACACACACACACACTACAGCAGAAGCTCTTGTGTTTACTGGAAAACAGGAACAGTTGGAAAGTGACTTTGTTGGAAAGTTTCTACAGTGAGTTTGTGTCTGCATGAGTAAACTTGACGAATCACAGCGACAATGCAGGATGTGTTGTGTGTACGCAGCAGGACTCTGAGAATTTGTGCTTTCACATCAGGTACGAAACATTAGGACTTTCTTCTTCTTATTATTATTTAGCCTCATACTTTGTATTATTGTAAATGTTTGTGTGAGGGGCATGACTTCTCCACTTATTTTTTTTTGGGGGCATATATATGGGGTCTGCAGTACCTGACATTACATCCTAACCACAATCTCTGTATATCCGTAATAAAGTAGCCGTAATCTTCCTATCATAGAGCACGATCATCCTCATCTGATAAAGTTTGCCCAATTTGTCATAAAATGCAGATGCTTGGATTTCTATTTTTTGGACAACTTTAAGGAGGCAATCTGTTAATGCAATAGGGGGCAGCATTATGACCAGAGTAACCCTGCTGCTTTGAATGCTCTTTGCTGTAGCTAGTCGCTGTTAGCTTTTTAGCTCAGTTAACACTTGTGTTGATTTCATCAAAAATTGATCTTTTTGGCAACGCTGTGTTAATCCAGCTGATCAAAATCAACAGTCACCACCTAAACCAACCCTACAGCTTGCACTCAATATCATGGTTAAAACTGCGATTTTGATGTAAAAAGAATTGTTTAGCCCTAGTGATTATTACTATGCGTATACATAACAGTTCTCATAGTTTTCAGCCTGCAAAAGACAAAAGAAAGAACCACAGTCCTAATATTTTACACTCAGATTGTGAAGCTTGTCAGCCCTTAAATGCACCGTAACAATCAGTTCAATACACTGTTTGGAAAGCACAAATTAATATGAAGCACTGACACACTCACACACACATCCACTGAGTGTGTGTGTAGCTTAAAGCCATGCATGCGTTTGTGTGCATCAAACCTGAGTCAAACAGCTACAGTTGTCTTTGTCTTAAATGGGTTTTGTGGCTTGCTTCACACAGCAGTTGGGTGGGACTTCCCGCACTGTTACAACCACTGTGAGAGGGAGAGAGAGGCAGAACGACTTCCCTCCATCGGCTTCAAATCCCACTTTTTAACTAATGTTCCCAATATTGCCTGAATGGTGCAATACGTCAGCATTTTTCAAAACAAAATGCATCATTAAAGTTTAAAGTAATTTAAAAGTCAAATGTTATTTAAGTCAAAGTTACTGAAAGCTATTAATTTCTCAGCTTGCTGCTGAGATCAATACTGATCAGAATACTGTATCTGGAAAAATAATGATTATTGTTCTCACTGTAACTGTGCGGGAAGGCCCCAAACATCACAGCAGACAAGAATATAGCAGATTTTGTCCACATCTGTCTGCTGAAGCATTTTTTTCCCTTTAAACAACATCTGTATTCTTATTTTTGTACCATTAGTCTCCTTATGCACGTTTAATAGCATAAAAAGTATTTGACCAGGTCTGGTTTCAGTGTGTGTGTGTGTGTGTGTGCGTGCGCGTGTGAGTGCATGATGTGTGACATTAGCTACATAGCTGCGTTGTTATGGCTAACCTGTTATCACTCACCCACGGAAACATTTCACTCAGACTTTAAAGGGAGGAGGCAGTCACTCAGGCTGTCTGAGCATAAAACAGATGCCTAAAAGACTCAGTTTCCCATAATTCTTTAGGAGGTTTCCATTCCAAGTCTATTGCTTTGAATGTGAAAAGGCCATGGTGACCCTTAATGACAAGAGAAGTATAACTGAAGGGTTAACACACAGAGTGAGAGCACGCCAGAGGACGGGGGTGTATAAATACGACAAACAGATGTGAGAGGTGAACATGGGGGAAGGACAGAACGAAACCCTCAGAACACACCTAGAACTTTATATCTGGTTAACAAGATACTGTATTTTCAAATTAAAATGATTAATAGTATGAAGTTAGACATATCTGACAGATAAAGGGTGAAGCGATGGTTCCTGGGCCATAAATAAACATCTTTGTTTAAATTAGTTCTAAGAGATGTACACAGATGTATATTGCAACAATAAACATGAATAAAAACCGTATGTTTGCGCTACGGTCTGTTAGTACTTTTGAAAAATACTGTTGTTCAACGTTCTAACAAAACGTTAACCCAGCAGTGTTCTTAGTTTGGTTTTTGTGTCTCTGGTTTTACATGAAAATATAGAAATCTTTGTTGTCATTCATGAAAAAGCAATACAAAGGTCACTTAAATATGAGACAGAGACAAAAGGTCCAGAAAAAGGTTTATAGTTTAACCGCAGAGGAGAGAAAACACATCAGGGCAGTTCTCCGTTTTCAGTGCAGAGTCCAAACAGAAAACTCCTCGCTCTGCCTCATCCAAAGGATGATGGGAAGTTAGCTGCCCCTGCTAGTCGAGGGGTCCCTGGAAGATGAGTCTGACGTAGCCTTGCTCACCATTCAGCTGCTGGGAACAGAAGGGGCAGGCGGCGTGGAAGGTGTGTGTGCCATGAGGCAGTGGGATCTGACTCCAAAAGGCCGCCGTCTTCTCTGAACAAACATGGCCGCAGGGGTTGAAGGCGTGAGTGGGAGGGGCGGCGTCAACGTAAAAACCCGCCTCGCAGCCTAACCACAGCGGCACATACGGCCCTTTCGCCCGGCACATGGGACACTCCCTGTGGCGGCCCTCCCGGCCCTCCCGCTCCTCGCGGTGGTTGCCCCAGTTGTGGTAGCCGTGCACGTGGCCACACTGGAGGTAGACCCAGGGCTGCTTCTCATCTGGCGTGTCCTTGCGACGCATTGACGGGAAGGCCAGTGTGTTGAACCCCACGGGACACTGCGGGCGTGCCGCGTTGATCTCCTGCCGCAGCGCCTCCAGGTGTTTGAGGGTGGGAGTGCGTGCCAGGCCTTCAGCAGTGCGCCACAGCAAGGTCGCGCCGCACAGATCGATGAGAGAGCCGTCGACCAGCTCGTGACTCTCAGTTTCCACCTGGAACAGAGAGAGGTTACACAGATGAGTGGCTACAGAAATCAGTGGTTTAAATTAACAAACAAGATGAGGAGCCACATTCTCAAATTATGAAGGCGCCAAATGTTAGAACAACCCTGAAGCCAGGATTTAAAAATACCAGCATCATAAGTCCCAACAGCTCCTCCACCCCTTGAACACAAAATCAAGTACAGAAAGTTTTGGGAATCCGGAAATTTTTCAAAACCTTGTTAAGCTTTATTTCGTTATTTATTTCTGTGAAATTTTGCTTTTATTGAAGTTTCTCTACATGCTAAAAACTCTATTCTACAAGTGTCCTCTACGCCACTAGCACTGCTTGTTGATTGGATATGTTTTAAAATGGTTGCATTTATTCATTACTGTATTTGTTACTCCTTTCCTCACAAAACATTCTCAAATTTTAGGTCACTGCATCATTTTTCATCATGTATTACATTAAATCATAAAAATAAAATCTGCTTTAGGCCAAGTTCCCAGAAAAAAGTCTGAGGACATAACCTCTGTTTCTATAATAACAGCTTCAGTCCTGAGAACACAAAACCAGAAAATTTAAATCTCATGATGAGGTTAGATAAGATGTCAGAAGATCACCAATGTTTGTACCCTTCAAGCCCGGTGGGGATCATGAATGTTTGTACAAAGTTTTAAGGCCACCTTTCTACAGAAAAGTTGACATTTCCTGACCATCTGGCCCAAACTGCCTGTGGCCCAACAGCAAGTTTGGATAAAAACAATCACAATACATACAGCGACTTTTGGATAACTTTAGTTAATATAAGCCTTAAACTCTATAAAACAGACAAAAGTTTTCAGGGTTGTAAAAAAAATGAAGTTTTCCTGAAGGATGGATAATTGCTGCCTGCTTCAAACAAGGAGCGCTACGGTTTGTGGTACTCATCTGCGCACAGTAGGTGGCAGCATTAGACTTTTTCATTTCTCAGACAGCTGTGTGATTCAGGGACTGACAGCTGGAGGCAACATGACATGAGAAAACTGAAAGCGGGAAATTCCACGTTTAGATAAGCAAAGGACAACAGGGAGGGACAAAAACGGCGGATGACGGAGGGAAAGAAAGGATAAACATACTAAACTATTTTTAAAAGTGTTCCACAGACGGGGGGAGGAGCCGCTCTCAGGGTCTCTGGTGACATCACTGACGCTGGTGTCGAGGTCACTGTGTGTTTCGGGGCAAACGTGTTTCTGTGGCAGCAGCACAACACTGCCGTGGGTTGATGTTCCCTCCTGGTGACAGTGTTAACCTTCATTTATGCCGCGATGGATCACTGAGCACATGTTGGCTCTTTGTGTCTCACATGGATGCAGTAATACGCTACACACACTTTCACATCTGCACATTGTAACCAAAGTCTTTCTTCTGTTCGCCAACAAGCTGCTCAACTGGAACGGTCAGAGTTCAGTGCCTCGCTCGAGGAGAACAGTTGTTGTTTTTTTCTCTCCTACTCAGATTTTCTCACATGTTCAGCTGATTTCGACTTCTGGGTCACGAGGCTGCTCTTCTCATCACACACGTCGACAAAACATGAGACTATGGAAAAATGTTTGTCTAATCGATAAATAACCACACACATCATTGATGATCTGAGCGCTCTTGGTTGATTGAAACTGTGTAAACTCTCACACACTCTCACCGTGAATACACATTTATAATTTAATTACACAGAAGTCAATCATTTATCAGCCCAAAAGCTTCTATTAAACACAGCAGGAGCTCAGACACTGTGCTCTGCTGCTCATTTATTACACTGAACAACTGCCCCCATAGCAACCACTGTGTGTGTGTGTGTGTGTGTGTGTGTGTGTGTGTGTACAGCACTGTGAGATATCCCCAATTACGCTGGGTTTAACCTTGTGTCCAACATCAGAAGAGCAGCCAGCTGCGCTGCTGGCAAGGCAGAGTGAGTCTGAAACGAACCCGTACTTGATCCATCTTCACCTTACAATAATTTCTAAATGTCACCTGGTGTTTACAAATAACACTTCCTCAAAAGCAGATTATTCTGAGGCAAAATCTAAATTATTTAATAATGTACATTTTCAAAACAATTCAAGGACAGGCAACATTACAAGCAAGGAATTTTAAAACCAAAAAAATTCAGTCAACAACACACCCAAGCTACATATTAACACAAACAGACACGGACCAGATAGCTTTTCTGCAAACATGCTGATACGACTTTTTTTGGCCCTCTATTCAATCAGAAAGTCCTTCAGCTGTTGACCTTCACAAACACGGGGCTGTTATCCCATTTAGCGAGTGTGTGATTTGCCAAGGCAGTGAGGGGAGGAAGTAATTCACTAGAGTGAAATGCTGAAAGAGGTTTGTCTTAAAAACTGTATTTTTTTTTTAAAAAGTGAGTCATTAAAAAGAAAAAAAGTCTAAGAAAAGAAAGAAAAATGTTCCATTTTGTCTCTGCAGCTGGTTGGACGTGTCGGTGTCTGTGTTCGATCGTCAGCAGCTGGAAGGCTGAGCTCCAGCAGGGAACGACAGACAAAGAAACTTGTGTTGCAGCTTCCATGTTGTGGGCAGACAGCGTGTTGTTAGTGGTACTGAAGAGTGAGGACCACATCAGCGTCTGACTGGACAAAGCAACAATTGCTGGCACGTTTACATGCTCTTAATGTGCTGCAGCTGAGCAGCTAATTGGCTTCCAAGCCACGAAACATCACATTAGCTGTGCACATTTTCTCTGTGAGTGTTTTTCTGGTTGCCTGTTCAAAAAGCTAAGGTGCAGGACAAGATGTGTGTTCATATTTGTAGGTGCAGAAACACCCAAAAAAATCTGTGGCTGTTGTGTCGTGTAGCTGCTGTCTGGCCTGATGAGACAACATTTGGTAGAACTTTGACGTAGCTACTTTATGCAAACATGATTTAAAATGAAGCCTTCTGATGGGCCGTATGGAAAAAGTTCTCTCAACAGAGCAGGATTCACAGAGCAGATACTGTATGTATCGCTGTGACAGACAAAAAAATTAAATTTCAATTAATTTCAAAATAATTAAAAAATGCAATTCAGTTACAATTGTTTGAACTCCACTAATCCTGTTTTAACAGCTGCAAATGATTCAGGTTTGTATTGTCACAGCTGTATAGTGGTAAAAAAACAAAAAACAAAAAACTCCACTTGGCGGTCTCCACTCCTGTGTGCCTTCAGCGTGACAATTAAAAACCCCATCATGCTCTATCACCGAACATAATGAAGGTAGGTGCTTTCCCATAGTCGACTATCTAAATTGTCAATCAGCTGTGAAATAATGAGTGGTTTCTAGAGTGGTGGATAATGCACACACGGTAAACCCTCTGGATGGAAAAGGGCAGGTGGAGATAAGAGAGCTGTTAATTTGTGCTGTGCGGGAGAGACTCAAAAACAGGTGGGACGCCAGATAAAGAGGCTGCGGACATGCTGAGTGTATGCGAGTGTGGGAGGAAGACGAGAGACGAGAGGAAGAGAGGAGAACAACAAAGACCACCAGAAATTCAGTCAGACAAATGCCACAGGTGGCAACGCCGAGGAGGCAGCCAGAGTGTTACGATTGGCCGAGAGGCTCTGATGTCAGCTGGAGGATCCCCTTACAAGGTCCTGTTACACACAGCTCTGACAGCCGCACCTGTTGCCATGGAGACGGCATCCTGACAACCTCCCACTGATGTTAAGCTCTGACCGACCTCCTGCTGGGGTCGGTACGTGCGAGAGACAGAGTGCGAGTTGCAGCGAGGGACCAACTCTAGTTCTATGCCACAACCTTCTCACTGTGGAGCAATAGTGCAAACCACTGAGCCATCCTGTCAGTTGCAGTCATCCTCAACTTAAGGTCTTCTTGAACAAACAAACTGTTCCCACGTGTTTATAAACCCACAGCACGTCCCTTTCCAGAGCAGCACTGTTTGATTAAGGTTCATCTCAAACTACTCTGAACCAACCCATCCTGACTGTGAAAGACAGCGCTTCACTAGTTAGATCTTTGTTTTTAACGTTCTGAGCGCACTGATCGCACCATGCTCAGTGAACGTGGTGCCGCAGTGCATGTTTTGCATCCTTTCTTACCATTTTTCCTCTTTGCTGTGCTGAGCGCGTCTCCCGCAGAGTAAAGACATTGCCGCAGACTGAGATCTCCCTCCAGACGCCCGGTTTGGAGTCCTGGGTGAAGCCGTTTCGAGGGTGCATCACCAGCACGCCGTTGGTGGTCAGTCCGTCCATTTGACCATCGAATGTCTTCCACTTAGCAGCCTTCTCCTAAGGAAAACACAAACATTACAAAGTCAGGAATCAAGCATGTCTTATAGCAGATTTTAAAGTCTGAGTGATTGCTTCTGACATTAATGGAACAATAGGAACATAGGCTAAATGTCTCGTCTTTTCTCACATTCCCTGTGGTTCTTTGTTTGTCCTTTCATCTTTCTGCCTCTGACCCTCTCACGCTCGCCCACACGTGTCTGAGGCACCAGATGAAACAAAACTCACCCCGAGGAAGATGTTCTTGGAAGAGTCGAAGCCTGCGGCGTAGATGCGGGCGGTGTAAGGCGGCGTGCGCTGGCACTTGATGCGGCAGGCGAAGCGGGAGATGGTGCTCTGGACCGACTGGGTGTCAGCATTACTTTGGCTGCCTGCCACTGTGTCAGTCACTACAAAGTCTATGGGACTCTCTGTCGATCGACCGATCTGGTGAACAGAGAAGGAAATGTGTTCCAACAAGTTTTCAGATAAGATATGTAAAGCAAGTCAATACATAGAACTGAGACTTAGCTGTGCTTTCTAGCTATGAGATAATAATCCATTCTCATGAGGGAAGCAAGCCTGAAAAAATAAGTTTACTAGGATTTCAAAGTTTATTTACAGGTATTTATTTCATATAATACTCAAAATAAAACTGGATCCAAGAGAACGTGTATCAAGGCTGTATTTTCATTTTAAGTTGGGTTTCTTCAAGTAATGACTCAGAGAAGATGCATTAATTTTGACACAAATTGCTCCAATCTGCACTGAGGGTTTAAAAGCATCCTAACTGCCTCTGAGCGGTGTGTGACAGCTCCTGCAGCTGCTCCAACTGCTGACTGTGTCCATAAAGCCACATGCAGACTACAAGACTTTGAAAATGTCTCGGTTGTTGTGCTGCTCACACACCACAAGACATCTGATCAGACTGTGTGTGCTGATTACATGATTATTCCGCTTGGAGGGATCCAGTGGAAAACATAAGGACTGGTTATAAAACTGCAGTCCTGGTGTTACCTGGAACATGTCTGTATTGCTGTCATGGGTGTACTCCACCACCACTGTCTGGGCTCGAGACAGAGTGTAAGAGATGCTGTGCTGGTCTCTGTTGCTTATGGCCTGGCGGGAAAGAGGGAAGGAAGGAGAGATGAATACAAAAAGATAAAGATGCCAAAGTAAAGAACTTCAGCCGCTCTGAAATAAAACCTTTCATATCTAAAATACTGTAAATACATAAGAGAGCTGAACTTGAACGCATTTTATAGCAAAAACACCTCTGACATTTGCTCACTGATCTTTATAGAGAACAATAGATACACATAGGAAGGGTGTGCCGGGTGAGGAGTTCAGTTATATAATCTGGATTTAACAGTCTCAACATCTTTTCAGTCAGTGTAGACCACCCAGAGGACACACGAGGACAATTGCTCCTAAAAGCCTGGCCTGAGCGTGTGTGTGATATCACAAATGTGTGTCCGCAGAGAATCCATGCAGTGCAGATGTTACTTATAAAAAAGGACGAGTTCCTCTCTCTCTCTCTCTCTCTCTCTCTCTCTCACACACACACACACACACACACACACACACACACACACACACACAC
>MDSQ01000538.1_pt1 | contig 10106 bp, 5 predicted proteins | sample 1008251 | NCBI WGS metagenome assembly MDSQ01 (sample SAMN05526597, study PRJNA338239) | gut metagenome | isolation source: Hindgut content | host: Naso unicornis | place: Saudi Arabia: Red Sea | collected 2016-05
TTTTTCTTTTTTTTTGAAAACCTCTGAGTTGGAGTTAAGAATTTCAGCATTTCTAAAAAGCTGACCAAATGTTTGCTGTGATGGATTGCCAATCTCAAGCAAGTTTCAAGTCGCTACCAGCTGAATGTGTCTCAAATTTAATGAAAGCAACACCAGCCTGCAGGGTGGTGAAAGTATAAAATCATTTTAAGTGCTTTGAAATGAATAAAAAGTGAAAGCAATGTAAAGAGAAGACAGTTTGTATTAGATGGGCTAAAACTAAAAACTAAGACTGAAGAATCCTCAAAGGGAGAAAATAGAATTCAAACGTATGTTAGAACTTATTAAATATTTTCTCAGACACATGATGATCTATTTGCATGCAGGAAGCTGGACGCCTTCATCTACGACGCTGCCGTTTTGAACTACATGGCTGGGAAGGATGAAGGCTGCAAGCTGGTGACGATCGGCAGCGGGAAAGTGTTTGCCACCACAGGATACGGCATCGCTCTGCAGAAGGACTCACGCTGGAAACGGCCTATTGACCTGGCACTGCTGCAGTTCCTCGGAGACGGTGGGTACATGATAGAATACACGGCACATATGACTGCACACACACTCCTACGCCTCCATTTTTTATCTATTTGTGTTTATTTCTGTCACACTGTTACTTGAACCACGCAACTGGCGTCAGTCCAGTTCAGCGTGTGCTGCATCAGCAGGAAAGTGGGCTTACAGCGAAGAGTTAATATCCTGCAGAACAGCAGGTAGTGTTAGAGATGTGATTATCTCCATTACAAATTCACACACAGGCACTCGCCATGACGGCCGCCGGTGTGGAGTTAATATCCTCCCTCTCCTGAAAGCTTAAAAGCTCCCCACACACTCGCAGTCACTCTCAGTTTTCCATGATGATGTAATAAAGAGTGTGTTTGTGGTCAACATATGGTAACTGAGTGATAAAATGGATTTTGCTCCCTGGAGGCCAATGAGGGGAATGCAGCTCAAGAGGAGGCCACCTCTTCAAGAGGCCTGGAAGATTAATTTATGTGGTAAAGTCATGGACCTCATTAAAAAACCCACAGTGCACCTTGGCGCCGACTATCAAAACGAAGCAAAAATACTGTCAAAAACAAAGTCTTGTTTATTTCCGTTAATCCGAGCGTTCACAATATCGACTCAAAGTCTGCAGGGGGAGGTGCATTAACAGCTGTTTATGGTTTGCAGGCAGCTCTCTCTCTTCTTCACTGTCCCTTTACTTCCCTCCACTTTACTCTCAATCTGGATTGCTGCAATGGAGGAAAAATTTAATTATTGCTGAAACTTCAATTTACAACCATAAAAAGCAAACAGACTAAGAAACCAAGTGATGTGTTCTGTCTGTTTGTCTCTGTCTATAAATCTCCTTTGCTCCATTTCAGTACCATGGACAGTACCGCACCCACAGTGGTGATTTACACTGTATAAAAAATAGCTAAATGAGAAACTTATGAGTAACTTCAGTGGGTTCACACATGAACGGAGTGAATGCATGCACCGGTTGTATTAACTAATGCTTGGTCAATATACAGTAGTAGTACAGTAATAAATTGAATTAACTTTTATCTGCATTGAATAACTTTGGATGACACAAAGCATTTGATTTTTTTAGGCCTTCCTCTTTATTTAAGTGGTTATATATGAGTTTCCCAGTAGGGCTGTGCAATATAACAATATTAAAGCATTTTCGAAGTATGATACTATTATTTCGTAATATTGAATAAATAGTGTTTTTTCCTGATTTTTAAGGATGCATCACAGTAAAGTAATCCAATTTTCTAAGTTCCACTTGCTTTAATACTTGCCCTTACTCACATAGTCATTATACCAACATCACTAGTGATTATCAATCAAAAATAGAATTGTGTAATTATTTTTTGAAAGTACCAATAACCATCTATATTGTCACATCAAAGAAAGACTGGATAAAAAATGTGTTAGTGAAGTGCTTTCGATGAGATTTTAAAAATATTAAACTATATACTGTGTTTTGAGGTATAACCTAAAAATATTGCAATATAATCTTCAGCCCATTTCGCCAAGCCCTATTTTCCAGTCATAAATTAAGCAATAAGCAAAGCTGTTGTACAGGTCTCACAAATAAATCTTTCCTTTTCCTTTCCCCTCTTCTCCTAAAAACCTCAATCCCTCCAGGCGACACCCAGCGCTTGGAGACGGTTTGGTTGTCGGGCATCTGCCAGAACGAGAAGAACGAAGTGATGAGCAGTAAGCTAGACATCGACAACATGGCGGGCGTCTTCTACATGCTGCTTGTGGCCATGGGTCTCAGCCTGCTGGTATTTGCCTGGGAGCACCTGCTTTACTGGAAACTGCGACATTCCCTCCACAAGTCCCAAAAACTTGACTTCCTGTTGGCCATCAGTAGGGTGAGATTTGCAAATTAGTCAGATGAATGATTATTTATTCATGTATTTTTAAAGCTTTGTTGCTTGGGGTTGGCTGGTTTGACTGCCAATTTCTTGCTTTATGGAAATGAGACTGAGAAATAGCATCACTGATATTTACAATGATTATTTAGTTAAGTGACTGATTGACTGGCTGTAATTGGATTAGTTGAGAGGCAGCTTGCTTGAGTGATTGAGAGATCAGCTGGTTGATTATTTTGACTCCAAGTGGCTAATGTTTTATGTAATATGCTGTTTTACATGAAGTTGCTTTTATGTGCTGATAAATTCGTGCAAATGGATGTGCATTTGCATGTAATTACATGGTATCATTGGAGGGTCTTGTTAAATATTAGCTAAAATGGCACTGCATTCTTGTCAAGGATGAGAGGGGAGGAGAGAGAGAAGAGATAACAGGAGAGACAAGCAACACTAATTCTGCTGTTTACTCAGCATTTAACTTTGATTGCTTGCTGTTCATTTGCAATTAGCTTAAATCAGTACCCAGTTTGTCGATGCTGTTCCGAGGGAATGTGGTTACTGAGGCAAAAAGCTCTGGCTGAAGTTACAGCCAGGGAAATGTCTATGGACTCCAGCCGCTCTGCCCCTCTGCCGTGTAATTACACCATTGTGCCCGGATTCGGGTTTTATCAGATTAACGGCTAAATGACTATCTGATCATTAATCCGTACGGGGCGGCCCCAAGGGCCAAATTAAATTTGGCTCTTTCAGGATCTCTCAGCCAACTGTAAGTAGAGAGAAGTCATGGGATTTGGCTGTGTTTGTCCATGCAGTTAGAGACGGTTTGTTCTGCAGGGGACTGCAGGCATGTGTGTGTCTGTGTGCGTTTATTGGGGCAATCCTCTCAGCTTAAACTGTTTTTATTTGAGTCCTAGGAGAATGCATAATGAATTTGTGACTAAGTCTTGCCTCAGTGATAAAATGAGATATTAATGAAATCATTTTTTTAAGTGCCAGTGGGGGTTATTTTAGTTAGAAGGGGGATCGTCACTTTGAGATGCACAAATTGGTTGAATTCTCGTCTGTGAAATTTTCCCCGTAGGTGCACCAGGTTGATTCAAGGTTAAACAGTTTTTGGCTAACTATTGTTTAATTACAAATGATTAGGTGATTAATTCTCTACCCTCCTGTCTCTTTTGTCATATTGTGTCTTCATTCTTTCTTAATCTTTCTCATTCTCTACCATTCTCTTTTGTCTCTCAGGGTATTTACAGTTGTTTCAAAGGAGTCGAGGATCCCGGCCGTTCATCTAATTTGGCCAAACCTGACCTGACCTCCAACTACGCTCAAGCAAACATGCTTAAGATGCTTCGCACTGCCAAGGACTTGGTCTCCACTGCCAATGTTGAAACCTCTCTAGACAACGCCACCAAGACCATTGAGCAGTTGAGTCGTCACAGTGGCAGCGTGCCTATTCGTGTTCCACAAGTTGCCACAGAGGCCGTGCCGGGAGGATTTGCTTATGTTACGGAGAATCACTGCTCCCTTCCTCAGCGCTCGCTTACCCCACCTCTGACTGCTGTTACCTCTTTGAAACAGCAGAGGAGTGTGACCAGACCCACGCCACTGCGCTACACGCTTCCCACTCACTCTTCTTCGTGTCTGTATGATCGGCCACTTCCTGTCTCCAGCCTCAGCACCCCTCACCTGGCAGTCAGTGAGCCGCTTCCTCATCAGCACCCTCATCACTACCAGACCACTGGGAGACTCTATGTAGACACCCATCCTCACGCTCCCTTCATCCCTTACGCGGATCTCCAACTACCTGACATCTACGCCTCTCACCCAGTGTCCTCGCCTCAGAGCCAGCATGTCCAAGCAGGATTTTCCCGACGGAAACGGAGGTCCAAGAGTTTTCATTGTGATGATGATGATGCAGAGAGGAGAAAACACGGGGATCTGGAGAAGAGTGACAAAAGTCCTGTTTGTCTGAGTGAACTCCAAGCTAACAACCTCCAAGAGAACCACATCTCAGCCCCCAGCGTTGAAAGCATCTATTCAGGGGAGGTGACATGTCCTCGAGTGGAGAACTACAGCTCCTGGCCCCCAGAGGACCTCTTGCTGAGAGGGAGACGCAGGCACCGCCGCCCTTCTTTTCTTAAAGCCACATGGGGCAGCGAACAGATGCGCCAGCTCGACGAATCCCAGTCATCCCTGTCCAGCCAATCACCCTCCACTCTGCCAGATCTGTTCCCATGCATCGTTACACCAACCACACCTGCAAAGCCCTACAATCCTGCCCACCTTCGAAACAACCTGTGCCTCCCACGGAACCAGGCCTACCTCCACATAAGGGAGGACCAGAGGAGGCCCAATGGGCGTAAGGGCCAGAGGCTGCGCTACTCCCACTCCACCCACCTCCCCACGTATGGAGAAGCAGTGCGACATGGGAGTGGGTTGGGGCGGGGGATGGTGCGGAGAGCCACCAGCTTGCTCAGCAGACAGTATGCTCACTACCTGAACTCGTACCCTGGACTACCCCTCTACCATGGCCCCCTAGACCTACAGCACCACAGCCAGGCCTCCAGCAGTCACCCGAGCCCCAGCCCAATGTGTCAGCTGCTGGCTTGTGGTAGTGGCAGATGTGGAAGCCAGCGGGCTCTGCTCTATCAGGACAGCGTGTACGGGGCCTATGGTGTCTATCAGGGATCCCAGACTGGATCAGATGCCCAAATAGGTCAGGGAGCAGGGGGCCAGCCCCAGCTCATGGGGAGCCCCTGCGTACTTCGTCCCTGGCGACGGGTGTCCAGTCTAGAGTCTGAGGTCTGATGGGAAACTCTAAGGGACTCATGATATGGATACTGTGAAGTAACAGAGGACAAAACTGTCAAAAGAGAAGTGGTTACAGAAGTAATGACTTGCAGTTTAGGTGGATTTTCTATGCGACTTTGTGTGTTAAAGAATAGAAGTTTGGGTCTGCAAATTTAACAGATGTTAGGACTTATTTAATGTACTCTACAGTAAGATAAGAAGACTGCACTGTTACCAGTTTGTCCTCGACAGAGCTGTGGAAAACTGGAGTCGGCAGGTTTTGCTCACTTGCTACTTTCCTACGACAACGCTCGTGTGTTTTCTGTGCTTTAATGTGGACTAAGATTTACAACCGTCCACGTTGTTGGCGCATGGTTAAACTATAACCAGAGTTTTCATGCTGTGTGTGTGTGTGTTGTGTTATATTTTATTGTGTATGGTTGGGATTCAGCCTTGGGTGTTGTCGAGCAGATGAAACGTTTACAGCTGAGGAATAAGGGATCGTCTCTTTAAATACAGCCACCAAAAACAAGCAGCCACTGTAGCAAGATATGTGAAGCCAGCTGCGATGGACACATGAAGAGTTTAATTCCAAAAATAAGACATTCAATATTTAAGCATTTTGACTCCAGACACAGAAGAGCAACAGTTTTCTAAAATGAAATAATCATTTTGAGACATCTGTTAATGAATTTCAGGAAACTTCTTTAAAGATTTATAATGTTTTGGAGATAAACCCTTCAACTGTTCTTTAAGTGATGAGTCAGAGGAAGCAGAGACTTTGTGAAAGCAGTCCATATGAACACAGTCTGCAAAGTGGATGGAAATATTTGGACAACATTGACCAGCACTAGGTGTCTTAAACCATGGACTCTTGTTCCTCTCTGAGTCTCAATATGAGACTACAGTACAGCACAACACCACACAGGGCCTCACAATGAATACATTCTGCATCTAAATACAATATATCAATATAGAGAAAATGTGTTATTTGAGGCTGGTAAGTGACATATTCATGTATTCTACATATGATAGGAATTTATTGTCACTCTTAATGTTTTCTAATCACATTTATGGCACATTCTGAGTTTTTCTTTTTGTAAAGCTGTCGCTAATTTAATGGAATATTTGGTATTACTGTATTAACTCTTCTCATTTGGCCTATATTGATTTTCATCACCTACTCTTTTCCACTCTTTTATATTCCCCCATATCAACCCCATTTTCCCATTCCCTCTAAATGTTAAATGATCAAATTTAATTGAGGTAATTGAAAGCTATTCTAGTATCTATATTACCTGGCTCCCTCACCCTGTAATTAATCACTTAGACCAATTAAAGAGCCTTTTTGGATGAATGTGCACGTGTGACTCGTCTGTTCATGCCCACTTTGTGGAGGCAAACAGTCGTTTAATTGAGAAATAACAGTCTGAAAGTCTTACCTAGAGTTGAATGAGAAAATTGATACCACAGTCCTGTCTGCATGTAATTATGTAAGCTACAGCTTCAGCCAGTTTTAGCCTATTAGCTTAGCGTAGCATAAATGTGCAAACAGTAATAACCAAGCCTTGCCCAAAGTTTCTAAATCCGTTTTATACAGATTAAAACAACAAAACACTACATGTTCACTTTTTTTGGTACTGGTCGGTGCATTTTGTGAGATTTAGCCACAGACATGCTAGCTGTTCCTCTTTGTTTCCAGTCTTTATGTTTCACCAAGCTAACCAGCTGCTAGCTGTAGCTTTATATTTACTGCACAGACATGAGAGCGGTTTTCTCATCTAACTCTTGACTGGAAAGCAGAATTCCAAAATGTTGGACTTTCCTTTCAAGGTGAAAAAAGAGGATAAAAAAAAGGAGAATGAAAGGGGAAAACGGGCAGCACAGGAGATGATGAAGATCTGGTTGCAGATCAAAGCCTCCGTCTTTTTGCATATGGAGGTCACTCATCTGCTGTAGCATCCTGGAGGAATATCCTTCTGGCGTTTGGGTCACATGTCAGCTGGTGACTGACACAAATACACCAGCAGAAAAGAGACTGCAAGTGGCAAGCTGTTATTCTCTGACTTCAAATCTGCTCTCAAACTTTAAACTTTTCATGATATCAAGGTAATTTACTTGTCCTTTAACAACACAGGATTGCACAACTACATTTAAGTTTAGTCCTTTCACAAAACAGCAGCTGACACTCTGTGACTGGTGTTATTTTGTGCCTCGGGGCACACACTGACACCTGTGGCAAGGTAGACTATGTTCACCTCACAAAACAAACAACAAAGAACAAAAAAAGAATGAGTATTAAATTTTTGCTACAACCAGGTACGATGCTAGAATCAAGCAGACATGTAGTATAAACTACTGAATCAAACAATCCAGTGTTCAAACCAGCTGTGCAACCAACCGAGAGATCAGCTAAGACCTGTTGCTGAAGCCGCTATCAATTAATGTCATTTAAAGAGGAGTGTGCGTCTCACTTTCAACATGTATTTTCTTTGAAAACATAAGGAAAATGTTTCAACAAAGTAAGCAGGGACAGATTTGCTGTATGTGATTAAAGGTTTCTAGAAACTGATGCCGGAAAATTTTTAAAATAAGACTCTTCTGTACATCCCATAAAACTGGAAAAAATGAAAGATGATTCTTGGATGATGAATAGCTGCTTACTAATAGAAAATGTCAGATTAAGCTGATTTGAGAAAATGAGGTTATGGTCACTAACTTTTGGTTAAATACCTCCCTTGGTGAAAATGTAAGGCAAGTATTACCGCAGAATCAACAATATATCAATTTATAGAACAAAACCAAAGAACCAAAATTGTGGCTAAATGAGCTACCTGATTCTCGTCTGTTGCAGTCTTATAACTTAAATTTAGTATTTCACTCCTGCCCAAACCCTGATAATTTTTTAAAAGCCAGCTCCAAAACAGGACAGTGAGCACAAAAAAAATGCCTCATACCCTGCCTTCAACTTAACTAATATCTTTCTATGCTGTCTGCTTCAAGGCAGACAAGGAAGGTACTGAATTTGTATTCAGTACCTTCCTTGTAGTATGCAGTATGCTTTATCTGTAAAGTCATTAGAGGATTTTGCTCTCAGGAGCCTGACTTCAGTTGCCATAGATCAACTGTGCAGTAGTCCTCCCTTGTTCCTCCTATCTTACTGATCCCATCAGATCAGCATGCCGGAGTGTGGCTGGGTGGGCAGACATCCTGCATGTCTCAAGTGATGCCATGGCACCTGATCAATCACCCAAGGCAACTCTTCAGGGAGCCAACGGAGAGGAAGGGAGGGACGAAGGAGCACCGAGGAATCAGCCAGGCTGTCTCGTTTGCATGTGGGATGGTAGGCAATGCATCAAAAGATGACAGCTATCCCATTCTTCCTTAAATAAGAGTGGTGAGACTCTTGCTGGCTGTGCCTTAACTTTAATCATTCATCTAAATAACTGTTTCAGAAGTCTGCTACCGGAGGGGGCCGCAGTGCCAGGCAGGCTGCCATGGGTGTGGGGGGGATTTGAAAACTGACGTTGCTCTCCTGGATTTCTCATCTCCAAACATGTAAACATATATTTATGTGACTCAGATTGCAAAAGCACAAAAGCGCTTGTTCTCATCACCCACAACTACCTCCCCCCTTCTCTCAATCTGTTCTCAAAGATTTATGTATTGAAGGAGTTTGAAATTCATTGAGGTTAGACTAAGCAAGAGGTTCGGAGGAAGTGCAGGGTTCTCGTGCTCTGGCAGCACGAGCAAAGCGTTGAGCAGCTAAGTGACAGTGATTGATGCCCTCTGTGTTTCGCAACTTCTCAAGCGCGAATTCACACTTACTCGTCAAACAGATAAACAGCAGAAACATTTGAGATAAATAAAGAATCAAATGAACACCAGGGACTGGCAAAGAAAAAGGAAAAAAAAAACAAGCTATCTGCATAATGAATAGACAAGATGGAAAGAAGGAGGAAGAAGAGAGGCAGAGATTCCCAGCGGGTGAAACTGAGCCTGGGAGACGTCAGTTGGGGAGGGATGCAGGGACACATGGGCTTGTGACGACTCCGACAAGTCACCCAGGCGGCAAAATAAAGCCCGGCTTCCTCAGATTTGTTTCCAGTGCTCATCAGTAGGAGAGCTGGATGACGGATGGACTGGCGCTGGGCGCTACGCGAGCGTGTCGAATTTACTCACCATAATAAAGACCTGCTCTTTTTCCTTCCATTTGCTTCCTTTTTTTTCCAGCCACCTGCAGTCCCACTGCCTCAAACCCATTTCATTTCATTTCAATCTGCCCATGTTTGTGCCTTCCTTCACCCCCAAGTTTCTCCAGCCTTCCCTAATTCCATATCCTTGACTTGCTCTGAAATTTTCCCTTCTTAATTCGCCTCTTTTTCTTTGCTCATCTCTTATTTCCTTCATTCTCTCTTTCATCCCACAACCCAGTCATGATTTAAGTGGAATTATGACCTAATCTTGACACTTAAATCTTTCTTTCCTTTCCAAGTTTTCTATCTATCATCCAAGCAGCAACTTCTGGGGCTAAAAAAAATGAAGTCAACGTGGACGTGCCAAAAACTCTAGTTCCCTGTACTGCCACTCGAGGCTGTCCACAAAAGTGAGTCAGTCTGCACAGACCTGCATATTGAAATCCCCAGCTTCACAGCGGAAATAAATATCTTTACTGCCCGGTACATAAGATGGCTTTGGCCTCAAAAGCTAATATTCACCGTTCATGATTCTACGGGAGTGAATTTTTACATACTTAGTTAAAGCTTAGTTATGGAAATTATGCAAAATTGTGCGTGGTCCATCTCAGTGACAGCAACTGTGAACTGCTGGCTGGGTGTCACCGGTTATTGGTAGCAACATGCATGCTCCTCAGCTCCATCCAACAATGGTCCCTTCTGACTACAAAAAAAA
>MDSQ01000539.1_pt1 | contig 10105 bp, 8 predicted proteins | sample 1008251 | NCBI WGS metagenome assembly MDSQ01 (sample SAMN05526597, study PRJNA338239) | gut metagenome | isolation source: Hindgut content | host: Naso unicornis | place: Saudi Arabia: Red Sea | collected 2016-05
AAAACCTGAAAAAATAAAAAAAAAAAAATAATATACCGAATTATATTTTTTATTCAATTAATACGTTTTAAACGAATTTTCAAAGTCTTGCTTTATTGCGTCAAGACGTTTTTTATCCTGCTCTCTTTCTCTAATAGCTTGTTGCTGAATTTGCTTAGTTTCTTCTATACCAGTTTTAATAGTTTTCCAAGTTTGTTCTAATGTATCTGTCTTAATTGAGCTACTTGAAGCAAGTTCAGTAGTTAATTTTGCTTGAGCAACTGTATTTTGAGCATTTTTTATTAGCATCTCGTTAGTCTTCTGGTCTAATGCAGACATAGCCTCAGCTTGTATACGCTGTCTTTTTAGCATAATAGCTTGGGATAGCGCTTGTTTAAACACAGGCAGCGTAATTATAAATGCAGAATTAATTTTTCTAACCAAGTTTAAGTTGCTAAATTGCATAGTTTTTATCATTGGGATAGATTGCAACGCCACGTTTTCTGCTATACGCAAATCATGTGTACGCTGAGACAGCATTAGAGCTGCTTGTTCTAGATTAGTTATCTCAAATTGCATAGAACTGTCTCCAGTTCTTTCGTACTCTAGCCTTCTTTGTGCAAGATAATCTTCAATCTCTTTAACCCCTTGATCCCCTGCTACAATATATTCTAATAAGTTATGATAAAAATTTACGTTACTGTTAAATATAGTTTCTAGATGTTGATTTGACTCATGAATTTCGCTTTCATATTGCTTTAACGTAATATAGATTTTATCTATTTCTGAGCCCATAGTTTGATATTTATTAAGTATTTGTTCCAGCTTCTTTTTCGTATTATTAAGAAATTTTTTAAATATCCCTTTATCTTCTTCTTTTATTTCATCTATATCAAATTGTTGCATAATATTTCCCAAAAGTTCTAGCATTTTACTAGACTCATTTATCTTGTCCAGGCTCATACTATTTAAGACTACATCTGACGCTTTGGCTAATTCATCTGCCACTTCTGCACCAAAAGTTACTATAGTAGATAAGTTTGATATGTCTATTAAAGATGTTAAATCATCTATTATTTGTGAATTCTGTAATTGTTCTTCTACTATTTGTTTATCTTGATGAATATTATAAGGTACTATTTCAAACTCATTTTGTGTCGCTGGTAAATTTGTTGCTAATTCTCTAGCAGATGTTCTGCCCATTGTTATTGCCATTTGTTTATCATCCTTTCAATTATACTTTTTGGATTATCTTTTTCTAATAAGCTACGTGCTTTTATATCATAATGGTATTCACCATCTTGGTGTTCTTGTATTATAGGTTTTGTATAAAATCTTTCAAGGCTCCTAAATCCTGTGGGGGATACTATCAACACATCACATCCTAATAAATTTGCATATGCAACAAAAATAGCATCTTCTAATTGGTGCATTTTTTCTTTAGTGTGTATGATAATTACTTTAGGGTTTTGCTTAGTAAAGTCAAATTTTTGTAATAGACGCAAAAACTTATTATCAAGGTTTAGTAAAGTAGATATAATTGTATACTCCACTCCGTTGGTATTTGTGCCTTGTATTAGCTTCAGGTCTATTAATAGCTGAATTTTATCCAGCAGATGGTGTTGCATCTCTTCTCTTAAATGGGCATATTTATAATCTTTATGATTTATTATTTGGTTTTTATATAGTTTCCCATTTTTAAAGAACTGATAACTATCACATAATCCATTTGGCTCATATGCATCTATAAATGGAGGTGCCACACATACCTTAGTATTTTGTGGAATTATAAACTTTTGTATACGTTTATAATACTCCTTTATATTTTTAACTCCTGATATTTTTGCAAATATTACAGGCATAATTACTTGATTATTTTCTGTATGAAAGTTTGGTCTAAAGCGTAGTTCTTGTGCCCATAATATATCCACTTCTTCACATGTCGTCTTAAGAGTTAGGCTATCTGCCTTAGCATACTGATGTTGCTTATACATTCCTGTGTCAGTGTATAAAATATCTGTAAGTTCCACCTCAGCTTCATACGCCACTGTAGTAGCTTGTATATTACTCGTAGGAAATTCTGCTAGGTTTAATTTTTTATCGCTACTTATTATATATAAATCTTCATCTGTTAGTTGTAAATCTGTTTGCGGATCAGGCAGTATTATAACAACATCAACATATAGTTTGGCTAAAAAACGCAAAAAATAACCTTCAATACTATTATTTATATCTCCAAATACAATAAATAACGGTGGCATCTCACCTTGTGTAGAAAATAATCTTTTCTCATATCGTTTATATAATGCTATTAATTGCACAGCTTTACTAGTCGTTTGGTTAAGCCGTGAATTTTGATTTATTTCTTTAACAAGCTTTGCAAATTCATTTCTTGCACTTTCATTAAATCCTTTTGGCAACATAATATTTTTTTGTAAATCTTGTATCAATTCATCTAGGCTAGTTATTGGGTTACGCTTTATAGAAGAAATTTCATTTGGCATTATTGCCGAAATACTATTTTCTATTACATACGTTCTGTCTTTGCTTGCAACATATAAATTATATAAGCTTTTTGTAAAACTATTTATATCATCCGCACCTTTAAAACATATAAAGATATTATTAAAGTGCCCTTGTTTTGCCTGTCTTTTAATAGTATTTGTATTTAATGCCTCAAATACATCTCCTGTTACCCAGTCATTTGTACTAGCACTAATTAAATTTTGTTGGTACAACATTTGTTGTTGCTTTTTTATTAGGCTTTGTATATATGCTACGTTAAAGTGGTTATCTATTAAAATAGTATTACTATCGTTATATAAATACGATAATTCATTTTTACTATCTAAGGTTAAATATCTACTTTCTAACATGCGAGATGCTATTACTACATCTACTTTTGAATACGCTAAAATTGATAATATATCCAATTCATGTTTTGAGAGTTCCCCAATGTATAATATTTTTGGTGTACCCCCAATCGGCGAAAAGTTTAATACACGCTCAAATTTGAAATATAACCAGCACATAAATTTGATATATGTGTTCTTTAAAATATTAGCGTTTTTTCCTATAGAAGCATATATCTGTAATGTATCAAATATATTTTTTGCAATAATCTCTCGTTCGCTCACTGGCACACGGGTAAGCCATAACCCCAAATTTTTATTAATAAAATCATAGGACAAGATAAAATCTTCACCTATAATATCTTTATAAAATCTTATATTATCATCGGTTGGTGGTTGTATTTTATTTTCTATAACAACCCCGCATATACAAGCTTTTTGGTAATACTCTATAATAAACTGCTCTATCTTAGCATTTAATCCTATAAATCTATAAATATATCCTTGTTTATCTTTTCTATCAGATATATCCAAGTCAAACTCGCTTAAATTGTTTAATTTTATGTGCATATATTCTCCCTTCACTTTTGATACAACTATCTTACATAATACCATAAAGAAAAGTAGGAGGCAAGTTATATTACCCTCCTACAAATATGCACTGGCTTCAATTAAATCATATTTATCATCTATGTCTATGGACTCTTTTTTACTCATTATATATCCAGCGGTATTTTGTGTAAAAAAGCTCACGTCTTGTATATATTGTTTTTTTGTACTTATATAAATTGCACCATTCGGATAGTACATATCTTTTTTATCTTGTCGTCTATAGTTTTTGTCACACCCTATAATATCCAATAACTTATTATTATCTCCTAATTCAGTAAATAATTCATATGGTTTAGCAGATTTAGTTATACTGACTACTGGGCGAGTCTTATCTTCTAAAAATAATGCATATGCTTCTTGTATATTTTTGCTTGTCCGCAAAGGAGACGTAGGCTGGCATAGCATAAATTCCGTAGTATCATCGTATTTCCTTAGCATATCTAATAATACAGCAGAAGTGGGCGTATCATCTTCTGCTAATTTTTCATCTCTTATTAATACCGAAACATCTCTATTACATTCAATTAAATTTTTATATTCTATTGAGTCAGTAGAAACTAATATATTTTTATTTTCACATAACCCAGACTCAATTATCGCATCTATCGTATAAAAAATTAACGGCCTGTCCCCTAAGTTTTGTATATTTTTATTAATTAATCCTTTCGACCCTGCTCTTGCTGGTATTATACATATCAATTCTGCCATTGCATTCCCCTTACCATTAATAATTCATCTGCTTCAAAATCTTTTTCTGCTACTTTACCCAAAACTGTGTTCCACTCCATTGGACTTATACCATTTCCAGGGCGTTTTGTAGTTATATTGTCTATACTAAAAGTTTCACCTTGTTTTATATTTTTCCTAGCTACTATAGATTTTCTGGCAATAGCTTTGTTTTTCATTTCGCTATGTGTAACCATTTTCGTAGAATTTCCTAGCATCATTTCCGCTCGTCGTATCTGCATGCAAAAGTCACGCAATTCATCTTCTGTTATAGATGCCTTATGGTCTGGGCCATAAAAATTTTTGTCTAATGTAAAATGTTTTTCTATAAATGTAATATTGTATGCAACTGACGCTATACCCGCTGTAATACCTATAGAATGATCAGAAAAGCCAATCTCATAATTTGGAAATTGCATCTTTAAATCTAATATAGCATTTAGATTTACATCTTTATCCTCAGTTGGATATTCTGTATTACAATGCAAAATCGTAATATCTTGCTTATCTCCTAAAATTTCTATTGCACTTCTAATTTCTGCTATAGTAGACATTCCCGTAGATAATATTATTTTAGCAGGGTTTAACGTTGATATTTTTTCTAAGTATGGTAGATTTGTTATTTCCCCAGATGGTATCTTCCATATAGTCTGACCATTTTTATATAGAAAGTCTATAGACTCTATGTCAAATGCAGTTGAAAAAATATCTATATTTATCTTATTGGCAAACTCTTTTAATTCTATATAATCTTTGTGAGATAGTTCTAATTTAGCTATCATATCTAGTTGACTTTCATCAGCCCCAGTAGTGACTTTTTGATACTCTGCCTTTGTGGCATATTTAGAAATCAATTCTTTTGAGTTAAATGTCTGAAATTTCACCGCATCTACCCCACATTTTTTCGCCACTTCTATCATTTTATGTGCTAGGTTTGCATCTCCATTATGGTTACACCCTATCTCCGCTACTATATACATCCTTATTTTACCTCCAAATATATTTTGGTGTATCTTTTCCACAATTAAATAATACATCTAAAATACTAACATTATGTGTTATAAATTCACCTTTATATTGTAAATACGGTGGATAATCATATTCAATATATTCTAGTATTATGTTGTTTTTAATAAATTTATTAGGGTCAATATAATTTTTAGCACTCGGGCCTGATAAATAATGCGTCGCACCTAATCTATTGCATATATCTATTAGTTTATCATCTTTAGTGCCTGTTGTTTTTAAGTCTGCAGAGTTTATAAATTTGGTATTTATCCCTAGTTCATTGCAAATTAATTTAGTACTGTAAATATTTAGCTCTGATAAGCTTATCCATTCTTTTTTTATATAAATATCATCTAACATTAATTTATATTCTTTATAATAAGGTGATTTTGAATAAGCAGATTGGAGCATTTTATAATGTTTTTGTTGCCAATTTTCTATCGTAAAAATATTTGTATCACAAATTTTCTGCTCAAATGCTAATTGCTTTATGGGTACGGTTATCCACTTCGGCGTACCGTTTATTAAAATTTTATTTCTGTTTCGCCAGTCTCTTTTGGTATATTGTACATCTTCTAAAAAAACGAACGTATCCACTTGGTGTATCATATCAAACACACCTTTCCATGGCAAATAATTAGACTGTAAAATTGCAACTTTTTTCAATCCACTCACCCTATCCGATAAAAAACTTTGTTATCATCTCCACCACGTATATAATATCCTCTTTCTTTAGTCCATAATACATTGGCAACCTTAATACTCTTGCACTCTCTTTAGTCGTAAACTTATCATTTCCATTAAATCTGCTATACTTATAACCTGCTGGTGCAGAGTGCAATGGAATATAATGAAACACAGCATATATACTCTGTTGTTTTAGATACGTTATTAATTCTATTCTCTGCTCTTCATTTTGCAATTTTATATAATACATATGAGCATTATGAATGCAATGCTCGGGTATACTTTGGCGTATTATATAGCCTTTTTGTTCTAAGTCCTTTAGTAAAGTATTATATAAATTCCAGCTCTCTAGTCTATCTTTATTTATTTTTTCTGCGTTTTGTAGCTGTGCATAAAGATGTGCACTATTTAATTCACTAGGCAAATACGATGAGCCTATATCTACCCAAGTATATTTATCCACTTCGCCTCTAAAAAACTTACTTCTATTAGTACCCTTTTCTCTAATTATCTCTGCACGCTCTATCATTTTTTTATCTTGTATTAACAAGGCACCGCCTTCACCCATGCTATAATTTTTAGTTTCATGAAAGCTAAAGCATCCAACGTTACCTATGCTTCCTAACGGCTTCCCTTTATAAGTTGCCATAACAGCTTGAGCTGCATCTTCTATCACATATAGGTTGTATTTTTTTGCAATTTTCATAATAGTATCCATTTCGCACCCTACCCCTGCGTAATGTACTGGAACTATAGCTACAGTTTTATCAGTAATTGCATCTTCTATCAACATTTCATCCATATTTAAAGTATCTTCTCGTATATCCACAAAAACTATTGTCGCACCTCGCAGTGCAAACGCATTCGCCGTAGACACAAAGGTGAACGATGGCATTATAACTTCATCACCTGGTTTTATATTTATTAGTAGTGCACTCATCTCTAATGCATGAGTACACGAAGTAGTCAGTAAAGCTTGCTTAACTTTCGTATTTCTTATTATCCACTTCCTGCACTTTTCTGTAAAATATCCGTCACCCGATATCTTTTTATACTTAATCGCTTGGCTTATATAAAATTCTTCTTCGCCTATATAAGGCGGCTCATTAAAATTAATCATATTTACTTACCTTACTTGTATAAATTATTACCTTGCCTGCACAGCTCGTTCTACTGTTTGTGTTTCCAGTTCGTTACCACAATAATCACAGCCTAATAGAGGTTTTCTATCATATAAATATTTTCTTACCTCATTTCTAAAATCTTTACTATTAACATCCAGGTAATCTCTGTCATAATCTGGCATAACTCCTGTATTTACACCATTAGCCAACGTAGGACAATAATAAAATCTATTGCGAATTAAAGTAAATAATCTATTAACGCATCTACTTTGTCTATCTATTTTATTGTCTTGATCATATATATTTAATTTTACCCACTTTCCATATCTTTCTTCCGTATATAATGTAAACTGTATGTTGTTTTCTTTTAACAAAGATATTAAGTTTTCATAGTTATAGCTATGTTCTTTATAATCGCTAACTACAACATTTATTTTAGGTGTTGCTAGTTGAGTAAGTAAACTTTTATTAGGTAATATTGTAGCATTGGTAACTATGGTAAAATTATTTATCTTTGGATTATCTGCATACCTTTCTAATAATTTATCCAATTCTTTGAACATGAATGGTTCATGAAAAAAACTTACCGTGCCTATTTTATCAATATTTGATAATAACATATCAAAATTTGTGCATATCTCTTCTAGTGTGGGAATTCTTACTTGTTTGTATTTATCTCCTAGAGCTAGACAATTTTCACATTTTAGGCTGCATCCTTCTGTTACACTTAACCATAACTCCTGTATATATATCTGTTCTCGATAATTATTTTCATAATATGCTGTATAGTTTCTTAGTATTATCTCATATTCAAATATAGTTTTATCTCTTTGTTCAGGCTTTAGCTTAACTGAGTTTATTAATGTTAACGGTATAAACATATTAGTAATATTTATATTTTCCAACGCCTCTATTAAATGATCAATATAATGTGCAACTGCTACAATAACTAATGGATTTTCTATTTGTTTAACCGTTTCAAACGGCTTTATAGGCACTCCTTGATAATTCCATTCTGAGTCTATATCCACTATAAATAACACTGGGGTAATTCCTATATTTTTTAACGCCCAAAAAGTTATCTTCCCTATATCTCCTGCTCCGTATATTACTATATTATTTGTTTTACTACGTTCGATTAATTCGTCTACGCTTATATCATTTATTATTTTCTTCATAATTTATTTTATCTGCACTCCTCTTTTTGATGCCTTTCCTACTTTCCCAACACCACAATAACTACACCCTGGCAAAGCTTTTCTATCATTTATAAAGTCATTTACCTTTTCTCTAAAGTTAGGGTCATCTAGTCTTAAATAATCTTGTTCACAATCTGGTACTATACCAGTGTTTGCTCCATGTGCTAATATTGGACAGTAATAAAATCTATCCTTAATCAGATTACAACACTTCGGCATACACCTTTGTTCACGTGATATCTTATTTTCAAATATTGTTATTTCTCCCCATGCTCCATAGTTTTCATCTGTATACACCGCAAAACTTATATTATTTTCTTCTAGTATTTTCTTAAGTTGTTTCAGATTATGACTATTTTCTCTATAGTCACTAATTATTATATTTATTTTAGGCGAATTTAATTTCTTAATTATATTTATACTAGGAACAATTGTACCATTAGTAAATAAGTTAATAGACCCAATTTTCGGATTATCTATATATCTATCAATAAATTTATCCAGCTCTTTAAATAAAAATGGCTCATGTTGAAATGATATAACTGCTATTTTATCTATATTTGATAATAGCAATTCAAAATTAGTAGTTACCTCTTCTAAAGAAGGTATTCTTATTTTGTCATATTTATCCCCTAATGCAGTACAGTTTTTACATTTCAGGCTGCATCCTTCTGTAATATTTAAGTATAGTATAGGAATATATACCATACCAATATTTTTATAGTATTCTGAATAGTTTTTAATCACTTCTTTGTATTCAAAACGTATTTTTTTCTGTTGATCAGATGTTAATTTAACCTCATTTATTAAAGTTAACGGTATATAAATATTTATAACACCTATATTGTGCAATGCTTCTTGCATGTGGTCCACATTGTTTGAAACAGCTATAATCACCAGTGGATTTTCTACTTCTTTTACTGACATAAAAGGTTTGATAAATACTTCGTTATATTTATCTATTCCAGGCGAATCGTGTATAAATAATACTGGGGTAATTCCTATGTTTTTTAATGCCCAAAAAGTTATTTTTCCCACGTCTCCTGCTCCGTATATTACTATATTATTCGTTTTACTACGTTCTATTAATTCGTCTATACTTATATCGTTCATTTTTACCTCGCTGGATTAAATTTTTGTTTATACCTTGCAACTTTGATACTATATTATACAATAATTATATAACTAATAAGGAGAAATACCATGAAAAAAATAGAAGCTCATTGGGATATTAGAAATTTAGGAGTCACTTCAGAAGTTATTAATTTTGAAGAACATGATTTAATCTCTACAGTCCAGTCAAGTATATCTAATTTGCAAAGTGAATATCAAGTTTTAAAAATCCCTAACACTCGTGCTGATATAATGTTTAAAGTCCAAGACTATGGTTTTAAGTATAATGAAAGTATATTTAACTGCAATATCTCATTAAATAATTATCATGTACCTAAGCCTTTTAACTCATTTATTACAAGATTTACCTATAAAAAGGCTAATACAGATGTCGAAAAGGACTTTATATTAAACAAAGTGTTGCATGATAACCTTTTTCCTTACGATCGTATCGCTACTAATCCAGCTTTTTCTATGGCTGACAGTAATAGACGATATTATTATCTTTTAAAAGATGGGTTATCTCAAAATTTTGAGTTATATAATGTATATCTAGGCAGTAAAAATGTTGGTTTTTTTGCCTTGCAGCCACTGCCTGCAGATAACTATAGTGCTGTTTTAATTGGAGCTTATAATGAATTTAAAAATCATAACGTTGGATTTTGTCTAGCATTATCTCCAGTATTAGAAGCTAAAAACAGGGGTGGTAAATATATTTTCGGTAGTATGTCATCTAATAATATGCCTGCTATCAAATTAAACTTCGCCATAAATTATCAACTTTACTCTATTGACTATATATTTG
>MDSQ01000540.1_pt1 | contig 10096 bp, 9 predicted proteins | sample 1008251 | NCBI WGS metagenome assembly MDSQ01 (sample SAMN05526597, study PRJNA338239) | gut metagenome | isolation source: Hindgut content | host: Naso unicornis | place: Saudi Arabia: Red Sea | collected 2016-05
AACATTTTCATTTGTGTATATCTGTTTTGTCTACAGTTTCACACTTTATCCTGATTAAACCGCCAAAATCAACACATCGACCTGTTCCTTGGAGTTTGGTTAGGAGAGTGTTTAGCTGTCTGTATAGCTGAGTATACGGTCATGGGGACAACACTTAGTGAGGACAGAATATTGGGGGTTGTCTTGCTGTTGCCTCTCCCGTTCACCTTTTGTCGCTTTCATTTGCACCAAAGCAGGTTAAATTGATTACCAATGGCCTATATTTCGTAATTAAACAGATTGATATCCCAGAAGTGAAATTGTCTTGGTGTTATACTGTGATGATCAAGTTTTCCCTTAATTCTTGAGAGCAGTGTACTAGTTGCAAATCGTGCACCAAATATGGGTGGCCCTGAAATTTAAGTGTAAGTCTGGGAAACAAGATGCTGATTAAATTATTTTGAAAATTAGTAGCTGACAATGTTCATAATGCACCTGCAACATTTACAATAAATTAAGTTACTTACGGTGCAGGTCTTGAAGAAGGCAGAAGGCTCATCCCCTAAGATGACTGGCAGTCCCCGAAGACAAAGGCACCTGATGTCTGTTGGCTCAGTGGTCTGGAATATAGTGAACATAACTAAGAATGCTCACATTTATTTATCAAATATATTCCACAAACTCTACACCTTGACTTTATTGCAGACTTACTGGAAAGTACAGGGGAGGACAAAAGGAGATGATGTGACAGGAGAGAACAGAAAAGGAAGAGAACAGAAGGGTCAAGAATAGACAAGGAGAGACAAAATAACCGAGCAAAGCAGAGAGAACAGGGTAAAATATGAGAAAATGAGACAGGAAAGGATGTGATTAAAGAATGGAGAGGACAAGAGGAAAAGATAGAGAAGAACAAATGAGAGAAAAGCAGAGATGAGAAGGAAGTGAAAGGGAAAGAAGAGGAACAAAGAGAGAGGAAAGAGAGTGAGTAGACACATGTAAAGTAAGCCCACCTTTGTTTGACGTAAAAGCTCAGACAGAAATTGGTCAGTGACACCTTTCTTCTTCCTAAAGAGGTTCATCAGGCTCTGTTGAACTCGCTATAAACCCGAAACACAAAAGAGCAAACCAAGTACAAGTTTATGGTCAAATTGTCAAACATAAATTATCCTTGGTGAAACAAATAAGCACATTTTTTATTTCGACAGCTTGGGCCTGCTTTACCATCTGATTTTACAAGATGCCTCTGTGCTCTTCTCGCTGCACTACCTATTAATAAAATCAGGTAGTTAGCAGGCATGAGCAAAAAACTACATTTTATCAACATTACATTTAGAACACAAAAGGACATAGTCCTTTTTGTTAATATTCAGAACAATCATACAAACCTGGCTTTCTAAGAAAAGAGCTGGCCATCGATGTACCATCTGGCTGATCTCAGGCTTGTCTTCAACTTCTTTTCTCCGAAGAGCAAACGTCACGTCCATTTCTTTCTTAATGAGGGATCCATTAGGCTTCGTCTTCATTATTTCGTTGACCAGAATCTGACGAGATGCTTTCCAGGTTGTGGTCATCCATCCCCTCTGGATTCTCTGGTAGGAGATTGATTTCCCCTTTCCTTGGATTCTTTATGTCTCTGTGGGGAGGCCCACCATCTGTAGTGTACCTTCCACGTTTACCACCATTGACAGTGACTTCATGTCGACCGAGAAGGAGCATTTTGTTTCTGTAATTACCCATCTTGAATTTCAGACTGTTCTTCCATCCTTCCCAGCCAGAGGATGAGCCTGGTTCTTTGAGACATGGGTGGGTTTGCACTAAGGCTTTTGCAACAGCTTCAAAATCTTGCTTTGATGGGTATGCATCATCTCAGATCTTCTCAGCCAGTTTCTCGAGGATATTATGTTTCAGCTCTTTTGTCACTTGGAGATATGTTCCATCCCTGAGATGCAACAGGTTACCTTGATGGAGTCTGTAATTTACGTCCACAGAAAATTTGGGAATTTCAAATTCTTCTGGCCACTGCAAACTTCTATCCAGAGAGGTGTTGGACAGAATTTCTGTATCTGCGAGGCTGCTTGTGTCACTACATGCTTCGGTTGGTACAGTGACAGGTACAAGTGTAATCGTAGGGATGATTTTGATGGATGGCTTGTCTGGGAGCTCCGAGAGATCTATCAGATTACACAGTTCGTTGTTAAAATCAGGATCTTGGTATTGTAAGGTAAAGCTGTAGTTTGCTTGGAGTGTGCCTTGGAGCCAGCCAATCAAATCTTCAACAGTGTCAGGTCATGTTGTCATTGTCATCTTTCTCATGTCTGCCTCAGTGACAATAACCCTCATAGTCAGCTTCTGTTGCGCAGCCATCTGGGAAAAAAATGATAGATATTTAGCAAATAACATATCGCCTTAGTGTTACCATGAGTTCACCTTGTACCCTATATGCAGATAACGGGAGGATGTCATTCAACTCTGACATCTTAAACAGGGAAATAGAGGGGACACTGTTACAGAGCAGTTGGTAAGACCTCAAATGCTCAGTGTACCATGCTGTCATTTTGTGGCCGATAAACAGCATTTCTGTTAGCTGTAACAATCTTTTCAATCATGCCTGGATGATACTTGATTCCATCTACACTGACAGATGATGCATCAAGAATTGGCCCTGGCTTTGTGATGTTCTGAGCGATTTCTCTCTGAACATTCAAAGGGAAAGAGGCAAGTACAATTGGTTTAACCATTGTCATCTCAACCAATGGTCTGAAATATGAGCTACAGTCAAGATGGTAACTCATTGCCCTCTGGTGTTTGGTAGCAAATGTCATGGCAACATTTTTGAAATTTTGAGCGTTGCGGATTGCCTTTTTAAAGAACTTGTGCTTCCCCTCGAAGCGCATTGTCCAAACCTCAGTCAAGGGACCAAATTTCCTCACAAGCTGAGGATAATGCTCCAGATAGTGATGCTTTGGGCTCAAACGAAAATCTGGAAATGTGGACTGCAGCAGCTGTCGGTGCTCTGTTATCTTACAGTCCAGGAAATGCAGTGTCTCTTCAGTATGCCTTGGTGCCACAGCTAACTCAACAATGTTTTTGAGAAGCATGAGAACTTCCCACATGTTGTCACCCTCAGGGACACGGTGACCAATAAGAAAAGGAAGGAGCCTCATGAGACACCAATTCTCATGGGCATTTCCGCCAAATGTCCCTTTGGTGGAAAATCCCTTTCCTATTACCTGAGGTCGGTCTGTTCTTTCAGTAAATGTGTAATCAAAGTACCTGATGGCATGATTTAGCGTATCTAACGTAAAATACCCCTTGCCTATCAGGTCTGTAAGATACAGAGACAACTCAGTTGGAACAATGCCTTCCAAGAGATCATGTAAGATGTCAGGAGGGTAACCAGTCACTGCATGAAAGTGCATGAGATTCTCAGTTAAAGGACATGCTCTTTTCACACCATAAGTCCTACTCAAGCCTGGGTCCTCTCTCACCTCCTGCACCTGCCTATCATGGGAGTCTTTGTGTCTGAGCTGAAAGAACCCAGAACGTACCTCGTGTTGTTGAGCGTCACTACTGCTTGCCAAACAGAACCTGCAGAACTTGTCAACAGTGAAGCCCTCCAAGAGTCCTGCAAGGGAATGGGCACCAAGATTATCAGCAGCAAAATTCAAGACTGTGCCTCTCACATCTGAACCTAGTTTCTCCAGGTAAACACCATTTTGTTCCAATGCCTTAAGATCATAGAGAAGAGGTTGCAGGACCTTTGCATAACCACGCTCTTTCACTGTAGAGGTAGGCACAGAAGAGCAAGCTGGATTGAGCTGAGGGTTGACCTGTATTTTGCAGGTATGTTGACAATGACCCAGTATACTGTACACATTTTATGTTTCAGCTTTGATGTCCCTAGCGGATTGGCTACTTCAAAGTCGTCAATGTACAGGCCAAGAGCAATTGCAACTTGTCACTTGCAAGAAGAGAGTTTACATTAAAGTACTGCCCATCTACATATGACCTGTATTCTTCTTGGACATGGACTTTTTCTGATATAGCCTTGCCTAAAACATTGGATTTGTTGAGTATGTTCTGGAGAATAGGAAGAATGGGGACATATGCAAGTGGTTTTCTGCCTTTTTCTACAACATACTCTATGGAGTTTACCAGTGGAAACTCTCTGCGTACATAGGCTGCTCTTCTTTTAGCAGGTCCTAAGGGTCCATCTTTAGCACAAAATGTCATCATGTTACTTTCAGACACAACAGTGGCAACCTCTCTCACAACACTTTCATCCATGTCAGCATAATATTTCTTCAGTACAGCCCTCACTCTGTTATGCATAAGTGGTTCTGACAACTCCTTGATCGCATAAAGCTGCTGTATTACTTCTTGCACAGCACTCTCTGGTATGTGTAGAACAGCTCGCATTTTTAACGGCAGAGACGCCAAGTTGTGCTCAAGCTGTTTTTCTAAATCATGCAGATCATGCTCACTAGCTTCTTCACTCTCCTCTTCTAACTCCTCCACATCATCAGCGTGTGACATTTGGTCTTGTGCAGGATCCTCACTGTCAGGGTTTACGTAGACCTGACCAATGATTTCTGATTTGAACCTCTTCCAGTTTTGTTCTTTGTGTACTTTACTCTTGTGTGCTTTGAAAGTGGAATAGACACTGCTTTCGAAGTGACAGTCTTCATAAGGGCACCTGACTTTATGGTTTACTTTTAAGTGTGCAGTATGCCGGTGAGTAAAGTAGTCAGTTTCAGAACAAGTCTCTGCAAACCCACATGACAGACAGCAAAACTTCACTGGCAGGTCTACATCTACACTTGGTTGCTGATCTGGAGTTTTGGTGTGAAGGCGGGATAAGTGTACGTTTAGTGCATTGAATGATTTAAATGTACATGGACATTCCTGATGCAAGCAAGGAAATGGTTCTGTTCTCACATAACTTCCATGTTTTAGCCTATAATGTTTAAAAAGTTGTGCCCTTTTTTCACAGTTAAAAGGGCAGTACTTACACATCCAAATCATCTTTCTTGTGAACTGCAACACAATAAAACAAAAATGGACCAGAAACTTCAGCTAGTTTATCACGTTGTACAGTTACCTGTATTTTCTGTATTTTGAGACTGCTAAACTGTGTAACGTTAAGGCAGTATACTTTTATGTTCAACTAATGTTTTCTTCTGATAGCCTAATTAATGCTACGTTATGGCAAAGAGCAAAGATGTTTGAGACACCCGAACATTTAATGCTGTAATGGTTACTATGTCACATGCACCATTTCACCTGTATTACAGAAGAAAAAAAAGACCAGTAAAACTGACTAAAACAATGTTTTTCACTGCCCACGAACAGCCCCTCAAGTGGAGAAAAAAAATGCAACCGGTGAAAATGTCTATTTGGTTAAAACAAACTCACTTCTCACCAACTGCACCTTGCATTCACTCACTCAGTAAACGTTACCAACCGCCAGGAAAAACACACTGCCTGACTCGAAGTAGCTCAGCAGTGATGTAATTAGGTGACGTTAATCAATGGCTACCTCGAAACACAATGTGGTCGTTAATGTTAGCTTAATGGCACTCAGCCGATGCAGTAGACCGTGGTAACAACAGCAGTCGTCCCGGCGTCAAGCTCCTCTCCCTCCGTTGGAAGCGCGATACACAGCGCGGTACACGGCAGTGTCCTAGTCCGGCGTTCAATGTGGTGTGGTGTCCGACTCACACGACCAAGAAATTTCGTTTGGCTTCGTTTTTCATTTAGCAAGAAAACCGTAATACCTGACTGACAACAGCGATGAAATGACAGGCGGGAAACGCAGCATGGTACATGCAGATGCTTCTTGTTTTTCTTTGGTGTCTTCTTTCCCATCATGCATTGTAACACGATAACTCAATGATTTAAAGTGATCATGGCTAAAACATGATAATGTAAAGCTATTTAACTTAAAGTTATTGACACATGCATTACTATCAAATGCAAGTATCATATACTTACATTTGATAGTAATGCAATCAAACTTAAATCATGTAAGTAAATTGTAATTTCTTTTTTGATTAGATATGAAATCCGGGCTAACAGTGTAGTTAATTCACATTTTTCCCTTCCTCCTGTTTTCGCTTTCTTTGTAATCAACTGTGGCTGTTCACTCGTCTCACTTTTAACAAAATCCAGCCTGACTGAGATACAACTGGCCACATTGTACAGACCAGTTTGCTGTATCTTTGAGTAAGCAGCTGCTGGTTTCACAGACAGATTCCAGTTCAATTATATGTACTAATAATCTTGAATGTGTTTGAAATGACAGGATGAAGTTGAAAATCACAGGTTTTTATTATGTAACATCAGGCCTGTCAGCAGCTCTTGGCCGTGTTTCCAGACCACCCATCCACCCAGAGAGATGTTTCCGGCTACGGCTTGCTGGTGATGATGGATGTTTCTTCCACTTGGGTGAAAACTGTATGCATTGCTTTTCCACCTGGCTGAAATCCGATCTGCCTCCAGGTTTTTACCTGACAGATTCAATCCCATATTCACCAGGCACCAGGGCACCAGGAGCTTTGGAACCTTATCCAAGTAAGATAGCAGATAACATTTTAATACCTTATATAAATGTAGTGAAAGCTGTTGCAGATGAACATAGACAAAGCGTGTGACAGACAGTGGCTGTGACATTTTGCCTTAACAATACACAGGACATGAACTGAAACTGCAGAGAGAAAGAGTGGCAGAACAAAGATGGAAAGGAAGGAATGATGAAAACACATTTGTGGAGCATTTTTAAAAGGTTGAAAATGGTTGAACCAGATTTAAAATATTTCACAACTGCAATAAGGCAAATGAAATCAGACTTAAAATAACCAACAAAAAATAATATTCAAGCATTAAAAAACTTTTACTCTAAAAAAGAAAATTTTAGGGATGACATTTCAAGATGTCAGTGTTTCTTCAAGCAAGAATGAAGGTAAAGCAAGAAATAAGACGAGAAGTAAACAACTACCTGACAAAAAATGTTGGAAAAAGATGGAAAAATTAGACTTAGGGAAAGGATGTGGACAAACTGCCACTGTGAACAGGTGTTGGATGAACAGAGACAGAGAGAGAGACAGAAGGAGTCGTCAGGGAAACTGAACGTAATGAAGACGATGAAGGAGAAAGTGAGAGAGAGCTGGGGTGAAATAAAAGAGGGACAGAAAGAGAGAGAGAGAGAGAGAGAGAGGAACTGAGAAAAAAGGGAGAAAATCAGCAGCACAAAGAAAAAGAAAGAAAAGGAGAAATTGGGGGATAGGCCGAATTTTGTCATGTACATTTTATATCTATATAATATGAAAGCTGTCATTTGTTCCTGAATACATCATGAATATACATGTGAATGTATATTTAGCTATAATGATTATAATTTAAGTCACATTCATGGCACAAAATGAGACATTATGTTCGCTCCAGGGGGAAAAATGTATTAAATGGAAGCTGGAAGCATCAAAAACATCTTTTTAAAAAATAAGTCGATCAGTTTAGAAGTTTCATTTTAGAGACTTGCAGTGCACAGTTTCGTGTAGGCCTACAGTATATTTAAATAATCATTGGTTACATACGTTAACCTTGAGCCAAGCATTACAGCCCCATAATCTGAGTCTCTGCTCTCTGATATGTGTCTTTTGGCCAGGCCTCTAAATTTAGGTTGCACTTAAAACTTCATTTTGTCCGCTGTAGGTCAGAATATCCAATTTACACCTTGTATTGGTTTACCCTGCATGCCCCTCTGGCTTCAAAAAACTAATTAACCTGTATAGAGCTTTAGTGTAGCCATGTTTGTAGAGGATATTATCAACAGAGAACAAGGTCAGTTTTTACCTTAGGAACATGAGAAGTGTTCTCCTTGATTTTCTCGGCAGCCTTTGGTTAATATGAGCAGAAATGCACGGTAATTTAAACAATGTACTCAAGGTCAATCTTAATCTTCATTAGGTCAGTTTTTGGTGTGTCTGACTTGAACCTGAGTCATCAAGCATAAAAACAAAGTGCACATGCATGTTTACAGACAAAACAGCTCCTTCATGATGTCGGCAACAGCTGCAGCATTTTTCTACATCAGTAACACAACGTTAAAACCACTAATTAGATACAACAGCAACACCTCTGTTGATAGCAAGACTCTGAAACCATTGTCTAAATTTTTTCATCTTTTCAGTTGTTTGTGTCCTAAACTGTGGCCGGCCCTCAAAAAGATGTTGGAACCTTTAAAGAGACATTATTAGGATCACAAAGCCATTTAAGAAGATAAATCAGGCTGTTTGGCAGGACTTTGTACAAAGATGCACGGCACGGCACTGGTGAAACTTTTGCCGACCACAGTCTGATACCTTCAGAAGCTGATAAACACTTATTTGACACTTTACTGTATTGTGTGTTTTTTGCTCTTTGCATCCATTACTGACAAAGTGTCTGTAACTCTCTGACCTTTGGAGTTCCTCAAGGATCTAATTTGTGACCATTTTTGTTCTCATATTTGGTTGTGTCATTTATTGTGGCATTTACGCTGATGTCCAGCAGCAGCAATCAGACTAAGTAAAATCTTGTCATTTTTAAAAAATGTCTTTCTACAATTTAATCACAAGAAAAATGAAATTTTTGTTTTTGCACAAAATTTATTTTTTAAGTTTTTCAGCAGCACTTGCTTTGATCGTCTTTTTGTTACTATGAGACACTTTGTTTGTTGTTTATTTAAAGAAGGTTTTACATATTTACTGCCCTATACTGATATTTCACCACAAAATTCTGTTTTATCAATTACTCACCCTTAGGTGACCTGAATGGAAAAAATGTCATTTTTTCCTTCCAGCATTCCTGTACGGTAAACGGGTGATTTCAAAAACGTGTGCCCTCCTTCTGCTAGCAGTCAATAGAAAGTATTAAAACTTTATAAAAATGTCCATCCAAAACTCTCAACAGCAAGTCTTTTTCTTCTTCTTTGTGTCATAGGCTTAATACTTTTATTTTGGCAAGAAAGCTCCTAAATCCAGCAGATCGGATGTGGTTCCATCAAAAGCTGCTGAAACTCCTCTCTCTGTACCAGTCATTTTCGTTTGTCTATTCTTGTGGTCTTCTCCTCAAAAATACTGAAAAATTATCCCAAACTAATAAGCAAACGAAAATGGTTGGTGCAGAGACGGACTCGAGCCGGAGTTCCCCAACAACGATCCAGGTCAGAGAGAGAGAGAGAGAGCAGTGTGAAGGCTGGGCTTTTATAACCTACGGTCACCAGGCCCAGGTGTGCTGAATCTGGCGTATGCTCTAGGAACAAGAGGCAAATTATTAGAATAATAGATTAATAGAATAATAGAATATGAAGATCAAGGAAGGGCAGTGACCGTCACATTACAGTAACTGTAACATGCAACTTAAATCACTGGATCGGATGTGTCGGATTTAGGAGCTTCTAGCCAAAATAAAGGTCTTTTGGAAGTATTGAGCCTACGACATGATAAAGAAGACTTGGATTATAACACAAGAAGCTGCTGAGAGTTTTGGATGGATGTTTTTAGATGGTTTGATGCTTTCAAGAGTGAGTCCCTATAGACATCCAGCAAAAGGGAGCGTGCATTTTAGAAATCACCCGTTTACCATGGAAGAACGCTGGAAAGAAAAAAAATCTTTAAGACATCTAAGGGTGAGTCACAGATATACAAAAATTTTACGGTGAAACATCACTTAAAGACATCAAGGAGGAAATTAATGGGGACAGTGAACATAAAGTGAGTCAACGCTAACATGCTCACAAAAGCAGACACGCATACGAACACACAGAGGAGACTGATGGATTTATTTGGTGTTACCCTTCAAACAGTGATCATTGGCTAATAACACACACACACACGCACGGCTGCTGTATTTCCATGTGTGCATGTGTGGAAGGCAAAGTGGGAATATGAGATAAATTACTGACTCAAGATTTGAGTTGATAGAGTGATGGTGGTCTGATCACTCAAGATAAAACAGACACAGGAAGGAAAATGAGAGGTGGAGATGATGGAGGGGATACAACACATGGTGGGACATGAAGACGGGCAGGGAAAGAGAGACGGAGAGCGCTGTCATTAGTCAACGTCCTCAGCTAATG